>Ga0102812_10002507_pt1 | contig 12374 bp, 10 predicted proteins | sample ColrivemetaGS713_FD_79334 | JGI IMG/M metagenome (GOLD analysis project Ga0102812, IMG submission 79334) | Estuarine microbial communities from the Columbia River estuary - Flood tide ETM metaG S.713 | ecosystem: Environmental > Aquatic > Marine > Intertidal zone > Estuary | place: USA... | reverse complement strand
TTTAATTCGAACATTACAGATGCTGGATCTTTAATATCGAATAATGGTAAACCCCATAATTCCCAGTAACTGTTACGTGGATGTGGATCATCTGTCCACTCAACGTTCATTGCCCAGCCTTTACTCATAGCGTAAGCAATTTGTTTCTCAATTTGTGCATTTGTTAAATCTGGTAAGAAAGAGAAGCAACCTTGTGTAAGTCTCACTATTCAAATACTCCTTAATTTTTGTAAAAGTAAATTATTATACGTTTGCTGTTGTAGTTACAGCGAAATCAGCTGTATCTGTAGATGTGTAGTTGAAACTGATATCTTTCCATAAGTCTAAAGCTGTTTGTAAAGGACCACATGTTTTAGCAGCCTCACGTAAAATAGCAGGACCTACTTCTTGGTTGAAGTAATCAGCACCTTCGTTACGAGCTAAGATCATAGCTTCTAAAGCTACACGGTTAGCAGTAGCACCAGCTTGAATACCATCAGGGTGACCAATTGTACCACCACCGAATTGTAATACAACGTCATCACCTAAGTAATGAACTAATTGGTGCATTTGACCACAGTGGATACCACCAGAAGCTACTGGCATACACTTACGTAAAGAAGCCCAATCCATTTCGAAGAAAATACCAAATGGTAAGTTAACATCTAAAGTCATTAAACGTAAAACGTCGTAGAAACCTTTAATCATTAAAGGATCACCTTCTAATTTACCTACAACTGTACCAGCGTGGATATGATCAACACCAGACATACGCATCCATTTACAAATTACACGGAAGTTAATACCGTGATTTTTTTGACGAGCGTAAGTTGAGTTACCTGCACGGTGTAAGTGTAATACTAAATCGTTTTCACGAGCCCAGATAGCAGCACTTTGAATTGCTGTGTAACCTAAAACTAAATCGATCATAACGATTACAGAACCTACAGCTTTAGCGTAAGCACCACGTTTGTAAAGTTCTTCCATAGTAGCAGCAGTGATGTTTAAGTAAGAACCTTTAACTTCACCTGTTGCAGCTGCAGCACGGTTGATACCTTCCATACAGTATAAGAAACGTTCTCTCCAACGCATGAATGGTTGTGAGTTAATGTTTTCATCATCTTTTAAGAAGTCTAAACCACCTTTTAAACCTTCATATACTACACGACCGTAGTTTTTACCTGATAAACCTAATTTAGGTTTTACAGTTGCACCTAATAAAGGAACACCGTATTTGTTTAAACGCTCACGTTCTACAACGATACCTGTCGCAGGACCTTGGAAAGTTTTTAAGTATGAGTGAGGAATACGCATATCTTCTAAACGTAAAGCAGATACAGCTTTGAAACCAAATACGTTACCGATAATAGAAGCTGTTAAGTTAGCTAAAGAACCTTCTTCAAATAAATCACATTCATAAGCGATGAAAGCGAAGTATTGGTCAGTTGCATTTGGAACTGGATCTACTCGGTAAGCTTTAGCACGGTAGCGCTCACAAGCTGTTAATAAATCTGTCCATACAACAGTCCATGTAGCTGTTGAAGATTCACCAGCTACTGCTGCTGCTGCTTCTACTGGATCTACACCTGGTTGTGGAGTAATACGGAATAATGCTAAAACGTCAGTAGTTTTTACAGCGTATGAAGCATCCCAGTAACCCATTTTAGCGTAAGGAATTACACCAGATTCGTAACGGTCACTTTTGATTCGAGTCCGTTCTGATACAGATTGAGACATTGATTTCTCCTTAAAAATAAAAAGGCAATATATAATAGATATTTAACTAACTAAGATTTAATTAGTTCTATCGGTTGAGTGATTAAGAACAACCTTAAATATAATTATAACATTTCACAATAAATCAAATTTTATACCTATTGTTTATTTTAAATATAACTTTTAAGAATAAAAGCATTAAGAGAAACTTTAGTACTATATTAAACTTAAAAATATTGTATAATACGAGTTAAATAGAAAATATTATATTAAGAATAAACTATACATTTTGATAACATATTTATGATTAATCAATCGAATAAAGTAATAAATAATAGTCTTACCAAATTAGTTAACAAAAGTTATCAGTATGGTTTTTCGACAAATATTGAAAAAGAGATTATTGAAAAAGGTTTAAATGAACAAACTATCAAACTGATTTCTTCAAAAAAAAACGAACCCGATTTTTTACTTAAATTTCGTTTAAAAGCCTATAAAAAATGGCAAACAATGAATACGCCAGAATGGGCACAATTAAAATTTCCTTCAATAGATTATCAAAGCATTGTTTATTATTCAGCTCCAAAGTCTCAAAAAAAATTAAAAGATTTAAGTGAAGTAGATTCTGAACTTTTAAAAACATTTGAAAAACTAGGAATTTCATTAAATGAACAAAAACGACTAGCGAATGTAGCAATCGACATTGTTTTTGATAGCGTTTCCATTGGTACAACATTTCAAGAAGAGTTAAGTGAATATAGTATTATTTTTGCCTCTATTTCAGAAGCCGTTCAAAAATATCCTGAGATGATTGAAAAATATATTGGATCAGTAGTTCCAATTGGAGATAATTATTTTTCTGCTTTAAATTCTGCTGTTTTTACAGATGGATCTTTTTGTTATATACCGGAAAATGTAAAATGCCCTATTGACTTATCTACTTATTTTAGGATAAATGATCAAACTTCTGGTCAGTTTGAACGTACATTAATAATCGCAGATAAAAATAGTCAAGTTAATTATCTGGAAGGATGTACAGCCCCGCAATATGATACTAATCAATTACATGCTGCTATTGTTGAATTAATCGCTCTGGATAATGCAGTTATTAAATATTCAACCGTTCAAAATTGGTATGGCGGAAATGAATATGGAAAAGGTGGTATCTATAACTTTGTAACAAAACGAGGTCTTTGTATTGGAACTAATGCACAAATATCATGGACTCAAGTTGAAACCGGCTCTTCAATTACATGGAAATATCCTAGTTGTCTTTTAATTGGTGAAAATTCACAAGGAGAATTTTATTCAGTAGCACTTACTAATAATTATCAACAAGCAGATACTGGAACAAAAATGTTGCATATAGGAAAATCCACTAGAAGTAGAATTATTTCAAAAGGAATATCAGCAGGAAATTCAAAAAACAGTTATAGAGGTTTAGTTCAAATGACTGATAAAGCATTAAACGCTAGAAATTACTCACAATGTGATTCTTTATTAATTGGAAATTGTTCTAATTCTAATACATTTCCAATTATTTCTGTCCAAAATTCTACAACTAGAATTGAGCATGAAGCTTCAACTTCAAAAATTGGTGAAGAACAAATTTTTTACTTTTTGCAACGTGGTATTAGTTTAGAGAAAGCTATTGAATTAATGATAAGTGGATTTTGTAGAGACGTCTTTAAAAAATTACCTTTAGAATTCGCTGCTGAAGCAGATAAATTATTAAGTTTAAAATTAGAAGGAAGTGTAGGTTAATGAACTCAAACGATTTATTATTAGAAATTAAAAATTTAAAAGTATCAATTGAAGATAATATCATATTGGATAAATTAAATTTAAAAGTGCAAAAAGGTGAAATTCATGCAATAATGGGTCCTAATGGCTCAGGAAAAAGTACGTTTTCTAAAGTTGTAGCAGGGCATCCAGCTTATTCCATAATTAGTGGTGATATTTTATTCAAAGGTGACAGCATTATTGACTTGACTCCTGAAGAACGCTCCCATATTGGTATTTTTTTAGCATTTCAATATCCTATTGAAATTCCGGGCGTAAGTAATGAGGATTTTTTACGATTATCATATAATGCAAAACAAAGGTTTTTTAATCAACCGGAAGTAGATCCTATTGAATTTTTAGGAATTGTTATTAAAAAAATGGAATTAGTTAAAATGTCTCCACAATTTTTAAACCGTAATGTAAATGAAGGGTTTTCTGGGGGTGAAAAAAAACGTAATGAAATTCTACAAATGATTGTATTAGATTCAGATATTTGTATATTAGATGAGACTGATTCAGGTTTAGATATAGATGCTTTAAAAATTATATCAAATGGGATCAATAATTTTATGACAAAAGATAAAGGAATTATATTAATTACGCATTATCAACGATTGTTAGATTATATAAATCCTACTTATGTTCATGTTATGCAAAATGGTAGAATAATAAAAACAGGATCGTCTGAATTAGCCAAAGAATTAGAAGATAAAGGCTATCAATGGTTAAATACTTATTAAAAAGAAATCATATAGAGCTTTTTTATAAAAGTAGACCTAAATAAAGTAATAAATTTTTATAATTTGTAGTGTTCCTTTATATTTTTTAATATTGGGTAATTTCTTCAATTAATTAGATTATATGTACCCAGAAATTTTTAATTCAAATATGTTTACATTATTAGCGGAAGCAGAGGTTGGTAAACACTTTTACTGGAACATTGCTGGATTTCTAGCGCACGGTCAAGTTCTACTAGTAATTTGGTTTGTAGCAATCATCTTATTAGTATTATCTGTACTAGGTACAAGAAATATAGAACGAATTCCTACAGGTTTCCAAAACTTTATGGAATCAGCTGTAGATTTCGTAACTGATATTGCTAGAGATCAATTAGGTGAAAGCTTTTACAAAGAATGGATACCGTTCATTGGGACGCTATTCTTCTTTATTTTTGGTTGTAATTGGGCAGGTGCTCTTATTCCGTGGAAGTTAATTGAACTACCAGAAGGAGAACTTGCTGCACCAACAAACGATATTAATACTACTGTAGCATTAGCTTTATTAACATCGTTAGCCTATTTCTATGCAGGTTTAAGTAAAAAAGGTTTAGGATATTTCAAACGATATATTCAACCAATCCCACTTCTTTTACCAATTAACATTCTAGAAGATTTTACGAAACCTTTATCATTAAGTTTTCGATTATTTGGAAACATTTTAGCAGACGAATTAACTGTAACAGTATTAACATCACTAGTTCCATTAATTATACCATTACCAATTATGATTCTAGGTATTTTTGCTGGCTCAGTTCAAGCTTTAATTTTTTCAACTTTAGCTGCAGCATATATAGCTGAAGCTCTTGAATAGTAAAAACAGTTAAGAGTGTTTTAAAATTTATATATTTTTAATTAATAAAACTTATTATGGATCCTATCATTTCTGCTGCTTCTGTTATCGCTGCTGGTTTATCTATCGGTTTATCTGCAATCGGTCCTGGTATTGGTCAAGGTAATGCGGCTGGTCAAGCTGTTGAAGGTATCGCACGTCAACCAGAAGCTGAAAGTAAAATTCGTGGTACTTTATTATTAAGTTTAGCGTTCATGGAAGCGTTAACTATTTATGGTTTAGTAGTTGCATTAGCATTATTATTCGCTAACCCATTTAACGTTTAATTTAAAATTTAAACATTAAAAACAAATAACGAATGGATACTATAGAAATATTGTATCTATTCAATTTTTTTAATTCTATAGTATAGCATATAGATTTTATATGATTAATTTTTCAACATTAATTTTAAGTTCAGAAGTAAATGGTCCTGGTGGATTATTTGATATCGATGCAACTTTACCATTAGTTGCAATTCAGTTTTTGTTATTAATGGTTATTTTAAATATTGTTCTATATAACCCATTACTTACAATTATTGAAGAACGAAAAGAATACATTTTAACAAATCTTGGTAAAGCATCAGAATTACTTGCGCAAGCAAATAATCTTACAGCGCAATATGAAGAAGAGTTAACAAGTGTTCGTAAAGAAGCACAATTAGAAATTACAAATTCTCAAAAAATTCACCAAGAAATTTTAGATTTAGAAATCAATATTTCACAAAAATATCTTGATAACTTATTAGATACAATTACAAATGATTTTGAAAGTAGAAAAACTTCAGCTCTTAACAATTTAGAAGAGAGTGTTCAATCATTATGTAACGATATCAATACAAGATTATCAATTTAAGAATTTTTTGCTAAACGTAATTTTCCTTTTTATAAATGAACAGTTTATACACAAACTCGAAAATATGGAAAATTTTGATCAAATTTTTACTTTAATTGCCGAAGAAGAAGGCATTAGTTTAAATCCCGATATTTTAGGAAGTGGTTTATTTAATATTCTTGTGCTAGCTGGTATTTTAATCTACACTGGTAAAGACTTTTTAGGGTCAATATTAGAAGAAAGAAAAACAACTATTGTTCAAAATGTTCAAGATGCTGAAAATAGATTAAATGAAGCTCAGAAACGATTAGCAGAAGCACAAAAACAGTTAAATCAAGCCCATGTGGTAATTAGTCAGATTAAATCTGAAACTTTAGCTACAAAAAAAGTTATGCTTAAAGCAGATGCTATTGAAGCACAAAATGATTTAAAATTCCGTTTTGAGCGGGCTGTAGGAGCTTTTAAATCAAAAGAAAGACGAATTTTCTTTGAAATTAAAGAGCAAATTACTTCATTAGTATTAACTCGTACTGTTAGCCGTGTAAAAGAAACATTTGCACAAGATAAAGCAGCAGCAAAATTAATTAATAATACTATTCGAACATTAGAATTACCTTAATAACCATGAGTAAAAATCCATTAGCATTAAAAGTCGCAGCTCCTTATGCTCGCGCACTTTTTGATTTTGTTAAAGAGACAGGGACGTTCTTTGAAGTTACTTCAGATATCCAAAATATTCAAGGTTTATTATTTAAATCTCGTGAATTATTTAAATGTCTACAAAATCCTGTAATCAGCGCTCAAGCAAAACAAGAGATTTTAATTAAAGTAGTGGGCAAAAAAATGAACCCGGAAACTCTTCAGTTTTTAGCTACTTTAATAAAACGAAATCGTATCAATTTATTACCAACAATAATCTTTAGCTATTTAGAGTTAGTATATAAAACAGCAAATTCTAGAGCATTTCAAATTATTTCAGCCAAAGATCTTTCAAATGGTCAAAGAACACGATTAATCAAAAAAATTAAATCAATTGCGAAACAAAGTCGCATTATGATTCAATTTAGTACTGATGAAAGTTTAATTGGTGGATTCTTGATTAAAAATCAAGGTAAAATAGTTGATTATTCTGTAAAAAATAAATTAAATTTACTAGCTAAACAGTTAGATACTGTTTTAGAAATTTAATTACAAATAAAATCTTTTATTAATTTTTTAACCTCAAATATAATACAATGATAAAAATTCGTCCAGACGAAATTAGTAGTATTATCCGTGAACAAATTGAAAAATATGATCAGGATGTAAAAATCGAAAGTATCGGTACTGTTTTACAAGTTGGTGATGGTATTGCTCGTGTATACGGTCTTGATCAAGCAATGAGTGGTGAGCTTTTAGAATTCGAAGACAAAACTATCGGTATTGCATTAAACTTAGAAAACGATAACGTAGGTGTCGTTTTAATGGGTAATGGTCGTCAAATCTTAGAAGGTGGTGTTGTTAAATCAACAGGTCGTATTGCACAAATTCCAGTAGGTGATGGTTTCTTAGGGCGTGTAATTGATCCATTAGGTGCTCCTATTGATGGTAAAGGCGATATTATTTCAAATGAAAGCCGTTTATTAGAAGCTATGGCACCAGGTATTATTAGTCGTAAATCGGTTTGTGAACCATTACAAACAGGTATTACATCAATTGATGCTATGATTCCAATCGGTCGTGGTCAACGTGAATTAATTATTGGTGATCGTCAAACAGGAAAAACTTCTATAGCTGTAGATACGATCATCAACCAAAAGACAGAAAATGTTGTATGTGTATATGTAGGTATTGGTCAAAAAGCTTCTACAGTAGCACAAGTTGTTAACGTATTAGAAGAAAAAGGTGCAATGTCATACACATGTATTGTTTCTGCTAGTGCAAATGATGCAGCGACTTTACAATATATTGCACCATATGCAGGTGCTTGTATTGCTGAATACTTTATGTATCAAGGTAGAGCAACTTTAGTAATTTATGACGATTTAACGAAACAAGCTATGGCTTATCGTCAAATGTCATTATTATTACGTCGTCCTCCTGGACGTGAAGCATACCCTGGTGATGTATTCTACTTACACTCACGTTTATTAGAACGTGCTGCCAAGCTAAGTGATGCTTTAGGAGGAGGTAGTATGACTGCATTACCAATCATTGAAACACAAGCAAGTGATGTTTCAGCGTATATTCCAACAAATGTAATTTCAATTACAGATGGGCAAATTTTCTTATCAAATGATTTATTCAACTCAGGTATTCGTCCTGCGATTAACGTAGGTATTTCTGTATCACGTGTTGGATCTGCAGCTCAAACAAAAGCTATGAAAAAAGTTGCTGGTAAATTAAAATTAGAATTAGCACAATTTGCTGAGTTAGAAGCTTTCTCACAATTTGCATCTGATTTAGATGAAGCAACACAAAAACAATTAGCACGTGGTACACGTTTACGCGAAGTATTGAAACAACCACAAAATTCACCTTTATCTGTAGCAGAACAAGTTGCTTTAATTTATACAGGTATTAATGGCTTTTTAGATGATTTAGCTGTTGATGAAGTTAAAAAATACTGTGCGACTTTATTAAAATTCTTAGCAACATCACAAAAACCATATATCGGAATTGTTACTGATACAAATCAATTTACAGACGAAGCAGAAGCATCTTTAAAAGAATCTATTGCAGAATCAAAAGTTATTTTTAATCAAAACAAATAATTCTATTTTCCACTCCTTTTTTTCAAAAAAAAGGAGTGGAAAAAATTAACAACGTTTTTTTTTTAATACATATTAACATTAAATAAAAAAATTTTATAATTAACGGTAAAGCAAAATCTGAAATAATCTAGTACTAGATTATTTCAGATTTTGCTTTACCGTTAATTATACTATCAGTAAGTGTTCTCAAAATTAATTTAATCGAACGAACAGCATCATCATTACCTGGAATTGGAATATCTACTAAATCAGGATCACAATTGGTATCTAAGATCGAAACAATTGGAATTCCTAATTTTCGACATTCACGAATTGCTGTCATTTCTCGTTTTTGATCAATAATAATAGCAACGTCAGGTAATTGTTGCATATTTTTAATTCCATCTAAATGGTTTCTTAATTTCTCTAATTCTTTTCGACGTAGAGAAGCTTCTTTCTTTGTTAATAAATCAAATGTATTATCGGCCTCTTGTTGTTCTAAACTTTTTAACCGATTAATCCGTTCTTTTAATGTTGACCAATTGGTTAACATTCCACCAAGCCAACGATAGTTTACATAATATGAATTACAACGTTTTGCTTCTTGAGAAATTAATGTACTAGCTTGTCGTTTTGTACCTATAAAAAGAAATGTTTTTCCTTCACTAGATACTTTGTTTAAATAATTCGTAGCTTCATTTAGTAAAGTAGCAGATTGAACTAAATCTAAGATATGAATATTATTTACTTCACTATAAATGTAAGGAAACATTTTAGGATTCCAACGATAAGATTTGTGTCCAAAATGTACACCGGCTTCTAATAATTGAGATAAACTTATATTAGACATAAAAAAATTTGTTAGATTATATTAAATTAGATATTAACAAAAATAAATAGAATTGTCTAGTTGACAATTTTATTTATTAAAAAATTTTACAATAATTAAATGACTATTTTGTCTCTATTAAAGATGGATTTTTGAAACTTGTTTTAAAATTTCGTGAACCAGTTCCTGCTGGAATTAAATGACCGATAATTATATTTTCTTTTAACCCACGTAACCAATCTATACGCCCTTCAATTGCAGCTTTTGTCAAAACTCTTGTTGTTTCTTGAAAACTTGCCGCAGAAATAAAACTAGGATTGTTTAACGCAGCTCGAGTAATTCCAAATAATAAAGGTAAATAATATGCTACTTGTTTTTGTTCTTTTTCTACTATTTTATTTATGTATTGAATATGGTATAAATCAACAACTTCTCGTTTTAATAATGGAGTATCACCTTCATCAGTAATTAAAACTTTTGTAGTCATTTGTTTAATTATAACTTCAATATGTTTATCATTAATTGTAACACCTTGAGATTCGTATACACTTTGAACTGAATTTAAGATAAATGATTGAACTTTTTTAAAACTTTTATAGTTTCCTTCAAAATTATTAATCAATCGAGCATATTTAACTGATTGGTCTTTATCGCAGAAAAATGGTTTCATAAAACCATAATAATTGAAATAAACTTTTATTAATTTATGAGGGTTTATTTTTTCATTTTCTTTAATAGGCGTACCTAATTTATGGAATTCAAAATTTTCATCTAAACTTGTTCTTTGAGTTAGTAAACCTTTCTTTTGACTAGTGGGTATTCGTTTAACAACTTGATTTTTTTTTCTAGCTTCTAAAATTTCTTCAATCCTCGGTAAACCTTGGACAATATCTCCTGTTATTTCTTTTTCAAGATTTAATAATCCAATGGTATCTCCATCTTCTAAAAATTGATTATTTTGACAGAAAACACTATTCAGTTCTTGTTCAAAAAAATCTTCTGTTATCGAATATAAACCAATAGATTTTGTTGATTTTGTAAATGGATATTCCATAAATTTTACAAAGGTTAAACGGGATTGTTCTGAATTTAAAACATCGACTTCAGAATTACGAATTAATAATGTTCGATCAAGTTTTAACTTTGTTCTTTTTGGATATGTAAATAAATTTGAATCAATTAAAGACGCTTCAATTTTATCTGATGGTTTAACACCAATCGTAAACTGTTTTAAAAATCGTGGAATCATACAACTATATAGTTTTCCATTTCTTTTTAAAAACATTTTTGAAAATTCAATCTTAAGTGAAAAATCTAATTGATTACTAATAAGTTGCCAATTGGGCAAATTATCAGAACAGATTTTTGGACTTGTTTCAACTAATATCTTTAAACGATCATAATGATTTAAAAATAATTTTCTGTTTGTCTTAATTCGACTTTTAATTCGTTTTAAAGGAATTGTTTTATATTGTAAATTACTTTGTGTATTTAATTCTTCAGTTTTACATTTAGGAAAAAAATAAGGTCGTCCTTTTTGTATAGTAAAAAATTTATCGTTTTCAATTATTATTTTTCCTACATGATTTGTATTAGTACTATTAATAATAAAATCATTAATCTTTTTGGTCGGAAGTTTACTTTTTTCTATAGTTATACAATTATCATTTGAAATTAATAAAATTTGTTTTATATCTTGATTACTAATTTTAACTTTTACAATTTCTAAAGGTTTTGAAGTGACAGACTCTATATAAACTAAAGTAGTATAAATATCTATGAATTGATTTTTTTGGATTAAGGAAGATGATTCTAAATTCTTATATTTTAAAGTTGGTGAAACATAAGAATTTAAATTTAGTTTATTAATTGTTTGGAAATTAACAGACTGTTGTTTTTTATTATTAATCAATTCGATAGTCAAATTTTTTGAAAAAGATTGATTGATTTTAAGATATAAAAATTCAGTAACCAAGTTTAGAGGATTATTAGTTTGAATTTTTTGATTTGATTTGTATACAAAATGGGCGTTTGAATTAACTTGTAATTTTTGTTCGATTAAACTCTGATTTTTAAAGATACTATTAACTTTTTCAATATGAGGAAATTCATATAATTGAATTGAACGAATTAATAACTGTCCTCCATTTTTTCCATTTATTTGTTCACAAACAGATGGTTCACTAATTGTTATAGTTGAAAATATTTGTTCACCAGGGAAAAATAATTTTTTTAATTTTGTTGAGAGCTTTTTTCCTTTTATTTTAGAAGAAATTTTTTTACCTTCATAAATTAATCCTGATTTAATTGTTAAAGTTTGAATAATATTATTTTTTTGATTTGTAACAACTAGACCTGAAGTTTTTGAAAAACGATCTGGGGTTATTTCAAAATTTTTAGAAATAAAATCTCCATTTTTAACTAATAAAACATTAGGCTCACAATTAACATGATGATTTTCTTCATCTAACCAAATTAACGTCCTATAATAATTTATAGGAAAAGAACTGTCATAGCCTAGTTCTTCTCTTTTTAAGGACGTTTCAACTTTTCGATCACCTATCTTAGAATTAAATTTTGATTTTTTAGTATTATCTTTATCAATCAGCAATTCATAATCATTTTTATGATCACAAAAATATACTTTATTTTTTAAATTATTAAATCGCGTAATATTTCGCCAATCATAAAAAACAATACCCCCAGTTTTGGTTGTGTAAGCATTTGTAATCAATTTTGCAAACTTTTGCTTACGAGTAATTTTCAAATATGTTTTTAAATTCTTAACTGTTGTATTAAGTAAATATTTACGTTTTTCAAGATTTAAAATACTCGTGGCATTTCCAATATGATTTAATAAATGTTGAAAACTCGTATTAAATAATGTG
>Ga0102812_10002505_pt1 | contig 12393 bp, 5 predicted proteins | sample ColrivemetaGS713_FD_79334 | JGI IMG/M metagenome (GOLD analysis project Ga0102812, IMG submission 79334) | Estuarine microbial communities from the Columbia River estuary - Flood tide ETM metaG S.713 | ecosystem: Environmental > Aquatic > Marine > Intertidal zone > Estuary | place: USA: Columbia... | reverse complement strand
TTGCCGGCAACGAAATGGTTTGGAACATGATTCCTTACGATGTTCAGCTTATCGGTGGTACCGTGTTGCACCAAGGTAAAATTGCAGAGATGAAAACAGGTGAGGGAAAAACACTTGTTGCTATATTCTCTATTTATCTCAATGCTCTTGTTGGGCGTGGCGTTCATATTGTAACGGTTAATACCTATTTGGCGCAACGTGATGCGGAATGGAATGCACCGATTTTTAATTTTCATGGATTAACGGTCGATTGTATCGATAAATACGAGCCAAACAGTGAAGCTAGACGCACAGCGTATCGTTCCGATATTGTTTATGGAACAAATAATGAATTCGGCTTCGATTATTTACGCGATAATATGGTGGTTAACGCTGATGAATTAGTTCAGGGAAAACACCATTATGCGATTATTGATGAGGTCGATTCTGTTTTAATTGATGAAGCACGAACTCCTTTAATTATTTCTGGCCCAGTTCCTCAAGACAATCAAACTCAAATTTATGTTCAATTAAAAACGAGAGTTGCTGATTTAGTTGAAGCTCAAAAACGTCTTGTTGCAAAACTGATTATGGAAGGCGAAGAACTTCTTTCAAAAGGAAACGAAGACAAAGCTGGTTTAGCTTTATTACGTGCTCAACGCGGTTTCCCGAAAAACAAGAAGTTTTTGAAGATGACCCAAGATCCTCAAATTCAAAAATTAGTTCAAAAAACCGAATATTATTATTTACAAGATAACGGCAAAAACATGCCTTTTGTAGACGATGAATTGTTCTATTCTGTCGATTTCAAAATGAATTCTATTGAAATGACAGAAAAAGGCCGTGATTTTATTACCGGTAAAAATGAAGATCCTAACTTCTTTGTAATTCCAGATGTTGGCGAAGATACAGCTATCATTGAGCAGAAAATGAAAGAAAAGGAAGCTGTTGAAATCCTTGAAATTAAAGAGAATGCCGAATTTAGCGAGTCATACAGAGAGGAATTAGTTGAGCGCAAAAAAAATGAACTCATTCAATTACGTTCTCAAGAATTAAGCAATTTGCACCGTTTATATGCAGAACGCAGTGAACGCATTCATGCTGTAAATCAGTTATTAAAAGCATATACACTTTTCGAAAAAGATGATGAATATATCGTTCAAGATGGGAAAGTGCAGATTGTAGATGAGCATACTGGTCGTGTGCTTTCTGGTCGTCGTTATTCAGATGGTTTGCATCAGGCTATTGAGGCTAAAGAAAATGTTCGGGTTGAGGCTTCAACACAAACGTATGCAACAATTACGCTTCAGAATTATTTCAGAATGTACCACAAATTAGCTGGTATGACTGGAACTGCGGTAACGGAAGAAGAAGAGTTTTTCAAGATTTATAAATTGGAAGTTATTGAAATTCCAACAAATAGACCTATACGTAGATTAGATGAAGAAGATAAAATCTTCAAAACTAAACGTGAGAAGTATAATGCGGTTGTAAACCATATCAGAGAAAAACACGATAAGAAGCAACCTATTTTAGTGGGTACAACAAGTGTTGAAGTTTCTGAAATGTTAGCAAGAATGTTAGTTCGTGCCGGAATTCCTCACAATGTGTTAAACGCTAAACAGCACGCGAGTGAAAGTGATATTGTTAAAGCTGCAGGTCAACCTGGAGCCGTTACGATTGCTACAAACATGGCCGGCCGTGGAACGGATATTAAACTTGGTGAAGGTATCGAAGCGCTTGGTGGTTTAGCTATTTTAGGAACCGAAAGACATGAGTCAAGACGTATCGATCTTCAGTTACGTGGTCGTTCAGGTCGTCAAGGTGACCGTGGAGAGTCTTTATTCTATGTATCACTTGAAGATGAGTTAATGAAATTATTTGGTGGTTCAGACCGAATAATGAATTTGATGGATAGAATGAAATTCGAAGAAGGAGAAGTAATTCAGCACCCTTGGATTACTAAATCTTTAGAAAGAGCTCAAAAAAGAGTAGAGCAGAACAACTTTAGTATTCGTAAACGTCAGTTGGAATATGATGATGTTCTTAACAATCAACGTACAGTAATTTATACTAGACGTCGCCATGCATTATTAGGTGAACGTTTAACTTCAGACATTTTTGAAATGCTTGAAGATTCTATCGCACTGATGGTTGAGCCTTATTACAATGCAGGCGATTATGAAGGGTTGCGCGATACAGTTCTTCGTTTATATGCATTGAATCTAGAATTAGATCAAGCTGAGTGGGCGAAAATGGGTCTTGATGCAATGATTGATTTCGTAATCGATAAAGCTCTTGAGATGTATCGTTCGAAAGAAAAATTATTAGCTCAGCCGATTTATGAAGTAATGAAAAATATGCCTGCTCCAGAAAATGGTGAGAGCAGACCTTCAGCGGTACAAATCGTATTCTCAGATGGATTCCGTTATCTGAGAGTAGTAGCTGAAGTTGAAAAAATTCTGGAATCTGAAGGCCGCGAAATTATGCGTGCTTTAGAGCGTTCGGCAGTACTTTCAATAATTGATGATAAATGGATGGAACATTTGCGTGAATTAGATAGCTTAAAAGAAGGTATCAACTTGCGTGCTTATGCTCAAAAAGATCCTTTAGTGGAATACAAACGTGAAGCATTCAAAATGTTTACCGAATTGGTGAACACAATGAATACAGAAACGATTTCATTAATTTGGAAAGCTTTCCCAGCCGACCAAAATGGAACACCAAGAAGACCACAAGCTCCTCAACGCCCCAAAGTGGATTTGAGTAAAGCTAAAATGGAACATGAAGTTTCTACAAATATGGGTTTACAAATGAACTCTGCTAGAAACGAAGAAACAGCAATGAGTCAGGCTGCTCATCAACAGGAAAAACAAGCTCCAGTTGTTGTCGGCGAAAAAATTGGTCGAAATGATCCTTGTCCTTGTGGTTCTGGAAAGAAATACAAACAATGTCATGGTAAAAACGCTGCGGTTTAATCGTTTACATTCATAAAATTGATATAAAAAGCAGGAGTGTTCATTCATTCCTGCTTTTTTTTGAACCCAAAACTAATATGCTAAAAAAGAAGCAAGATCTTTAAAGGGGGCAGGGGGGATTTTCATGATAAACACATTATGAATTAAATTTCAATTACAATGTGATTTGAAGTTCAATAAAACAAACTCAGATTTTGCTGTAAACCTGCAGTTCGGGATTAGGAAGAAATATAAAACTGGCATAAAAAAATTCGTCATTCTGGGCTTGACCCAGAATCTTCGCCTAGTGAAGCCAGAACTAGATGCTCTTCTTAAGGCAAAACGATGTGCTGGACCGAGATCCTGAATCAAGTTCAGGATGACCTTGGTTTTTCCCTTCACTTCTCTACACGGCATTTTGAGAGTTTAAGTGATACCGAAGGCTCTGTGAAGCCAAATGACGTTTTTCTTAATTTTTTCTTGTTAAATGCTAAAAAAATTGCCGCAATTCTTATCCCATACTCAAGTTGTAAGAAACTTTAAATAAGCCAAGATTATTCAAATCCACTTTTATCCAAACAAATCAGATTGTCTAGTTCCTGGGCTAACTCCTAAAAAATCAAACGCTTTTAGCGTTGCAATTCTACCTTTAGGTGTTCGTTGTAAAAAACCTTCTTGAATTAAAAACGGTTCATAGACTTCTTCAATAGTTCCTTTGTCTTCACCAACTGCAACTGCAATTGTACTTAAGCCAACAGGTCCGCCCTGATAATTTTCGATAATGGCGCGCAGAATTCTTCCATCCATTTCATCCAATCCATTTTTATCAACATCTAAAGCATTTAATGCTCTATCAGCAATTTCATCATCTATAGATTCTCTATTATAGACTTCTGCAAAATCTCTTGTTCTTCGAATTAATCTATTTACAATTCTTGGGGTTCCACGACTTCTTCGGGCAATTTCATGTGCGCCACGTTCAGTAATTTTAGTTCCTAAAATGGCTGCGGTACGTTTAGCAATGTGTTGTAATAATTCAACGGAATAATAATCCAATCGTAAATCAATGCCGAACCGTGCTCTAAGTGGAGCGGTTAATAAACCTTTTCGTGTTGTAGCGCCAACTAAGGTAAAAGGCTTTAATTCAATTTGAATACTTCTAGCATTTGGACCCGAATCAATTAGAATATCGAGTTTATAATCTTCCATGGCAGAATACAAATACTCTTCAACCACTGGGTTTAATCGATGAATCTCATCAATAAATAAAACATCACCTTCATCTAAAGACGTTAATAAACCTGCTAAATCTCCAGGCTTATCCAGCACAGGGCCAGTGGTAGTTTTTATCTGCGCATTCATCTCCTGAGCCACAATGTTGGCTAAAGTTGTTTTTCCCAAACCCGGAGGTCCTGAAAGTAAAACATGATCCAATGCTTCGCCACGCATTCTAGCCGCTTTAATGAAAACGTTAAGGTTTTCAATAATTTTTGGTTGTCCGATAAATTCGTGCAAACTAGAAGGACGGATACTTTGTTCGAAGACCGTTTCTTTTAGTTCAGCATTTAAAAGTGGATTAGACACAGGGAAACTCCTTAAAAGGGCTGATTAAATCGTTTAATTTAGATTATATTAGCACAGAAACAGATTTTTAACAAACCGGGTAACTAGAATATGTCAGGTATATCGTTCTCGCCGGATGATCAAACGTTCGATCCAGCGAAATATACTGCTCAATCTGAAAAGATGACTACTAAAGAATTGGCTGAAATCAATTCTGCTAAAGAAAGTAATGATTTTGAGTCAGAACAGTCGGAAGAACTATATAATCCGTCTGAAAAATTCAATAATTATGAAACTTCTTGGCTACAATTTAATTCACGAGTGCTCCACGAAGCATGGAACGATAAAAATCCGCTTTTAGAGCGAGTTCGTTTTATTGGAATTGTCTGCTCAAATTTGGATGAATTTTTCCAAAAACGTGTAGGTGGCTTAAAAAGACAGTTAGATGCAGGAATTCAAAAATTAAGTGTTGATGGATTAACTCCAAAACAACAACTAAAAAATATTCGTCATGAAGTGAAAGAAATGATAAACTCCTATCGTGAGTGTTTTCTTTCAGTGCTTGTTCCAGAATTGGAAAAGCATAATATTCATTTCAAGAAATACAACGATTTATTGCCTCAACAAAAACAGGTAATTGATGAATATTTTAATCGCCAATTATATCCAATCTTAACTCCTCTTGCGGTTGATCAATCTCGTCCTTTTCCTTTTATTTCGAATAAAAGTAGATCTTTTGCAGTAGAATTAAGAGACCCTGCTAATCAGGATGAAACGGTATTTGCACGAATAAAAGTACCATCAAATAGACCCCGTTGGTTAACTGCAGAAAAAACAAACGACTCAATTACTTTGGTCTCGATTGACGAAGTAATAAAAGAAAATGTAGATCGTCTGTTCCCTGGAATGGATGTTCTTTCTGCAAATATTTTCCGGGTTACTCGGAATGCCGATGTGGAACGAAATGAAGAAGAAGCGGATGATTTATTAGCATTAATCGAAGATGAACTTCGTGAACGACGTTTTGCAGGAGTGGTTCGTTTGGAAATTGACTCCGACACGCCTTATCACGTAAAAGAGTTACTCATAGAAAATATGAGTATTTCTTGGGCGGATGTATTTGAAATGTCGGGGCCAGTTGGTTTAGTTGATTGCATGGAAATTGCAGAAATGCCAGGTTATGATGAACATAAATTCAGAAGCTGGACGCCAACCTTACACCCTGTTTTTCATCATGAGTGGGATGAAGATGCGCCTGATTTATTCAATATCATAAAACGTGGTGATTTTATGGTGCATCACCCTTATCAGAGTTTTGCAACATCTGTTCAACGATTTATTGAAGATGCAGCTAGCGATCCGAAAGTGTTAGCCATTAAACAAACGCTTTACAGAACTTCAAAAGATTCTCCATTAATGCATGCTTTAATGAAAGCGGCAAATATGGGAAAACAAGTAGCTGTTTTAGTAGAACTTAAAGCTCGTTTCGATGAAGAGCGAAATATTGAATGGGCTCACAAATTAGAAAAAGCTGGTGTGCATGTGGCTTACGGTTTACCGGGCTTAAAAATTCACACAAAATTAACGTATGTAGTTCGTGAAGAAGAAAATGAACTTAGACGTTATATTCATATTGGAACAGGGAATTATCACCCTAAAACAGCTCAATTGTACGAAGATTTAGGCTTGTTTACCTGTGATGAAACCATTGCTTCAGATGTTTCAAGTTTGTTCAATTTCTTAACGGGTTATGCTCCTGAGCAGCAATACCGAAAATTAGTTGTTGCTCCGAAATACATGCGTAAAACATGGGATTCGCTTATCGATAATGAAATTGCAGAGGCAAAAGAAGGTCGACCTGCTAGGATTATTGCAAAAATGAACAGTCTTGAAGACCCTGCAATCATCGAAAAATTGTACGAAGCTTCTAAAGCTGGTGTAAGTATTGATGTAATTGTACGTGGTGTTTGTCGCTTAAAAGCACAAGTTCCTGGCTTGAGTGAGAATATTCGGATTCATTCCGTTTTAGGACGCTTTCTTGAACATTCAAGAATATTTTATTTCTTGAATAAAGGTCAGCATAATTACTTTATCGGTTCTGCCGATTGGATGCACAGAAATCTTGACGCTCGCGTTGAAGCTGTTGTACCTATTGAGCATCCAAACCTAAAGCAATATCTGCAATTTATGCTTAATGTCTATTTGCGAGATAATGATCAGAGATGGTTATTAGAGGCAAGTGGTAAATATGTAAAAGCAGCAAAAGAACCCGATTCGGTTGAAATTAGAACGCATCAAATTTTTATGAATCATGCGCTTCATTCAATGGATCCGATTGCTTCGGGTGCTTCTTCAAAGTAAATGAGCTTGTACCTTGTTACACATTTGGTTTTGGCGTAGGCTTTTTAACAACAGGTTCTGTGCCATCATTTGGTTCACTAGCAGGTTCATCTGCGTTTTTTAAAAAAAATGGATACTGTTTATTTTTGAAATTCATAGAGAATCCTGTTCTAAAGTGATTAGCCTTTATGGGAGACCTTGTTCTTAAATCAAGGTCTCTTTTTATTGTTCAATATAATGGTAAAATATAGTTGTAAAGTTAAAAAGCTAGGTATTGGCAAGGTTTTTTTTAGTGCTATTCTATTGGTAATGCTTTATTGCCAACCTATTGGAGCGCAATCGTATACCGCGTCTTTTAAAAAAATAGAAAGCTTTTTAAAAGCTAAACAATTTGAACAAGCCTATGCATTTGCAAATTCTGAGATTAGTTCTCATTCAAAACCCTTAAAGTCGAACAAACTCGATGCTGCCATTAAGCAAATAGCTCTTTTTAGCCGTCATTACAGATACAAAGACGAAGAATCATTGTTGTTTAGTTTGCGAAAGTATCTTGTTGAAGAAAGTGAACTAAAGGAATTTTATTTACTCATTGCAGTTAACCAATTCCGTCAGAATAAGTATTCGCCGTGTCTCATTTATCTTGATTCTTTAACATTCCAGACTAATTATCAAAACAATGCTGAAACACAAAATAAAGTTTTAGGCTACAAAACTACTATTTATTCTGATTTAGGTTTGTTCATAGTTTCGAACGAATTAGGAATAAAAGCATTAGACTTATTTAAGCAGCGTGAAGACTCATTGGGCTATTTTAATTTAACACAGACCCTTGCCTATAATGATGTTCAGTTAGGAAATTATGAGCAAGCTCTCCGTTTATTTAATGAATCTGTGGCATATTATAAAAGAACTAATCAAAAAGGGAATCTGATAAATAATTATCTGAATGTTGGGGATTTGTTTTGGACCATGAATAGAGTTACCGATGCAGAACGAAGTTTTTTACTTGCTCTTGATTTGGCAAAAACGCTGAATAAATTGGATTATCAAATTTTATCTTTCCGTTATTTAGGTTTAGTAACTCAGTCCGATGGAGATTTAAAGAAAGCAAAGTATTATTTGAGTCAAGCAGAAAATCTAGCTAAAGAGAATCAATTAAATGATGAGCAAAGTAAAATAAAACATACTCTTATGTTGGTTGAAGTAGCAGCGAAAAACTGGGTTGAAGCAGGTAAGCTGATAACATGGCTCGATTCCACAAACACCGAGAATATTCCTGAACTGACAATTCCTAAGAGTACACGTATTCGTTATCTAATCTCACAGAATAAAATAAAAGAAGCCAAGGATGAATTAGAAATAGATGAAAAAGAATCAAATTATCCACTAAATCCAATTCATCAAAAATGGTTTCGTATTTGGATTAGTGGCTTACAAAATCCTGATGAAGCTGCTGAGTTACTAAACGATATTTTAAATAATGATAATGCGCAAAAAAATGATGCATTGGGGAACGATTATCATAAAGCATTAATGTCGGCTTTAAATTCTGGACTTTTAAAACAAGCAGTTGAACCTTTATTTGATACTGGACAACACAAAGAATTGCTGTTTAAGGTAAATGAGTTCGTTAAAGGAGTGTTGCTAAGCAATCGTTTAGATAAAAATACGCAACACTCTTCCCAAGCATCTGACTCATTGTCACAACTAGCAAGACAAATGCAAGAGCAAATTTCGTTGATGAAACTAAGCAAGAAACCTATTGCCGTAATACAATCTTCAGAGCAAAAATTGACAACTATTTATGAAGATCTTGAAAGAATAAATAAAACATCAAGCACAGAGAATCAAATTTCACTACTTACACTAAAGGAAGCTCAAAATGAGCTTAAAAAAAATCAGCTATTTGTTCATGTTTTAGAAACGGATCAGTCTTATCAGGTTTTGTTGCTTACTAATGAAAAATCTCTTCAAGTTTCTTTGAAAAACAAAGAGGAGATTCAAGAGCAAGTTCAACTATTAATTGATAACTGTAAGAACCCCAAAGAGAAATGGAATACTCAATTAAGTGAAAATCTTTTGGAATTACTATTTCCAAGTACGCTTATAGATATGTCTAGATTGACAGAGATTACTATTTCAGCGGATGGGATATGGACGGCATTTCCCTTTGAAACACTAATGAAATCCGGTAAGTATTTAGGTGAAACTCATGCATTTCGCTATATATCAAGTTTTGCGGTTGCAAGTCGTTTATCAACGCTTCGGAATGCTTCCAAATCGGATGAGGTCCTTGTTTTTTCAAATCCTGAATTTCCAGAATCGAGCTCATGGAAATCCTTGGCTTTTACGACATTAGAAGCTAAATCCATTCAAAAGAACGCTGAACATGTAAGAGTGTTTGCAGGTTCTGAAGCAACGGCAATAAACTTTAAAAAAGAAATAGAAAAATCTGATTATGCAATAATTCATATTGCCACACATGGACTTACAGATAGAACGCCAGATAAAAATAGACTAATTTTTTCCTATGCTGACGAGGAGTCAAAAGCGTACTTTTTTCCTCATTCATTAAGTTCAAACTCAGTTAAAGCAAAATTAGTTGTTTTGAGTGCATGTGAAACGGCAGTGGGGCAATATATAAGTGGCGAAGGATTATGGGGAATGCAACGTTCGTGGATAAATGCCGGTGCGGAATCAGTTTTAGCCGGATTATGGCAAGTGAACGACAAAAGCACAGCACTGTTTATGGATTCATTTTACAGAAATCTCAAAGAAAACGAAACGTGGGTAAATCGAACAATAATGGATTTCTTTTCTTCTGAAATGTCTTTTTCTGAGCGAGCAAAAGCAGTTTCTGAAGCAAAAAAAAGTATGATTAAAAATCGAGAATTTTCGCATCCCTATTATTGGGCAGGCTTAATGTATTTTGGATTGTAATTGAATTGCAAATGCATTGATAAGAAGTGATTCAGGATTCCTTACCTTTAGGCAAAATAAAACTTATCCTCTATTTCGATTATTATGATTCATAACGATGTCCTCCGTTCAGTTCGTTACATGCTTGCTTTAAATGAGCAAAAAATGGTAGAAATCTTCAAGCTTGCTAACTTTGCAGCTAAGCCTTGGGAAATTACAGCGTTTATGAAAAAAGAAGAGGAAGACGGGTTTATCCACTGCCCAGATATCGTTATGGGTAACTTTTTAAATGGCTTAATTTATTTAAAACGTGGAAAAGATGAATCTCGCCCTGCTCCAGAAGTGACGATTCCTGTAACCAATAATACTGTTTTGAAAAAATTACGTGTAGCTTTCGAATTGAAAGACACCGATATGCACGATATTTTTGCTTCTGTTGGTTTCCCGATTTCAAAACCAGAACTTAGCGCGTTTTTCCGTGCCGAAGGCACAAGTAATTACAGAAATTGTGAAGATCAGTATTTAAGAAACTTCTTAAAAGGTCTAACAATGAGAATTCGCAAATAAAAAATTGATTTCATAAGGCATGAATCTACTACTTGGGATTCTTTCAAGACTTTCTCAAATTGTCTTGTTTTCTAGTATCAAATCTTCAGGATTGACCATTTTTATCTTATTAAGTGGTCTTCCTTTTTTGGGATTTTGGTTTTTTGGATGGAGTCCACAAGTTCTTTTTATCAGCTATTTCATAGATCGAATTATTTATTTGCTCTTTTATTTTCTTCATGAGTCAGTAGTTGGTTTCAAATCTAAAAAAATGGAAGGGAAAGATTTTGTGCGATTACTCTTTGTCTATTTGGTTTCTAGCTACATGTTACTCCAGCTTTTAGGTTTATTGATGATGTTGTTTGGTTCTCTATTTGAAGAAAATTGGTGGATTGAAATTCAGCAAGTAAGCGCTGCAATTTTCTTATTGTATGGTTTTCAATGGATTACAAGCTTGAAAAGTCAAAATTACGAAGAATGGAAACCAACTTTTTTTAAGCAAACAGTTGGAATTATACTGATTTCTGGAGCTACGCTAATGATTTCCTTGGTTGCCGGAGTGTTTTTACGAAACGTAATAGATGGAACTTTTTTGGCTACATTTTTTAAATCAGGTTTGGGAATAATGCTCTTTGCTTTTATTGGAATTCGTTTTATGATTGATGCTTGGTTTTTTATACCAAAAAAGAAAAAAGTAGAAGAGGTAACTTCTTAGGTTTTGCATTAGATAAATTAAAAGCTCAAAATCCCGTATTTTACGAAACTATACAGAAATTTAACCGACTCAACCGAAATGTCAGAATCCATAGCAGCCACAGCTGCCGAAAAAGAATTTTTAGCTGAAGTAAAACAGCGACGCACTTTTGCCATTATTTCTCACCCAGATGCTGGGAAAACAACCTTGACCGAGAAACTATTGCTATATGGTGGAGCGATTCGGGAAGCCGGCTCAATCAAACAAAGAAAAGCAGCTAAACATGCGGTTTCAGATTGGTTAGCTATTGAACAAGAGCGTGGTATTTCGGTTACATCATCCGTTTTACGTTTTGAAAAGGACGGAATTAAATACAATTTATTAGATACTCCAGGTCACAAAGACTTTTCTGAAGACACGTTAAGAACCTTAGTAGCGGCAGATTGCGCTTTAATGGTAATTGATGTGGCAAAAGGCGTTGAGGAACAAACAGAAAAATTATTTGAAGTGTGTAGAATGCGCGGAACGCCAGTAATCACGTTTGTGAATAAATGTGATCGTCCGGGTATGGAACCTCTCGAAGTAATGAGCGACATTGAAAACAAATTGGGAATTCGTGCGGTAGCTGCTTCATGGCCAATTGGATACGGAAGTGAGTTTCAAGGAGTGTATGATTTAATCGGTAAAGATTTACACTTGTACCAAAAAACCGATCACGGTTCACGAGAAGCAGAAACGGTTGTCGCAAAATTAGAAGAAGGCTTAAACACAACGCCACTTTCATCATCATTCAGAGAGCATTTGGCAGAAGAAATTATGCTAATTGAAGACGAAATTCATGAAATGGATTCCAAAGAGTTTGATAATGGAAAAGTAACCCCAGTATTTTTCGGTTCAGCTTTGAACAACTTCGGTTTAGATATTTTCTTGAAATATTTTGAAAAATATGCGCCTATTCCACAAACCTATGAAGCAAGCGATGTAAATCAATACGAATTAACAAATTCCTTCTCTGGTTTCGTGTTTAAGTTACAAGCAAATATGAACCCTGAGCACCGAGATTGTACCGCTTTTATGCGTGTTGCAAGTGGTGTTTTTGAGCGTGGAATGATTGTTACTCACGAAGCCACAAATAAAGCAGTGAGAATGGCCTCACCTCAAAGTTTAATGGCCGATGATAGACAAATTTTAGAAAAAGCTTATCCAGGTGATATCGTTGCCTTATTCAATCCTGGTTATTTTAAAATTGGAGATACTTTATTTCACTCAAACGCTGTTCGTTACGATGTAATTCCTTTATTTACTCCTGAACATTTTATGAAAGTATTAACCAAAGATCCTTTCAAAAGAAAACAGTTCAGAGAAGGTTTAAATCAGCTTTCTGAAGAAGGTGTT
>Ga0102812_10002503_pt1 | contig 12402 bp, 8 predicted proteins | sample ColrivemetaGS713_FD_79334 | JGI IMG/M metagenome (GOLD analysis project Ga0102812, IMG submission 79334) | Estuarine microbial communities from the Columbia River estuary - Flood tide ETM metaG S.713 | ecosystem: Environmental > Aquatic > Marine > Intertidal zone > Estuary | place: USA: Columbia... | reverse complement strand
CGTCCTGCAATACATTATTCATACAGTCGTAACGAAGCATTGCCCGAAGGCTTTGCACACGATACTATGCCCGATATGCCAGCACTACTAGAGTCAGGCTACAAGAAAGCAAAACTTAGAGCGCACAGTGATTACTATCCTAACCAACTTGTTAATGACTGGGCTTTGAGCTTTTTACCTTACACAGATATTATGTGCGAGAGCAAGTGCAAGAACCTAGCAAGCATTGACTTATATAAATACAAAGAGGAGTTAGAACACTATGAGCTATTTGAATCAAATGTACGGAGTCAACAAGCCCGCACCCCAGAATTCAGCAGCTTCGGATAAAAACCCGAATCGTGTCGCAGGCGGACTAAAAGCACAAGGCGTTGACCATGTTTCGATGGTAAATGAAGATGGTTCGATGACTGAAGTAGCAACAAGACGGTATGTAGCAAGCTTAGAAGAACAACTAAGAAAGTTACGTACTGAAAACACAGTATTAAGCAAAAAGATTAGTAGATTAGATAAATCGCATAGTGATCTTCAATCTTTTGTAAGCAGTAAACTATAAGGATTAAGATATGAAGGGCCAACAAAAAAGTTTAAAATTAGATAAAGTAAATGGATTAAGAGCAGACCGTGTGCAAACACAGTATGTACCGTTTGCTAAAACTGCAAAGACACCTGAGCCAGTTAGAAGTATGAAAAAAGATTCTAACACAGGAAGAAATGGAGAGAAACTATCATGAAAAAATGGATTAAAAATAGATTAGATGAACGTACATCATTGGACGGTGCTGTACTAATTGGAGTTGGATTAGTTATTCTAATAGCAGGCCCATTTGCTAAGTTAGCCGCATACGGTGCTATTGCATACGGTGCTTGGACTATTTGGAAGCAAGAATGAGCGGCAGAGAATACACATTAAGTTCTACACAATCAGAAAACTCTAGAACAGTAGGAGAAGTAACAAAACCATTGTTCGATGTAGTAATCACTTGTGTAGAAACTAGCGAATCAATTTCAATTGTTGATATTGTAAGTCCTTATGATAGAGACGATTGGTGCAAAACTGTATTTGAACATGCAAAAGAAGGACTAGACTCAGAAGAAGGTCCTAGTTGTTGTTACGTTAACGCAAGCTACGCATCATAATTTACCAATAGGGAGATCAGAACTAGCACTCATGTTCCAAACTTGTTTGCGTTCGACTCCCTTTTTTTGTGCAAATTTCTTTGCATCACAATTTTCACATACATGAAAGTAATTATTGTTTAACCGTTTAGGATCCATCGATCCACGAGGTCTTTTAAATTCGTTATCACAACTATCACAGCGTAGTATAACTATGGTTACATCTCTATAATATGCGTGTACTGCTCCTAGTTTGCTAACACGTTCGTACCGCTTCCGCTCTAAATATTCTTTTATAAACATAACTATATTTACATTAAGATTATAAAATCATCGGATAAATATCATTAGTAAAAGGAAACTTAATGGGTTTAATCACTGTAACACCTGCGGCAAACGTGCAAGTAAGTAATTTATGCAAACAGCACGATTGCTACGCTATTACACTAGACATTAAAGGTGGCGGGTGTGCCGGGTTCGAATACGAATGGGGTACAGCACAAGCAGACGAAGTATTAGCAGACGACTTTGCAGTTGAATGTGATACAGGCATGTTTGTTGTTCGATCGTACGCATTAATTTACCTATCAGGGTCTGAGATAGATTATGTTAAATCTATTATTGGACAACAATTTGAGATAAACAATCCTAATGCACAGTCAGCATGTGGCTGCGGTGTTAGCATAAACTTTAATATGGACACTATTCCACAATTTTAATCGGAGCAAATAATGGCAAGACAACAAGTAGATATTGGCGTTGAAGGTAATGACGGAACAGGCGATAGTATTCGCGAGTCGTTTCGTAAAGTAAACGAAAACTTTCAAGAAATATATGCGGTAGTAGGTAAAGGAGGACAAATCACTTTTACACTACTTGGCGATACACCAGACAGTTTAGATCCATATCAAGGTGATAACCAATATGCATACCTTCCTATTGTTAAACAAGACGGTACAGGTATTGAAGTACGCAGACTTGCATCAAACGAAGATGATCCAAATAGTGCAGCAGACAATACAATTAGTGTTAAAGTATCTGAAGACGGATTAATAATATTATCAACAGATAATATTCAACTTATTCAAGATTCTAGTCCATCACTTGGCGGCCCGTTAAATGCTGGTACTGTAGCAATTGCAAATATTGGTACATCACAGCAAGACATTGATGGATTTAACACAACACATAATACTACATTTACTGTTGATGATTTAGTTATTGATAAAAAGTTTGCTGATAAAAGATATCTACCTCGCCAATTGCCAGGCGAAGATATTCTTGTTCCGAGCGAACGTACAAGTGCTGATATATTAAAGAAAACTTTTACAATTACTAGTGGCGGTTATTTACTAATACCAAATCACGGATTTACATCTGGGTCAAATGGTGCTGAATATGTTTTAAAACTTGATCCTACTAATCCAGGATTAAACTGGAACTTTACTATTGATGATCCAACAACAGGTGCAGAAATTAACTATTCATCTACATCAGTTGATGATGACGGCGATCCTGTAGAACTTTATGATGCAGCTGGTCAGGTATATGCAACTACTATTCCATTAGTAACAGAAAGAACAGTTTATATTAATGTAAGAAATTCAAACGAATTAGGAGTATATCTTACTAAAGATCAATCATTACTAGGTGACATTATTGACTCTGGTCCTAAAGTTACTCCAGTTAATCTTATTGTAGGTAGAACATACAGACTAGAAAAGTTTGGTACAACTACACAAGCAAACTGGAACACTATAGCAGGCACTACTGATCTTGTTTATGAAGTAGGTGATATTTTTGTAGCAACATCTTTAGGTCAGGGTTCTGGACAGATAACTGAAGTTATTACAGAGTCTGATAGAGAAAAGGCTAGACTTAAACTAATTGAAGTAAATGGTAGCTTTGCTCCGCCTAGTATTAACGGCGTTGCTCAAGATAAACTATTACAAATATGGAATAGTGGATATGATGAAACACTAGAAGGATTCTTTACTCGCCAACAAGTTTTACCTAGAGAAAGTGTTGTTCGTCGTCAAGGTGATATTATGGACGGTCCGCTTTACTTACAAGATCATCCAGGTGACCTTGCTGGAGCAGGTAATCCAAATGGCATAACAGATTTACAAGCAGTATCAAAACTGTATGTAGATAGCCAGTCAACTGAATCTAGTGCTAATATATTTGTAAGCAGCGTCGGCGACGATGACCAAAGTCTTGCTCCAAGAGGTAAACAAGGATCGTCACTTGCATATGCATACAGAACTGTTGGTGAAGCATGTCGACGTGCTGAAGAATTAAATATATCTAGTGGATTTGAACCAGGTCCATATATGCAAGACATTATTATTGAGCGTCCACAAGAAGACGGAACTAATGATATTTTGTTAAGTCAAGTTTCAGATCAAACATTCTTAGGTGTATTAGGTAGTAGAGCAAATGCAAAATCTTTAGTTGATACTAACAAAGATTTTATTATTGCAGAAACACTAGCTTGGTTAAATGCGGCAGTTACTAACAAAACAGTTTCTAATCTACAGGACATTCAAGTTAATTGGAATGGGCGTGTTATTGAAGAAAGACGATTAGAACTACTTTTAGCTAGAAATTTAAATGCATCTATTTTAGATCACATAACCGGAACATCTGCAAACACACTATCGTATAGAGTTGGTGTAGAATATTTTAAAGACGAATATGAATTATCACAAGCTGGTTTAGAAAAAGACGTATGGATAACTTTGTTAGATACTATGCGTACTATAACAAGTGCTGTCCTTGCTAATCCTACAGCAGTTGGTGCAACAGCACTGGTTGCTGATGTAGTATATCAAATTAACGATCTAGGAGATACTAATCAAGCATCGTGGAACACAGCAGCAGGAACAACCGGTGTTGTTTATAGTGTTGGTGATAGATTTACTGCGGCAGCAGCAACTACAGGTACAGGTAGTGCTTATAACGTAAGTGATTTATTTGCTAACTTACAATCAATATATCGACAGGTTAGTAATACACAAACACCTCTTGTTGACGAAGGCGATCAATCAAGTATTGCTGGTGACAACGGATCATTGCAATTCCAAATTAATATTCTTAAAAATGGAGTATTTACTACAGGACAAGTAGTTCCAGGTAGCCGTGTAAGTTTAGCATTTACAAATGCTGATAGAGATTCAGTAGCACAAGGTCTCGAAGCTAACAGAGATTTAAGAGTTGGTAAAGTTATTAGAGGTAAGTCTTCTGGTGCATTAGGTAGAATTATTACATATACTGCGGGCGGCGATGGCGGCGCTGATGATGTAACTCAACTAGAATTATTAGAACCAATTGAATTCCAAGCAGGTGAGAATTTAGAGTTTGGTAACCTTGTTGCAGCAAAACAAATTACTATTAGAATTGAAACTGGTACTTATTATGAAGACTATCCAATAAGAGTACCTGCACAAACATCATTAGTAGGTGATGAATTTAGACGAGTATTAATTAGACCTAAAAGTACAGTATCGACATCTGTATGGTCAGGTACTTATTTTTATAGAGATAGAGTATTCGACGGTCTTACAGGTAGCAACAGTACTAGTGTTACTGGCATTGCAGATCCTAACCTTCCAACAGCAGGTACAGCATATTATGATCCATTATTAAATCTAACTCCTGGTGTTGATGAGCCAACTGGTTATTTTGGAAGACACTACTTAGTTGACCCAGCAAGAAAAAAAGATGTATTCAATAGCGGATTGCTCGATTATACGCAGTACAATCCAGGCGGATTTACAGACGCAGCTAACCTTATTGAAAAGAACCGTGGATTTATAATAGATGAAACAATTGCATTTATTGAAGAGCAGGCAGAAGGTGATCTATCACTTACTCCACCTAATCAACCAAATATTGATTATGTTAATATTACATCCGGTGGTGTTGTACAGCCTGCTACTAAAGATAGATATAGAAGAACTATTAGTAGAATAGTAGACAGCATTGCAGCAGATTTAAGAGCTGGCGGACTTGATAACTTACTTAATGAACAAGGTGAGTTATTCTTTGATATTAAACCCGGCGCAGTATATAGCGGCGAGCGTATAATTTATAACCAAATGCTTGCTAACATTAGAAACATGCTTCTAGATATTGTAGTTAACACGCCATATGAAAGAGCAACAGCAGTTGACAGTTTTGTTGGAGTTACAGCAGCAACACAATATTTTAATACAAGTTTTACAGCAGCAGTTGATTCGCCATTGCTTGCTCCAGTTGCAGCCACTGGACAGCAAGATCCTTTGCTAATAAAACTTATCGAACTATTACAGTATCCTTGTTTAGATAACTCAAATTATAACCCAGCTAAACGATCTAGCGATGTTGATGTATTCTTAATGAATGATGCGACTATCTTACGTAATATGAGTGTTCAAGGACACGGCGGATTTATGTGTGTGCTTGATCCAGAAGGACAAATACTTACAAAGTCACCATACATACAAACAGGTTCAAGTTTTTCACAATCACTAAACAGACAAGCGTTTAGAGGTGGTATGCTAGTTGATGCGTTTACAGCTAACACACCTTTAGAAGTTACAAATATCGATGATCAAGCTCAAGTACAGGTACTTACTGTACGAGGTGAGCAACTTAGTGCGTTATCAGAACGCAAACCTCAAATGCCTGCACCATTTTATATAAACGGTACACGCTTCCAAGTTAATGACATTTTTGATTACGATCCAACAGGCAATCAACCTAGTGCTAAACTTATATTAGATAAAGCAACAAGCGGATTGAAAGACATAAATGGTGCATTTATTGGATGGGATGAAACAATACTGCCATTAGCAACGTATGCAGATATTACATTACAAACAGCTGGTAACAGATCACAGTTAGGTAACGACTTTACGCAAATTAACGACTTAGGCTACGGACTTGTTACTATTAACGGCGGCTTATCTGAAATGGTTAGTATGTTTACGTACTACTGTTGGACAGGTTATTATGCAGGCAATGGTGGACAAATTAGATCACTAAACGGGTCTACTTGTAATGGTCAGTACGGACTAGCTTCAGTAGGATCAGATCCTAACGAAGTACCTGATAGTGTACAATTAGTAGGTGACATGACACAACCTGCATTTACATTTAGTGCTGATATAGTAATTACACCATCGACACCAATTAGTGTTACAGCAGGTGATACTATAACAGGTTCAACAGGTGACGGTTCTGGTACAGTTGCATATAGTTCAGCTAATGCACAAAAGATTTTCTTAACAGGTGTTACAGGAACATACAACCAAGGTAGTAATATTCTTAATGGCGGTAGTCCAACAGGTGCTACGTTTGGAAACATTGATACTACAGGATATAATAACTTAGCAACTCAATTAAGTTTACATGTTTATAACTTAGAAGAAGTACCAAACAATAAAGGCGAACTTGACTATTACCATAACGATACACTTGGCGGTACACAAACACCAGAATTTACACTAGCAAGATACGAAGTATCAAATGTTCAAAGACTACAAGGTGTAGTAATTGACGGTTATGATGTAAACTTTGACGATGCTGCTGACAAAGCTGGTGCAAGTAGCACAGTTGATGTAGCTGGCAATTCATATGCATATGTAGGTGCAGACGCAATAAGTGGCGAACCTGGTTATGCAATATATCAAGCAAGAGTACAAGACGTTGCAGTTGACGGAGTTGCTATTACTGATAATGACGAAAGTTATCCGTTTGTATCTAGTACACATGCACAGATTGCAATTGGTAAAGTTAGAAGAAATAGTGGTCAATATACCGTAAGTATACTAAATGACGAATTTGGCGATCATTATAAAGTTGGAGACCAGTTCTTAATCTATGGTACTACACTAGGTGGAACTTCACCTGCTAACGATGCAACAGTTACTATTACTGAAGTAGGTATTTCGTTAGACAGAGATGTTCTTAATTTACAAACAGGATCAATTAGAAGATTAGAAGTATCTGGTAACCCTGCAACTTCAGCAACTACTCCATTAGTAGACGGACAAGTTTACAAATTAAACTTTAGTACTAGTAACGATGAGTTTGATAACGATGGACTATTACAAATAGTTCCAGGAGATGAACCATTAACTATACGAAACAACCAAGCGCACTTATTTGATAAAGCAAATGATGTTAACAATCTTACCATTCGTCCTAGTACAGCAGTTAACTTCCAAGATGATCCAAAGGACACTTATAGATCTATAAGTTTTGGAAAAGCTAACGCAGCAGGTGATAATTTAGATATAGACGAAACACTAACTGGCTTTGATGCATCTTACGACTATGTAAGAATGATTGTAGACGAAGCAGCACAAAATTATTACATTAACGGAAGCGGCGTTATTACTGCTACTGACCCTGGTAGTGCATCACAGTTAGGTGCTGTCGCTGGCAATACTACTATTGCTATTGACATACTTCCAGAGTACAACGACATTTGGAGATTGAATAATAACTTAGATACAAATGTAACATACCGTCCAACATTCTTTGATGCAAACGGAAACATTGTTCAAGACCCAGATGGAGAGACATTAGAGTATTCAGCTGAATTACCAAAAGTACTTAGTTGGAGAGGTAAAAAGCATTATGTTTATAACTACAGAGAATATGTATTTAGAAATGCACAAAATGATTATGTAGCAACTGAAATCTTTGGAGAAACAAATAGCTTTGCTGTTGTTGATCTAAAAGAGATTAAAGAAGTTACACTTCAACTTAATGGCAACGCACAGTTTAATCGTCTAGCATTAGATGGTGCAACTCTTGTAAATGCTATAGTCCGTCAAGTAGGTAACACCGGAGCAAATGGTAAAGTAAAATATAAATCACTTGCTGATAATGAAATCAAATTGTTTGATTGGAGTGAAACAGACTTTAATACAACAGGTGCTTTAGAAATAAGTTACGATGATGGTGATAGCTATACAGTACTAGCTGATGTAGTTTCAGCAGTAAATATTGTACCTACTGCACAGGATCACAGAGAAACTAACCTAACTACACAAGCAGGTGATGGTATTGCAGAACCTATTACAACAGGCGCAAATCAAAACATAATACTTAGAGCAGGATTGCAAGATGCTGCACCAGCTAAGATTACAATTAATATTTCAACCTGTCGTGCAACAGGACACGATATGCTTGATGTTGGTACAGGTAGCTTTAACCAAACTAACTATCCAAACGTACTACTTGGCTTTCCTGCACAAGAAGCTAACCAAGCAAACGAAGTACAAGAACGTACAAAGGGTAGAGTATTTTATGTAACAACTGACCAAGATGGTTTCTTCCGTGTTGGTAGATTCTTTACAGTTGACCAAGGTACTGGTACAGTTACATTTGCGGCAAGTATTGCACTTTCAGATGTTGACGGTATTGGATTTAAACGTGGTGTTGTTGTAACAGAATTTAGTACAGACACAGCAATGAGCGACAATGCTATTGATACAGTGCCTACAGAAAGTGCTGTACGTGGATACGTAAATAGAAGATTAGGATTTGATCAAGCAGGTGCTCCTGTTACAAACAGTATTGGTCCAAAGATTCTGGCACAGAACGGTAGTGTTCCGTTAACTGGTGATTTACAAGCCGCTAACAATACTATTACTGGTATTGCTAATGTTAATTTAAGTGATAACGACGGATCCATTGCTGTTAATAGAGACTACGTTGACGGTAAAACTGAATACTTTAATAAATTCAAAAATATGCGTGATACTGTAATTACTGCTCCGGACCGTGGACACATACTAGGATACACAGGAACAAAGGTATTATTAATTGACAGTCAGTCAGCATCAGGGAATAACTTTGATGTAGGTCGTGTACTATGTAACAGTAATGCTAGTGAAATTTATGGTACAATTGTTGGCGAGACATCTTATTATGACAGAACATTTGGATCTACATTACAAATTACTTACTTCCCAACTGCAACAGAATTTAATGGCGGTCTAGAAGTAAACAAATATGTTGATAACTCAGTTACTGGAGACGTTGATGCTGCTCCATCATTTGCTGGTGTTCCGATATACACTGCAACTGCTACAGTCGTTGTTACAACAGATCCTAAAGGACAACCTAGTTATGCAATTAGTAATCCTGGAACACCTGGAGGAGCAGCTGATGCTATTAATGGTCCGTTTGATGAAATTATCAACATACAAGAAGAACCATTTGTAGACAACGGTGCAGGCGGCACAGATCCTGTAAGTGATATTGGACTTTACATACGTAGACAAAATACAACATCACAGGATGTAAGTGTACCTGATGATCCTACAGCATATTATAACTTACAGATTAACGACGAAGTTATTGTAAACCAAGACGTTGCTCCAGATGCAGCTATATTACAAAGCAAGTTAAGTATGCAACTAGCAACAACAGAAGCTGCTGCACCTACAGGTGATGCTACAGCCATTCAAGCACGTAGCGGATTAACAAGTTTTGATAGTGCAAATTTTGAAATAACTGATGGCTGGGTAGGTATCAAAAACAACGGTATTAGTTTAGCTGAAATACAACAAATAGGTGCTTGGACTGTTATAGGTAATGCAGATGAAAATACAACAGCAACCGCAACAGCAGTATCATTTGAAACTGTAGCCGATAAAGGTGGTGCAATACTACATAAAGATCTTATTGGTGTTGATTTTGATGCAACTACAGGCGTTGACCCTTTTGAACCTCTAGAAAGTACAGGTGCAGTAGTAAGAACAGCCGGCGATAAAGATGATACTGCTGACGGAGTATTTACATACGAAGTTATCAATATTTCGACCGCAGGTAGTAAAGACAGCATAGTTAAAACTGATAGTACTGGTATTATAACAGCAAGTAACGCTGGATTTAAACTAGCTGACAATGTTGTTATTAGTGAAAGTGCAGGTGGTGTAACTTCATTCCATAACGGTGCAGGTGGCTTAATGTTTACCAGTAGCGGTACAGGTACATCAGATACAAACTTTGCAGGTAATATTAATATTGGCGGATTAACTGATCCAGATATTAACGGTGATGGACTACCAGAAGTGTTTGGTCAATCAGAGCTTCAAACTGCGCAAGCTGACACTAGTAAATTTGTTGCTAGTGGATGGATGTATACAAAATTCATCGAAGATGCTGATGCTAAAGGAGCACAGACAACAGGGATATCATTAGGTGCAGGCAGTGGTCTAACAGAAGAAGGCGAAGTTGCTATAGTAGTTCCGGGAGCAACAAATAACGATATACCTGCTAAATTTACTGCTACAGCAATAACACCTAGTATTAACGGCAACGACGGTACTGCTGGTTTTGATATTGGTAGTTCTGACTATGGATACAAGCATTTGTATATACATGATATTGATGCTGCTGGTGCTGTAACAATTGGTGAAAGTCTTGCAGTAGGTACAACTCTTACAGTAGACGGTGACTTTGTAGTTAACAGTGCTAGTGTCCAAAAATTTAAAGTTACAGAAACTACTGGTAATATAGAAACGGTAGGTACATTAGCTGTAGGTGCTATTACATCAACAGGTACACTAGAAGTTGGAGGAAGTATTTCACTAGGTGATGACGGCAACGGAGATCCTTTAACAGGTGATATAGGTAGTACTACTAATCCATTTGCAACTGTACATGCTGCAACATTTACTGGTACAGCAGCTCAAGCACAGTATGCTGACTTGGCGGAAAACTATGTCAGTGACAACGCATACGAACCAGGCACTGTTGTTGTATTTGGTGGTAGCGAAGAAGTTACTATAACAAATACAAAAGGCGATCATAGAGTAGCAGGCGTTGTTTCTACAAATCCAGCATACTTAATGAACTCACATCAAGAAGGTGACAATGTTGCTGCAATAGCACTTGCAGGGCGTGTTCCTTGTATGGTAATTGGTCCTGTACAAAAAGGTGATATACTAGTCACAAGTGCAACAGCAGGCTTTGCAGTAGTAAATAATACACCAAGTGTAGGTACTGTTATTGGCAAGAGCTTAGAAACTAATACCGATAATATAAAAGGCATTGTCGAAGTAGTAGTAGGGAAAGCATAATGTCGAAAGCTAAACCTAAAGGAAAACATGCTAGTGATACAAATGGCAAAAGAACTGTTGTGGTCTATAACCGTGGACCACGACTTGGAATTAAAATTAACGGAGCTCCAAAGGGTATACCTAGGAAGCGATAAATACATTAATATAGGATTAGACGCACATGGCAAATAGATTTCCACTAGTAGTAGATACTTCAGACGGCAATAAATTTAAGGAATTGCCAGACGGTGATAACCTGATTTTAACAAATAGTAGTATTATAAATGCTCTAAATATGTCTGCTGTAGGCTACGTGCAAGCATCTAGATTTATTATTAATAATACTGATTTTACTGGCAGTTATACAGAGTTAACTAACACACCAACTATTCCAGCAGCTATAACTGATTTAGTAACAGATGGAACAGATGGACAAATATTAATTACAAACGGTTCGGGCTTAGTTACATTCCAAGACATACCAGCGCAAGACCCTACATTAGGAGGTGCGCTAAGTGGTACAGTAAGTGCAGCAGTAATTAATGCTAACTCTATTAGTGTTACTGAGCTAAATGTAGATGAAGGAACTATCGGGCAAGTTCTTGCTACAGATGGCGCTGGCAACTTACAATTTGTTGATGCAGGATCGGGCGCAGGCGGCGGCGGCGCTACTAACTTCTTTGGCCTGTCTGGTGAGATTGGTCTTAATCAAATTAATGATGATTTTATTACTCCAGCAAAACTTAAAGACGGCGGCCAAACACCTACAGCAGGACAATATCTAACTATTGCCGCTGGCGGTGATTTTGAATACTTAGACTTACCTGCAGGTGGAGTTGTTAGTTATAATGATTTAACAAATAAGCCTACTATCCCTACAACACTAACTGACTTAGGAATTGCAGAAGGCTCTAATAATAACTTTTTAACTACTGATGGCAACGGCCAATATACATTTGTAAATATTGACACTATAGAAAATCTTGAATTTAGTGGCACACAAATAAGTACAACATTAGATAATACTAATATTTCAATTAGCCCAAACGGCAATGGATATTTACAAGTTACTGGAACTAATGCTATAATTGTTCCAGCAGGTACTACAGCACAAAGAAATCCTAACACTGCTGGTGCATTACGTCTTAATACTGAAATAGGTATTTTTGAAGGATACGATGGAACAAACTGGGGAAGCTTAGGCGGAGTTCGAAGTGTT
>Ga0102812_10002502_pt1 | contig 12402 bp, 6 predicted proteins | sample ColrivemetaGS713_FD_79334 | JGI IMG/M metagenome (GOLD analysis project Ga0102812, IMG submission 79334) | Estuarine microbial communities from the Columbia River estuary - Flood tide ETM metaG S.713 | ecosystem: Environmental > Aquatic > Marine > Intertidal zone > Estuary | place: USA: Columbia... | reverse complement strand
TCTTTTTAGTACCAAATCAGCACGGCCGTTGATGGGCAACTCGTTGATGGTTCCTTCCACAACGGCTTCGGTCGCCAAAACCTCCCAGTTGTTTTCCTTGATGAGGTGGATCAAACTCCAGGCCGCGTATTTCATTTGTTTGGTAAACGCGATGCGCTCGGGCTCTCGGCCGTATAGTAGCAAAGTGGCTCCTTCCTTTTCGAGTAGAGGCGGTATCTCCCGCTGAATCCATGCGTCCAGCTCACTTTTTGACCATTGATTAAATGATTGTGCCAATAGCTTTTCCAGCAAACGGTGAGCAAGGTTCCCCAATAGGCGATTGTCTTGAACTACGCTCAAAATACTGGACTGCCGCAGTTTGATATGATGACGGAAGACCCATTGGTAAGGATAATACAGTAAGCTCTCTAAGCTAGTTGGCGTTTCGGCTTCCCGCCCGCGGAGGCTGTCTTTTACCCGCAGGAAGGGCTGGGGTTTAGGCAGCGGCCTAGGCTGCAAAGTAGTGAAAGTCGGCAGTTGAAAGGCTGCTGACCAGGCTGGCGCAGTTGTCCCTTTATCAAGATGGATACTGATACTGGAAAGGTCTTCGTCAAAAGCGGCCATCAGGTCCCCCAAAAGCGGATGCGGCGTGACGGCTTGCCCTTCGCAAAAATCCGGTTGACAGAGGATGAGTTGTTTTTGTGTCCACAACAAAGGGCGTTTTCGCTGGGCCACCAGGCGCTGGTTCTGTTGGTCCGGGCCTTCTAGTTGAACGCCTGAATTGGTCAGCTCTTCCAGTTCCGCAGGATACCAGCGCGAGAAAAAATAGTCGGGCTCGCGCTCAAAGAAGTCCCACCAGACGAGCTTGTCCACTAGCCCCACTACGGCACCCGGCTGATGAACGAGGGGCAAGTGATGTGCTTCAGCAGGCTGGTATTCCAGCGGTGCTGGCTCGTAAATGGTACGAACGATGCGTTCTAATTCGAGGTAGCCCAGCTCGTCTTCTGGCAAAGCGGCCAATAGCTCTACAATACGGCGAGCTTGGGCGGAGAGTACCAACAGCGTAGCCGCGCCTTCTTCCTTACCCAGGTTAGTGGCCCATTCCTGCAAGTGCGTGTAGATGGCCATGACCTCCTGTTTGGACACCTTCTCTTGCCGGCTATCCGCACGTTGGCGGTTGAACCAGAAGTCAAACTCGGCCCGGATGGCCGCGATTCGCTTGGAGCCCTTGGGGCCTAAGCGCTGGGGGAGTTCTTTTTCAAAATAATCGCGAATCATTCCGTACCAACGGCCGGAAAATAGTCCCGGCGTATCCGCCAGGAAGGCGGCAATCCGTTGCCCCAATCCGGCATCGAGCGGTTTGACGGCCAACGAAACAAACTCCATGATTTTGTACAAATCCACGGGCTGCCACAAGAAAACCGGGGCCAGCTTGAGTACTTGCAAGCTAGGCCGCGCCAGCGATGCCGCGGGTACCCCCAGACTTGGCAAGCCCTCCAGCGTAAAGGCACTGTCGAGGGTACGATTGGCCTGGGGCAGGAGCAAGGAGGGGCGAAAAGCCTTGTTCTCGCGCAGCAAGCGAGCCAGGTAAGCCGCCAGATGCGTCTCCCGAAACCCGTTCATGATCAGCAGGCTGCCATCCCCCCGCAGGGGTGTAGGTTTTTTGAGGTCGCCACGCAGGAAAGCCTGCCATTGCCCAAGGTCGGTGCCTAAGTCCGGCGCGGGGAAATCTTCTACCTCCTGGATGTCCAGATTAAATTCCGCCAGGGTTTGGAAAAACCTTTGCCAAAAGGGCGGAAACAGCTGTCGCTCATCGCAGAGGATCAGCTTATTTAGAAATGCAGGAATATTTTCGGCTTGCGCCAAAACGGCTACTAGCCGATCCGCGCGCCCAGGCAAGAGCTGAAAGGCGTTGTCCTTGGCATTGAACAAGCATTCGATCTCCATCAACACTCGCAGGCGCTCCGATTGGATGTTGGTATCGCCGAGGTCGCAGCCCGCAAGCAGTAGTTCATCGCGCCGATCGAGGATACTGGCGGCCGTGCCCATATCATCGGCCACAAAAGAAGCGTGGTAAAAAGCCTGAGGGTGGTCTTGGAGGTGGTGTTTGAGCGCTTGCCGGTACTGCTCGATCCGTAAATGCTCCACGTTTTCTTCCGGCTGCCGCAGCCCCAGATGATCCTCCAACCAAACGAGTAGCTGCCGGGGGCTGCAGTAGATTTCTCCTACCGTCAACTCAGGAGGAGCAGGTAAAACATGATCTTGAAGAGCGAGGCCTAAGTGGATGCGCATAGTAATGTGAGATGAGGACTTTTTTACATCCTGTTAATCGATGGTTCCGAACCAGTAGTCAGGGATCCTTTTGCAAGATAGGTGTTTTTGCTTTTTCACCAACCCTTACACCCTTACACTTTTCTAACCCTTACCACGCTAATTCCCTAATCCAACATCCGCCAACTCACCCCAAAGCGCAGCGCTGAGGAAGGCCAGGGGTAAAAGGCGGAGAGGAATAGCCGCTGGTCGGGTGCCCAAATTGTCGAAAGGTTCTCACCCTTAATGAAGAAGCGGAAGGTGGATACCCGGAAGCTGAAATAAGCATCCACATTGGGGAAGAAATCAACCTCCTGGCGGTTTTGTAATTGAAACTGTGCAATGAGTGGATTGTAATAATCGGGCTGGAAAGCCGTCGTGTAACGCACATCTGCGCCCAATTGCACATTCAGCACTTTGAACCAAAGACCGTTGTAGACCAGGCTGTGCTTGGCAAAGATGCCGGGCAGACGCAGAAACTCCTCGTCGCTCTGTTGGAGGACCACACGATTACGCAAACGGAAAGCGCCAAAGCGAAAATCTTTCTGGGCCGAGAGCTGGAGGATACTCACTGGGGTGCCCGTCTGCTTTGGGGCGGCGGTGCTATCGAAATAGATGAAGTTGTTGAGCAGGTGATAAGCACCCCCCAGTTCGATCCCGATCGACTCCAGGTGGTAAGTGGCGGCAAGTTTGGTTGAGACTGTTTTGTCGAAATTGCTGCGGTACAATTCTTGTTGGGTCAGCAAAAAACGTCCTTCCAGCAGGGTGGGGGAGTAGAGCTGGTTGCGTACTTCCAAGTGTAGGAGGCCCGCTTTTTTCAAGTCGACGTCGAGGCTGCCTTTGAGGCTGAAGTCGCCGGCTTGGTCCCATAGGTCAAGGAGTCCTTCCAGCTGTAGGCGGAGGCGGTCGCCCGGGCGGAGGCCAATTTTTCCCGTAAGGAGCAAATTGTTCACTACGGTGTCCGTAGGCTCCATCCTTACGTCGTTGTAGCGATGGGTGAGGCCCACTTCCACCAGGTCTTTTTGTTGGCGCAGGCGGTTGCCGGTAGCGAGGCGGTAGGTACTCAGGCGGAAGCTGTTCTCAACGGAGCGCTGCTCTATGAAGTAACGTGCACCCCGAACATCCACTAACAAGCTGGGGAACCGTTGGTAAAAGGTGGTGTCGGGAGCAGTGAGGGCATCGTCAAAGCGGTACGTATTTTTATCGTAATCCAACTGATGGGAAAGGGTAAAGGCCCGGCGGGAGCGTCCTGTAGAATCCACTTGCCCACCAAAGCGGTAATATTGCGTGTACATCAGTTCGCGCAAAGCGTAGCGACTCTGACCGTTGTCGAGAAATACTTGAGCGGTGGCAGGGGAGTCAAATTCTCCTCCAGTATCTGGGAGCGTAAGCAGACCGCCATTTTCTTCGGCGTTGGTGGTGTTGGCGGCGTAGCTTACAAAACCGTCGTAGCGGCCTCCTTTGCTGTGGAGCCAAAAGCCGGTGGCGAGGGCCCGCGTCTGGTTGCGCTGGTTGGGATATTGGCTGCCCGAGGCTTCTTGGGTGATGGCACGGTAGTCCAGTGCATAATTGATGCCATTGGCAAAGTTGCGACTGAATTTGGCGCTGATGATATTGTCTTGCTGCTCCGATCCCTGCACAAATTGCAAGTCGGTATAGGGCCGCTCCAGGCGGTAGTAGGGCATGGTTCTACCATTGACGTAGTAGAGATCATACTGATTCCAGCCCAGGCTGAAGCCGCCTCTGTCTTCGCCCTCGTATACCAAAGGCTGGTGGGCAGAACCGAGAATACCCAGATTGGCATAGTCGTTTGGCCGCTGCCGGGTGGGGTCAAACTGGTGAAAGTTGGTAAGTAGGGAGTCGCTATAAGGGCGCTCCTCGTTGGGGTTGTCTACCTGGAAGATGAAGATGCCGAAAGTGTCGGGTGCGCTTTCGCGTTGATCTCCGCCCCGGCGGGAGTTGTTGGGCGTGTTGCCACTTCCGGTCTGGTTAGGAAACGTCGACGTAGGCCGTTGTGCCTGCAGCCCCAGGGAGAGCAGGCAAAAAAGAAAGAGTAGTCGCAGCGGCAATAAGTCAGTAAAAGACAAGCTCATTAGGTCATGATATCAAGGTACAACGCGCAAGTTACGAACTCATTGCGGCAGTGAAGGATGTTAAGAGCTAAATCGTGATTTTGACCATGATTTTTTGAACCACCAAAGGGCACCAAGGTTTTTTGAACCATATGAGGGATTATAAGGAAATATAAGAGGGGAGGTCTTTATAGGGCAAATTCACGAATTTGCCTAGACGTAAAACGGAATTTCGCGTACATACCGAAGCCGACGCCGAACAAATAAAGTGCTAAAAGTGCTAGATCAGAGATGATCGTATTGGCGCGCAAGGCGTAGCCTGGTGCCTTCTCCCGTCCCGACTAGAAAAGTCGGGACGGGAGAAGGCATGGCCCCAGATAAAGTGCTTAATGCTGAATAATCACCTTGTGGGTCATTTGCCACTCCTTGGCCTGGATATCCAGGAGGTACATGCCGTTGGGTAGTGCTGGTAAGGCCAGTGAGATGTTGCCCGCGTCCAGGCTGGTGGTGGTAAAGGTATGCACCACTTGGCCGCTTAGGTTCAGGAGGCGAAGCTGGGCTTCGGTGGTGGTTGTGTTTTGCGGCAAACGCAGGTTCAGCGCGGTAGTGGCAGGCTGTGGGAAGATGCTTATTTCGCTTGCCCAAGCGGGTTCTTCGGTGCTGTTGACGATGCCGCCACAGTTGAGTACGCTTTCGGTTTGCTGATAGCATTCTGCCTCCGGGCCACGTAGTACAAACAAGCCGCGCTGCATGTCGGAAACCAGGATGTTGCCAGAAGGCAAAAACGGATAGACGCCCCAGGCACCGCGGTAATTGTTGTCGAACACCCAGTCGGAGGTATCGTAGTAATAAGCAGGGACCGGGGTGGAAGGATCAGTGATGTCATAGACCATCAGCCCGTCGTAGTAGTACGAGACGTAGAGGTAATTACAGGCCACGATCTGGTTGTGCGGAATGGTTTGCGAAAGTTCAGGATTAGGTGCGGCCAGGACGCCAATGTCCAGGAGGTCCGTGGGGTCGCTGACGTCAATTACTTTGATGGGGTAGCCGTGGTTCTCGTCTCCGAGATAGTAATATTGCCCGTCGTTGCTGGGCCAGCCGGAGTGGTTGTAGCCAGAAAAGGAGTAGTCTTGCATAATGCCCAGGGTCTGTGGGTCCATAGGGTCGGTAAAGTCGACCATCGCGAAGCCACTGTAGCCACAGTTGAGGTAGGCCAATCCATCGTGCACGTAAGCATCGTGGACATGACCAACGGAGAGGCCGCCAAAATTAGAGTATTCGGCCAGGTATACGGGCGTTGTCGGCTCGCTGATGTCATAAATGCGCAGTGCTGATCCTCCGGCAGTGCCGCCGAAGGCTGCCAGGCAGTAGAGTTTGGCCTGCAGGCTGTCGATAAAGATATTGTGTGACCGTTGGAGGCTTTCCCCACTGTCGTAAACCACCGATACCGAGTCGGGCAGGGTGCTGATGTCGATGATTTGCAGGGTACTGGTACTGCCTTCGTCCGCTACGGCGTAGAGGTAGCAGCCGTAGTGGTGGTAATCGCGGTGGATAATCGAAGGGCCCGAGGTGCCACCCGCGACAAAGTCCATTTGGCGAATATCGTCAGGGTTGGTGACGTCCAGAAAGTGCGTTCCGGCGGTAGAGCCAATCACGGCGTATTCCCGGCCGCCAACGGCTAGTCCCCATACCTCGTTATAAGTATTGTTGTAAGCCGAAGAACCCACCAGGTTGGGGTCGTTCCAGCTGCCCAAAAGGCTGGCTTCCTGAAGTTCTACCTGAGCAGTGAGGGTAAAGGTGAGGGCAAGGCCCAAGAGTAAAAATACATTTCGCATAGCGGAAATTTTGAATAGCCATTCTAACTTTTACTTTTGCCACGGAGGCACCGAGACACGGAGATTTATAAGAGGAAACCCCCCGATCCCAACTATTCAGTCGAGACCTTACCGCTTGTGGCTCCCGATAGTTATCGGAATTATGCAAAGTTAGAACTACTGCGTTTTGGTTCTGATCCGCGAAGATATAAAATGCCCTTTGCTCTTACTGCCCAATCAGCTCTTTTGCATTCTCCAAGGCAGAACTACTGGGCGGATTCTGGCTCAGCATCACGGCGATGGCCCGCACCCGCTCTTCGGCGGCCAGTTGGCGCACTTTGGTCATGGTGCGATCACCGTCTTCTTTCTTGTAAACGAAGAGGTGCTCATCGGCCCGGGCAGCTACCTGCGGCGAATGGGTGATGACGACTACCTGGTGGTGGTTGCTGAGTTTGCGCAGGATGTATCCCATCTTGAGGGCTACATCGCCGGATACGCCCGCGTCAATCTCGTCAAAGATCAGCGTAGGTAGCGCCATTGCGCTTGCTACCAGTGATTTGGTGACCAGCGTCAGGCGCGATAATTCTCCGCCCGAGGCGACGTTTTTAATGGGCTTGGGCGTGCTCCCCTTGTTGGCGGAAAACAGAAACTGTACTTCATCCAACCCGGTAAGGCTCAGCTGCGGTAAGGTTTGAATGTCTACGACCAGTTGCGCTGCCGGCATGGCCAGATCAGCGAGGGTGGTAGCTACTTCTTTGGCAAAGGCGGGGGCTACTGCTTTACGCTTTTTGCTTAATTCCTGGGCTTGTTGGCGCAGCTTTTTCTCCGCCGCTTCCACCTGTTTGGTAAGTTGGTCAATCTGCTCGTCAACATTTTCAAAAAGGCTCAAGTCTTTTTGCAGGGCCTCCTGAATCTCCAGCAGCTCCGTAATAGTGGTTACGTGGTGTTTCTTCTGCAAGCGGTAGATCATGTCCAAACGGAGCTGCATCTCCTGAATGCGTTCGGGGTCATACTCGGTTGCTTCCGCGTGGCGCTCCAGGGCATTACCAATATCAGTGAGCTCTTCGGTCAAGAGGAGTAGCCGTTCTTGCAATGCTGATACAACCGGGTCTACTTTGGCAGAACTGAGCAAAGATTGGGTCAGCGTCTGCAATTGATCAACAATGGATTGCTCGCTTTCGCACAAAAACTGAAAAGCCTCGGCACTCGAACGTTTGGTGTCTTCCGCGTTGCTCAAGCTGCTGAAATCTGTCTCCAGGCTTTCTTGCTCGTCGGCCAGTAGTTCGGCTTCTTGTAGTTCGGTAAACTGAAAACGCTTGAACTCCAATTCCAGATTGGCACTCGCATTTTGGTTACGCAGCTGTTCCAGCCGGTTTTTGTTGCGGCTGTAAGCCCGGTATTCTTCCTGGTAGCTCTGCAAGAGGGCCTTGTTTTCGGCCAGCGCATCCAGCAACCGCAGTTGAAAACCCATCTGATGAATATCCAGGGTGTCAAACTGTTGGTGCAGGTCAATCAAAACGGCGCTCAGGCTTTGCAGCACTTTAAGGTTGGCGGGGGTATCATTGATAAAGGCGCGACTTTTGCCGCTGGGGGTGATTTCGCGACGGATGATGAGCTCGTCTTCGTAATCCAGGTCGTTTTCCACAAAGAAGTCCCGCAGACCATAGGGCCCCACTTTGAAACGGCCTTCGATCACACATTTTGTGGTAGGATCATACAGTGCTTTGGTATCGGCTCTCTCGCCCATAATCAAACCAAGCGCACCTAAAATGATAGACTTCCCCGCACCAGTCTCACCGGTGATAATGGTCAGCCCCTCGGGGAATGAGATATTGAGCGCCTCAATGAGGGCATAATTTTGAATGTGCAAGCTTTGAATCATACTCAAGTACTGGCTTCGTGCGTAATCCGGACAAAAGTAAAGCTTTTAAGACATTTTTAGGCTTTTTCGGGCGTTCTTAAAATTTTTTGTTGGTCAATTGCCCGAATTGTCTTTTCTTGCCCTTCGGTTTAATAAGATGCAGGGTATTAATAATTAGACTCCACACCAAAAGTAAACAACTATGACCGGTTTTTCTCGCAGCCTTTTTGTTGCGTTTTGCCTTTTTATGGTCTTCGTGATAAGCAACTGTTCTGCCGGCGGCCACCCCCGTGGTTGGCAACCGCTGGATCTGATGTCCTATGGAGTCTCCGTTTCTGTATTGGCACCTCCGGATGCGGTGGTAAAAGTAGGCAACTTGAAATCCGCCCTCGTCAGTGATCTTACCATCAAAGGCGGCAGCGATTACAGCATTCAGTTATTTTATGGCCCCGCCATCACCAATGATATAGCCCGCCTCAAGAATGATCACCTGGAGAATGTTCGCGGCAATCGCTACTTCAACAAGATCGTCAAGGAAGAAGTTGCCGGTTTCATCTACCAGTCCATGATCGACAGTATCGCCACCTACGGCTTCCGTTTTGTGAAACTGCAAGGCGATCAGGAGCTCAATTTCCAAACTGGCCTGGGCGCCCTGTTTACCCTCGAAGATGTACAGTTGATGTACGAGGCGGTGAAGTAGGTGGTCGTTGGTTAGATGGTTGGGTGGTTGGTTGGTTGGTTGGTTGGTTGGTTGGTTGGTTTTGGGGCCTACCCTCCTGAGTCGGGTCGCTAGGTTGCAGGGCTCGCTGTTCGCTCGGCCATTTGTGGTGGTGTAGCTGTACTGCGTCGCTCATCTCCAGCCACCACACATGTCTGGCCCGTCGGAGCCGGGCCACCCTTTCACAGCGCTAGGCCGGGGGAGAGAATTGGATTGGTTGAGGGGCTTTCCTGAAAAAAAACACCTCACAAGGTCAAACTAACACCATTCTACCATAGGGCAAATTCATGAATTTGCCCTTATATAGTCCTCCAAGGCAGGATTTGTGAATTCTGACTTGCCCTTTTCCCGCCTCGTTGCGTTAAAAAGCCTCGCCAACGCGCTGCGTTGCCTACGTTTTTTGCCTTGCGAGTCGAACTCCGAGGAGCTTGCGACGATCAGCGTAGCTAAAAAATAGCGGCGTCATCTTTTCACAAATCCTGCCTTGACGGACTATAATAAACGAGGATGAATTTAATGTAGTTTTTTCAATGAATAAGCTGATTTCGCTATTTTTATTGACTTCTTTGTTATTTGCCTCCTGCAATAATGATCGGAAGGAAGCGGTCAATTTTTTCACCAATTATCAAGAGGGCATCCGTATTGCGGCGGAAAAGGATCAACCCATATTACTGATTTTTGCGGCTTACGCTAGTCCAACTGGAAAAACATTAGGTTTACTCTACGCCCCAGAGTTCAGGGCTGTACTCAAACAATACGTCTGTATTCTGCTCATGACGGATGACCGAAAATTATCCGCAAATGGACTGACCCAAGGTGCTATTAATACGGAAATACAAAAGACATACGGCTATAATACCCAACCTTGTTTATTGAAATTGACGCCTGATCTACAGCTCATTGGCACTCCTGGCGGGTACATGAAGTCGGAGCAAGAATTGCTTGAATTTCTGAAGACGAGGGATTATCGGTGAGCTGGTTTCGATTTAAAGGGACGCTTGAATTGTGTTAAAGAAAAACAGGAATCCCTCTTTCCCGTTTTCTTTCTAAAACCATTCAAACATGCGCATATTCCTCTCTCTTTGTTTTTGCCTCTCTGTGTTTACGCTTTTTGGCCAAGGTGCTGAGTTTAGAATAACTGCTGGCTTGGTGGGGGCTAATCTTTTTCCCAGCACATCTTCCGCAGTATTTCGCGAGGGTGGTATCATCACCAGCAATTTATCCATCGAGCAAAGTTTTACGATCAGCCCTTATCTGGGGATCGAAAAGCTTCATGAAAATGGATGGCGCCAAAGCTGGGGAGTTTTAAGAGCTAGTTTCAATAATAGCGGTATTTATATTGCGAGATCAGATGCAAGTACCGGTATTTTCGAACCTACTTCTGGTGAAGTAAGGAAAGTGATCAACTTGGATTTAAGATGGGCTTTAGGTAAAACGATAACCCAACTTTCTGGGCAGCGTTTTTTTACCTCCTTCAGTCTTACGGCTGATCCATTTCTTTTGTATTATCGGTCACTACCGAATACTTCTGCAGCTTTTCCATTTACTTTCTCACAATTAGGCGTCGCAGGCAATCTTTTGCCCCAGTTTGAATACAAGATTACGCCACGTTTAAGTGCGGTAATGCAAACCGCTATTACCGTGGGGCGTCTCTATTGGCAACGTGTTTATGTGGAAACCCCAGTATTTACGGAGTCACAAAGAAACAATAACCTAATAGAGGGCGATTTTAAACTGAGGCCCAACCAACTTCTGTTGGGGGTGAGCTATAAGTTGTAGACGCTTTTCAAAGTCGGAAGTCTGAATTGGGTCCCGTAGGGATACCTTTGGCAAAGTCGGAGGTATCTGATGCTACTAGCGGCACCTAAACCATCAACCAACAACGATCAACCATCAGTCGTGTAGATGTTTAAGCATGAAGACGTTTCAGTGCAACGTCTCTACGTGCAGACCTGAACCATCTAACCATCAACCATCAACCATCCAACCTTTCCACTACCTCTTCTTCCTCCCCTGGTGCCCCTTTCTATTCGCTTTCACGCGGCCTTTGATGGTCTCGCGCTTGGCGTGGCGTTTTTTGTCTTCCAGTAGTTTCTCGACCAGATCCTCGCGGTCGATGCTGATGAGTTTGTCTTTGATTTCCTGGTAGTTTTCGCGCTTGTGCCAGAAGAAGAACATGTGTTGTTGTTTTTTCTCCTTGGGGGTGCGCGCCGTGTATACCGGACGCAAGGTGTAGGGGTGCAGACCCGTGTAGTAGGCTACCGTCGCTACCGTCATCGGGGTAGGGGTGAAGTCCTGAACCTGCTCCAGGCGGAAGCCCATTTCTTTGGTTTCGGCAGCCAGGTTGGCCATCTCTTCTTCGGTAGAGCCGGGGTGGCTGGAGATGAAGTAAGGGATCAAGGGCTGGTTCAGTCCGTGCTTTTTGTTGATCTTTTCGTACTTCTCTTTGAAGGCGTGGAAATGCTTGAACGAAGGCTTGCGCATCATCCTGAGCGTGGCATCACTGGTATGCTCGGGAGCTACCTTCAAGCGGCCGCTGATGTGGCAGGTCACTACCTGTTCCAGGTATTCATCGAGGCTGCCGTCGTTGTTTTTATTGTAGTCATCGACTAGCAGGTCGTAGCGGATACCACTGCCCACGAAGGCTTTCTTTACTTCGGGGTGAGCGTCTACTTTTTTGTAGAGCTCCGTCATGGGCTTGTGGCTGGTATCGAGGTTGCTACAAATCACCGGGTGAATACAGGAGGGCGCTACGCAGCGGTCGCAGATTTCCTGCACCTTGCCTTTCATCTTGTACATGTTGGCTAAAGGGCCGCCCAAATCACTGATGTAGCCTTTGAAGTCGGGCATTTTGGTCACCACATCCACCTCTTTCATGATGGACTCTTCGGAGCGGCTGGCGATAAACTTGCCCTGGTGCGCCGAAATGGTACAGAAGCTACAACCGCCAAAACAGCCCCGGTGCATGTTCACCGAAAAGCGGATCATCTCGTAAGCGGGTGGCGTACCGCGTTTCTTATACTTGGGGTGGGGCAAGCGAGTATATGGCAAATCAAAAGAGGCATCAATCTCATTTTCGATCATCGGCGGGTAAGGCGGATTGATCACGAGCAGATTTTCTTTGACTTTTTGCGTCAAGCGACGGGCCTGTACTTTGTTGGACTCTTGCTCGATGTGCTTAAAGTTGGCGGCAAAGGCTTTTTTATCCTTTAGGCACTTTTCGTGAGAACTCAGTTCCAGCGTGTCCCAGTTTTTATTCTTGGGGGGCTCCACTTCGCGCTCCTGCAGGAAGGCGGTTTGTGGGACGGTGTTGATGCGGTCAAATGGGACGCCACGATTTACCAGGCGGATGATCTCGCGCAAGGGCTGTTCGCCCATGCCGTAGACCGGCAAGTCGGCTCCACTCAAAGTCAAGATATTGGGAAACAACTCGTCTTTCCAGTAATCATAATGGGTGACGCGCCGCAAGGAAGCTTCGATGCCGCCGATCAGTACCGGAACATCAGGATAGAGCTCCTTCAGCTTTTGGGTGTAAACGACCGTGGCGTAATCCGGACGGAAACCAGCGTGTCCGCCAGCCGTATAGGCATCGGTAGAACGCCGCCGCTTGGAGGCCGTGTAGTGATTGACCATCGAGTCCATACAACC
>Ga0102812_10002500_pt1 | contig 12407 bp, 8 predicted proteins | sample ColrivemetaGS713_FD_79334 | JGI IMG/M metagenome (GOLD analysis project Ga0102812, IMG submission 79334) | Estuarine microbial communities from the Columbia River estuary - Flood tide ETM metaG S.713 | ecosystem: Environmental > Aquatic > Marine > Intertidal zone > Estuary | place: USA: Columbia... | reverse complement strand
TTTGCAACAAAGTCTGAATAACCAGAAAGGCGGTAAGGCCAACACAAAGGTATTCTACGTAATAATTGTTGATCTCCCAGTCCAAAATCCGGACGGGAATGCGGTACAGGGCATAGACCAGAAAACCCCACAGCGGTCGAATAGCAATCAAGCTTTCGAGCCAGCCACCGCTGCTATTGTCATCCTTTTTTTCTTCCTCAAAATCCCGGGGTTCTTCGATAAAGAATGGAGGGATCACCGTAAACAAGAGCACCAATCCGGCGCCAATATAGATCAACCAGTATTTGTCTAAAACGGCACCAATGACGTAAGCCATCATCCCAAAAGTGCCCGATATGGTTTGCATATAAGTGAACCCTTTGGTGCGTTCAGCGCCCTCGGGGGTAACATCGGCGATGATGGAGCGGGTAGGGTTGAAGCCAACATTGATCGACAGATCAAGCGCGAGCGCTACCGCAATAGCTACCCCCAGGATGCCCTCCATGCCCAGGCTGCTGGAGATAATCTCCAGATTGGGGAGCGCCAATAAACTCAGTGCCGCCAGCAAGCCACCAATAACGATAAAAGGCCGCCGCCGACCACCCCAGAACCAAACCCGATCACTGAGCACCCCAAAGATGACCTGCCCAAAAATGCCGGCAATGGGCCCCGCGGCCCAAACCAATCCAATTTCATCAATGGCCAGTTCGTACTTGGTACTCAGTAGCCAGCTCAGGGCTGATATTTGCACGGATAAGGCAAAACCCAGGGCGGTAGAAGGTAGACTGAGAATACCGTAGAAAAAATTACTCAGTCGCTTTTGGATAGGTAGCATGGAGTGCTGATTTGGTTAGGAACAGCAGAAAAACAAATGCTTCATTTGTTTTTTGCGCATTAATAGACCAAGAAAAGCATTTTTTCGGAAACTACTTTCCTTTTCCTTGCAGGAGCACGAGAAGGGTGTAAAACATGATCTTAAAATCAAGGGCCAGCGACATGTTTTCGATGTAAAGGATATCGAACTTCAGGCGCTGTACCATTTGATCGACATTGCTGGCGTAGCCATATTTCACCTGACCCCAGGAGGTGATCCCCGGTCTCACCTTGAGTAAATGCTTGTAATGGGGAGCTTTGGCCACGATGAGGTCGATATAATATTGGCGCTCTGGCCGTGGCCCAACCAAGGACATATCCCCCTTGATGACATTCCAGAACTGGGGCAATTCGTCCAGTCGCCATTTACGCATCACGGCTCCCCAAGGGGTACAGCGATTATCCCCGTCGAAGCTCAGCTGTGGTCCCTGGTACTCCGCATCCGTCAGCATGGAGCGGAATTTGTAGATCATAAAAGGCTGTTTGTTAAGCCCAATCCGCTCTTGCTGGTAGATGATGGGGCCATTGGAGGAGAGCCTCACCCGCAGGGCGACGTAGGCGTAAACGGGAGCCAGGAGCACCAGCATAACTGCCGAAGCACAAATGTCGATCCCGCGTTTGATGAGCCGCTGCCAACGGGGCATCAACTCTCGGCTGATCTCGATCAGGACCGCTCCGTAAACGTGGTTCATCTTCACGGTACCCAACAGGATGTCGTACATGTCGGGGATGATCTTCACCAAAATATTACGGTCCAGATCAAAAAGGATATTCATGATTTCCCGCAGCCGATTGTGTTCCGAAGTCTCAATGGCTATGATTACCTCTTCGATGGTGTGTTGCTGAATGACCTCCGCCAGGTCTTCAATTTTTCCTAGAGACTCAAGGTTGTCCGCCAGCTCGTTGGTACTGTTTCCGTTGGCGTCAATAAATCCTACAAAGTGGTAGCCAAGACTTTTTTCCTGATTGGTAATCTCTTGATAAAGATCTACCGCATTCTGATTACCACCAATAATGAGGGTATTGAATTTCACCATACCACCTTTTAACCTCCAGCTAGCCCGCGTCAGTAAGATCATTCTTATGACTGCAGTAAAGGTAAAATGGAGGAAAAAGAGCGTCAGGAAAGAGGAGTAATAGGTCTTGTAATTCGTGACAAAATCGTCAAGAATCAAGGTGAAAAACAGGAAAAGTACACCGAAAAAGCTGAGGAAAAGCGTTCGGGCCAGTGTTGCTAGTCGGGAAAGGCGATAGACATCCTGGTATTGATCGAAGATGGCATAAAAGGAGATCCAGCCCAGCGGAATAAGCAAGCAGCCGAGAATAAAATTTTGATCATTGAGGATTTCCCATCCGACATGAACACCCTCCAATTGTTTTCTGTACAAGAAAAAGCAAGCCCAGGCTAGCAGTGCGGTAAGGTAGTCTGCTATTCGGTAGATAAAAGTGTCTATTTTCCGCTGTCTATTCATAAAATACACGGTAGAGCCGCTTCATTTAGGCTCGCGTTTCGGGGCTAAAAATGCACCAATTTTATATTATCTAATAGGATGGTGGCCGAGTCAGGACTTTCTTCTGTCAGAAAAGCCTGGAAACCAATTTGGTATTCGTCAAGTTGGATGTCGAATAAAAGCTGACTCAGGTTAAAATAAATTTTATTCCACTCATTTTTTGCAGAAAAGCCCGGGTTGTAATACCCTATTGGACCTGCAATCGGATCAGGCTCACCAACAAAACCCCAGACAACGGGGGCATCGGCCTTGTAATTTACTTCCAGATAAACAAAAACACCGTCATCCTGCAAACCACTGAATAACGCTGAAGAAGCAATCTCCAAAACGGGCTGGTTTTCGCGAGTAAGCGAAAATCGGCCGGAATAATTTCCCTCAAAAACATCATCTTGGGTTCTTTCAATCTGGGTCGTTCCGTTGATGATTTGGGTAAATACCCGGGGACGAGTGTCTTCAAAATCTTCAATAAAACCAAATTTCGCTTCGCTAATGTAGCGGGTTGTTGGATTAATGACCGCCGTCTCGTTGGGTTGGAGATCAAGATTTACCCGGTAAGGTTCATAAAAAGGGTAGATATCAGGGAAAGATGCAATACCATTGTCTCTGATGCCTGCTTCAACACGCACTTCGGTAGGGCCAGCTTTGAGTACGGGAACCAGGGCAGGAAGATCGTACATTCCTAAAAACGTACCATCTACAAAGACCCAGACTTCGGTAATGAGCTCATTGGCCGAGCCTTGACTCCCGGCTTGCGTTGTCAGCGTAAACTCATTGATCTCCAGATAAGCAGGAATCTCTTCCTCTGGATTAATCAAATCACAAGCAGAGAGACTAAAAACAAACGATAGGATTCCGAGTAGTTTCCAAGGGTTATTCATAAGTATAAGTAATAATTAGTTGAGCGCACTTTTTTGTAAGCTTTCCTCAATGGCGGTGGTAATCTGGTAAGCCAGAGCCAGGGCGCGGTAACCGTCTTCACCACTGACCTTGGGACGGGAGTCGTTGAGGATACTCTCGGCAAAAGTTTCCAATTCTAACTTAATGGAGTTTACGGGCTCAATGTCCGGCATATCCATGTGGATGGTCTTCTGGCCGCTGTTGGTCTGCAATTCAAATTGTTGTCCACTTGCTGGAACCTGATCCTGGTTTTCGTAAAGACGGATCAGCTGGGCTTGTTTTTCCAATAGGTCTAAACTGATGTAGGCGTCTTTTTGGAAAAACCTGACCTTGCGCATCTGTTTGAGTGAAATCCGACTGGCGGTAAGATTGGCAATACAACCATTCTCAAAGGCAATGCGTGCATTTGCAATATCAACCGTTTCACTGACAACCGCCACTCCACTGGCATGTACTTCTGCAACTGGGCTGTCCACCAGGCTAAGGATGATGTCCAAATCATGAATCATTAAATCCAATACAACGGAAACGTCCGTACCGCGAGGGTTAAAGACTGCCAGGCGATGCGCTTCGATAAACATGGGGGCTACCGGAGTATCTCCCAAGGCTAATAAAGCTGGATTAAAACGTTCTACGTGACCTACCTGGACTTTTACGCCCTTGTCCTTGGCTAAATTAACCAGTGCTTTTGCTTCGTCAAGTTTGTGGGTAATTGGTTTTTCAATAAAAAGGTGCTTTCCTGCTTCGATTACCTGCTTTGCCAAGGCGTAGTGAGTAGTGGTGGGGGTAACGATATCTACAACATCTACGGCTGCAATGAGGGAAGCTACATCGGGGAAAGCCGTAGTTTCGTAGGTTTCAGCTACTTGCTTGGCTACGTCGGGGTCCGGGTCATAAAAACCTACGAGCTGGTAACTTGTACTGGCCAGACCTATGCACTTTAAATGAATTTTCCCCAGATGACCGGTACCCAAAACGCCTATTTTCAACATGAGTAGTTGCTTGAAGTAATCGAGACGAGCTCTTTCCTTAGTTAAACGTAAATACTTGCTCACAGCTGCCTGACTTCTTGACAAATGTAATCATCAAGACGATTTTATCTACGAACAGGACAAATTGTAACGTGAAAACAAGTGGATGCAAAAGTAGGGAAAATTAGTTGCTATCCACGGCCATAGTACATGAGAATAGCTCCAAACATAGTGATCAGGAGCAATAGGACCGTGGCCATTTTGTTAGAGTAACGCAAATGGTTGGCAAAAGTCTGTATTTCGTGGGTTAGTTGGGGATATTGGGGAAGGATTTCGTCTTTCATTTTCTGATCACTGAAAACATGGCTGGCTCCAAACTCCACGCGGTTTTGTACCAGTACTTTATAGGACTTCATCACCTTCACCCTGAAGTAGATATTGATGAACAGCATGGCAACAAAAAGCCCAATAACTACAGATATTAATAAAATATACATTCTTTTTCGCCAAAGATAATTCAATAATATGACGCAAAAAAAAAGAGGAGCTGTTGTAGCTCCTCCTAAAAACACCTAAAACCCATATTCATATCATGAAAACCTTCTAGTTCTTGAGATGGGTGAAAGGGAGGAGCTATTGCAGCTCCTCCTAAAAACACCTAAAACCCATATTCAATTCTTAAATATCTTGGAAGCGTTCATGAAGGGTGGTGAAAAGGGAGAAGGTTAACTGCTCCTGGAAATACACCTTAAACCCATATTCATATCATGAAAACCTTTTATTCGCTGTGCATAGTGTGCATCCTTTGATGCTTCCTGTTGAAACGATAATGTTTCATAATTGTTCGGTATTCGGACGCTGATTGTTGAACAAGGTCACTACAAAGACGATTAATAAATTTGTTTTAACGCTTTTTAACAGTTATTGTTCAAAATCCTGCTAATCAGATTCTTCTAAATACAGATTTTTATTCTGCAAGAAAAGACTTATGACTGTTTAAAGTTCACCTAGTAGACTAAACGGAATTTTATATCTTTTTTTGAAAAAAAAATATAAAAAATGGAAATTTTCAATGACTTACCCGCAATTTGGGATTTTTCCTGGCAGCAGCTGGAAAAAGCGCCACACCAAAAAAAGAATCCCTGGAGAACTCCGGTTATCGCGAATATTATCGGAGGTCAAGCAAGTCAACGCACAGTAGTTTTGCGTAGGGTGGACAAGAAAGGACGTTGCCTACGGTTTTACGCAGACCTTCGATCGGCAAAAATAAGCCAAAAAGATGAAAAAATAAGTTTTAGCTGGCTTTTTTATAACGCCGTTAAACAAATTCAATTGCGCGTTCATACCGAAGGATCGGTAGTTTCTGTTGAGGAATCGGATAAAATATGGGATGATCTACCTGTTTTTGCCCGTTCTCCCTATGCCTCGATTCAGCGACCTGGTTCAATTACAGCCGAACCCAGAGATGTTTTGCCCCCCGATTTTCTTACCCAAACACCTGCTCAAACGGACGCCGCCCGCGTTAATTTTGTGGCAGTGGATAATTGGGTAACAGCGCTTGAATTCCTCCAACTCCATCGGGCAGGGCAGCGCCGAGCTCGCTGGAGTTGGGAGGATAATAGTTGGGAGGGCACTTGGTTAATCCCTTAGCTGGACTTTCGGCGAAAGTCTGTAGTTGGATGCGGGCTGCTTCGCGCCCTTGAAGTAGAGGGTAGAGGGATAGGGTTCAGGAAGGTATTAATTTCCACCATCGCCTGTTTTAGCAGAGGTTGGAAATTAGAAATTTTTCTACCCATTGGTTTTAACCGTCCCTATACCATCTACCAGAAGTCTCTCTACGACCTTCGGTGAATGCCGAAGTCCAGCTTAGTTTATTGCGCGGAGGATTTTAATCTAATGGGAACCATCACTTCGCGGTCATTGCGCTTCACCCGGACATTCACCTGATCACCGGCCTTGTATTTTTCCAGGGCCAGATAAAGATCACTGTTGGTGACAATAGGGTCGTCATTGACGGCAACGATAATGTCGCCCAGGATAATGTTGCCATTGTCATCGGCTTTGGTACCAAGGAGGCCTGCACTTTCGGCCGGACTATCCTTTACCACGTTGAGCACGACCGCTCCGGTAATGTTTCGCAATGGCCGAGTTAATTCCACCCCGATCAGTGGGCGATTAAGTTCACCGTACTGGATCAGATCCGGAACTACCCAATTGACAACATCCACCGGGATCGAGAATCCAATGCCCGCCGAGGCGCCGGAAGGACTGTAAATCGCCGTATTCACACCGATCAACTCTCCCGAAGAGTTGAGCAGCGGTCCTCCGGAATTACCGGGGTTAATGGCAGCGTCCGACTGGATAACATCCCTGATCGGAATGCCGGCAACGGATTTAATTTCCCTCCCTAAAGCACTCACCACTCCCGTCGTAAGGGTCTGGTCCAGTCCAAAGGGATTTCCTATGGCGTAGACATTTTGTCCTACCCGCAGATTCATGGAGGTACCCACCGAGATAGGGGTGAGCTCCTTGCTGGGGATATTGATTTTTAATACAGCGAGGTCTTTTTCCGGCGCTTGTCCAACTTTGGTGGCCTGGTAAGTTTTACCATTACTAAGGGTAACCGTCGCCTTATCTGCATTCTGAATAACGTGGTAGTTGGTCACAATATGCCCGTCCCGATCCCAAACAAACCCAGAACCAGAACCACTGGGGATTTCTTCTACGTTGCGGCTGTAATAATTGCGCCGCAAAGAAGATGTCGTAATAAAGCAGACCGAAGGCGCAGCTTGTTCAAATAAACGAATGGTATGTTCCTCCTGAGCAGTCATCCCCAAAGGGATATTCGTCGTTGGCGCTGGCGCTAAAGTAGGATCATCGGTAGGTGCTGTATTTTCATTGCGAACCAATAATGCATTTTTTTCTTCTGCTGGTATCGTTTCAGCCATCTGCTGCTTCATCAGCAGCATGCCACCAAAAAAACTACCTACTGCCAATAAAATCCAGAGTAATACACGCATAGTAATGTTTGTTTTTGATGATATAAAAAAATAAAGACTTTGTCTTTGGTGCGGGGTGCAGAGTGCGGTGCCGACTTCCCACTTGAGCAACCCTTGTACATTTACACCTACCGAACCCTTACACACTTACACCCACCCAACCCTTACACCGTATTAAGTCTTCCTTTCCTTCTTCTTAGCCGCCGGGAACAGGATATTGTTCAAAATCAAGCGATAACCAGGGCTATTAGGGTGGAGGTTGAGATCGGTTTCGGGATCATTGACGTAGTGCCGATAATCCTCCGGGTCGTGTCCACCATAAAAGGTCCAGAAGCCTTTGCCAAAATTATTGTGAATATATCGCGTCTCGCCCGAGGCTTTGTTCTCTCCGAGGATAAGGACATCTGATTTTAAATATTGGTTGTAAAAGGCGGTGGTTTGCCCCATGAAACCTTTAACCGTGCGGGTGTGATTTTGGGTAAGCATGGTAGGCACGGGGTCCCATTTAGCCGAGAAATCAAAGAGGGTAAAGTAGTCTTGCTGGGGATTGACATTGCGTTTGGTACCACTGTCAATAGAGGAAAACTCGTATTCGAGCGGGTCGCGGGTCAGGACGAAATTTTCGAAGGCAAAGGTTTCGCTAAAGTCCAGCTTCTGCTGTGCGGTGGGGTCTGCAGGGTCGCCATCGTACATGGGGGCGCAAATATCCAAGCCTGCTGCTGCGAGCGCAATATCATAAGAGTCGGTGGCTGAACACATGGCAAACATAAAGCCGCCGCCAAAAACGTATTCCCGGATTTTGCGAATGACCGATAGTTTCAGTTGCGAAACTTTGGCAAAGCCATTCTCCGCGGCGAGTGATTCCTGATAACTGACCATCTCCCGGTACCAGGGTTGGTTGTGGTAGCCGCGGTAAAAGCGCCCATATTGTCCCGTGAAATCTTCGTGGTGCAAGTGGAGCCAGTCGTATTCTGCGAGTTTATCATCGAGAACTTGGGTGTCGTAAATCACATCGTAGGGGATCTCAGCGTAGGTGAGTACCAGCGTTACGGCATCATCCCAGGGTTGTATTTTTCCTCCGGTTCGGAAGTTGACATCAGGGGTGTAGACGGCTATTTTGGGCGCTTTTTCGAGCTTCATCGCGTCCATATTAGCTTCGGGATCAGCAATTTCGGCAAGAATACTGTTGAATTTACCGTCGGGTATGATTTCGAAACTGATGTCTCGGGTCAGGCACTCCCGTTCAAAAACTCTCGTGTGGGGAAAAGCAAAAGATCCTCCCCGGTAATTGAGAAGCCACCAGGTCTCGATATCATTATTGAGGATGTAATAAGCCATCCCGTACGCTTTCAGGTGGTTGCGTTGCTCTTCATCCATCGGGATGAGCATGTAAGCGGCCCTCAACTGGATGGCGGCTAAAAAGAAAAGAGAAAGAAATAGTATTCTACGCATCATTTGCTGGTTATTTGCTGTTTAATAAACGCACTATATACAAAAATGGATATGATTAGCAGGGGTTAAAAGTAAAAAGCTGACATTGGTTTAACAATCCGTTGACAATTGTGGTGCCGATTTTTTGATTCACACGCAACCCCAAAGGGTAAATGTCGTAGAATCTGCTACCTTTGCTTTTCGATCATCCGATTCGTTTTTGAGAACAATTTGAACATGGAGGGAATTAGTTTTGCTTATCCTGCTTGGTACCTTGGCCTTTGTTTACTGGCAGGTTTAATTTACGCGCTGGTTTTGTATTATCGCGCTGGTAGTTTTCGGGATGCGCCCTCCTGGTTAAGCAGTGTATTGGGTGTTCTCCGTTTCTTAGCGGTATCCGTCCTGGCCTTTTTGTTATTGTCGCCCATTTTGCGTTCTACGCAAACCCAATCACAGAAACCGGTCATCGTCTTTGCTCAGGATGGCTCAGAATCGGTAGCGACAGCCTGGTCGCCTGAAGACAGCGCTGCTTACGTTAATGATGTTAAAGCGCTTACCAGCAAATTGGCAGAAACCTACGAAGTAGTTACTTATACCTTTGGCCAAGAGGTAAGAGATACCCTCGATTTTTCCTTCACCGATAAGCGTACCAATCTGGCGAACCTGCTAGGGGAAGTCTATGATGTTTATAGCAACCAAAATCTTGGTGCCGTCATCATCAGTTCAGACGGAATTTACAATGAAGGTGCCAACCCGGTTTATACAGATGCTAAGCTCAATGCTCCCGTATATACCCTCGGACTGGGGGATACCACCCGCCGTAAGGATGTGCTGATCAAGCGGGTCTTTCACAACAAGATCGCCTACCTGGGAGACAAGTTCTCTATTCAGGTGGATATTGGTGCACAGAACGCAGCGGGCACAACCACGCCACTAAGAATTGCTCGGGTAGAGAACGGCCAGCGCCGTGAACTCATCAATGAATCCGTCAATATTGACCGCAACGATTTCTTTTCAACGCGTGAATTTATTCTGGATGCGGACCGTGCCGGCGTCAATCGCTACGTTATTAATATCGGGACGGTAGCTGGGGAAGCATCAACGATTAATAATTCTCGTGATATTTATGTAGATGTGCTGGAGGCTCGGCAGAAAGTGCTGATTCTGGCCCATGCTCCTCACCCTGATCTTTCTGCCTTGAAGCAGAGCATCAGCGAGGGACAAAACAATGAGGTAGAAGTTGCTTATCGCAATACCTTCGATGGCAATGTCCGTGATTACGATCTGGTGATCTTGCACCAGTTGCCCAACCGCAACGAATCATTGAATGACCTGTTGGCACAGTTGAAGACCAATAAAATTCCGGTTTGGTTTTTTGCTGGGGACCAGTCGGGCATTCAGGCTTTTAACAGCGCTCAGCAATTGGTCAATATTTCCGGAAACGGTCGGAATACCAACGATGTAGAACCCAAATTGGCCAATAATTTTAGCTTGTTCAAAATAGACGATGAGGTTCGGGGTTTTCTCCCTGCACTGCCACCGGTCGTTACGCCTTTTGGCGAGTTTTCCTCTGGTAGCAATGCCTCCGTATTATTGTACCAGGAGATTGGCCGGATCAGTACGGAATATCCACTGCTCAGTTTAGGCGAAGAAGATGGCCGAAGAATGGCCGTTTTTGCGGCAACGGGCATTTGGAAGTGGCGCTTGTTTGACTACCTGGACAAGAAAAACCATGAACGATTCAACGAATTGGTCAGCCAGGTGATTCAATACCTGAGTGTAAAGGATGATAAACGGCGTTTTCGGGTGAGTTTGGCGAAAAACATCTTCGATGAAAACGAGCCCATCATTTTTGATGCGGAACTGTACAACGATAACTACGAGTTGATCAACGAACCTTCGGCACAACTGGTGATCACCAACAGCGAAGGTCGGGAGTTCAACTACACATTTAATCCCACCGGGAGAGCTTACCGTTTGAATGCCGGAATTTTGCCAGTAGGTAATTACCGGTTTAGCGCCAATGTGAATACGGGAAAAGAAAGCCTCAATTACAATGGGCAATTCAGTGTACAAGCCGTTCAATTAGAGCGTTACGAGCTCACTGCCGACCATGATTTACTCCGCTTGCTTAGCGAACGTTACGGTGGCGAACTGCTGGATATGGCGGGCTTTAATGCTTTACCGCAAAAGCTTTTGGAGCGCGGAACGGTGAAACCCGTTTTGTACGAAACGACTACGACAAGATCTTTAATCAACCTCAAAGGAATCTTCTTTTTGATATTGTTCCTATTGAGTTTGGAGTGGTTCTTTCGGCGGTATTTTGGCAGTTACTAGTGGTGCGTCAAGTTTACCTCCGGTGCTTCTTACGCGGTCACTTCGTGGTGAAATCACGGGTTGAAGCTTGGTGATTTGAGCGCTAGACTTGGCGGGTGGTGCTCATGCCATAGGCATCCCGATGGGGCTAAAGCTCGTCCCGAAGCCTCGGGACGGCTGCCGCCGACGCAGTCGGCACCACCGCGAGGAACGAGCACCACCGTGATCCCGACTTTTAGTCGGGAGAACACCAGCGGCCCGGCGTGAAAGTGTAAAATCCAAGCACTTGAAACTCGCACCTTCAAACTTTACAGACCAGGAGTAAGTTTCACTCGTCTCATAATAAGATAACCGAGCAAACAAAAGCCACAAGCAGCCCAAGCACTGGCAATAACACCAGTCGGCGCAGTGGCACTTTTTCCAAGCAGTAAAAAGGAAGGGAATAGCAGTACAGCCAGACTTATCCCAATTTTCATCATAAAGTTGCGCACCGCGTAAAACATCCCCGCTTGCTGCTGCCCGGTTGCCACTTCGTGTTCGTGAACGAAGTCTGCGATCAAGGCATTGGGGACAATTCCGAAGGTAGCAAGAGGATAAGCCGCGAGTAAGGCCACTGCATAGAAAAGCAGGTTTTTGTCTAAAGGCAGGGAGGTGACGAGCGCCGTGATGGCAAAGACGGCACAGAAAACGAGAAAAGCACTCAACAACATTCGTTTTTTGCCAAAGCGTTTTACTCCGATATTCACTGGCCAATACAATAAGAAACTCGCGATAAAGCTGATCGCCAAAAAAGCCGAAGCCTGTTCTTTGGGCCAACCAAAAAGCGCCGTCACGTAATAGCTTACGCCCTGCTGAATGAAAGTAAGCGCCAGCCAGTAAAGCAGATCAGAACCAATAAATATCCGAAAGTTTTTGTTTGTAAAAACGGAGCTCAAGGCCTCCTTGGGAGGGACCGTTGGTCCGCTCTGCTGTTGAGCGTAGGTTTCTTCCTGTAGAAAAAAGGCAGGAATGAGCATCAATACCAGTGAGAGCACAGCAAAACCTCCTACCGTCCACTGAAAAGCCTGCACGCTGTCAGTGAAATTTTCAAAATAGCCCTGAATACCATAAGCCATCCCGCCAATGACGAAGCCCAGGGCCCATGTAATGGAAATCAAGGTACTGATGCGCATCCGGTCGGGCGGATGATGGCCCAATTCGGGGATGAGGGCGTTGTAAGGCACCAGGTATAAGGTAAAGAAAAGGTAGAATAAAAAGACCACCGCAATGAGCCAGCATGCATTGTAAACACTGAGCCCCGCCACCGGAGGGAAGAACAACAAAAACGACAAGCCCGCAAAAGGCAGGGCTGCTATTCGTAGTACCTTTTTTCGCTTACCTCCCGCGAGCGGGCGGTTGTCTGACCAGGCCGCAATCCAGGGATCGGTGAT
>Ga0102812_10002496_pt1 | contig 12413 bp, 10 predicted proteins | sample ColrivemetaGS713_FD_79334 | JGI IMG/M metagenome (GOLD analysis project Ga0102812, IMG submission 79334) | Estuarine microbial communities from the Columbia River estuary - Flood tide ETM metaG S.713 | ecosystem: Environmental > Aquatic > Marine > Intertidal zone > Estuary | place: USA... | reverse complement strand
CGTGTGTGAAGGACAACCGGCCGCAGTCCATTGAGATCAACATGAAAGCTGACGCCCCGGGCAGCATCTGGCTGGCGAGCAAACTCGGCCCCTTCGGCTCCACTTTCATCGAAAAAGGCACCAAAAATTACCTGCCCGAGGATCAGGGTGGCATAGCGCGTGATGCCTCGCCCTTCAGGAACCGAACTATCCTCGCCCGCTACCCGGACGCCAAACCAAACTCTAATCCGCACGGTGAATGGAACACTCTTGAGGCAATCGTTCATGGCAGCGAATCCGTCGAGATCATCCACAACGGCCAGACCGTCAACCTCGTCACCAAACTGCTCGCCCCAAAAGCAGGCAGCAAGAAACCTGGATTACCACTGGTGGAAGGAGGCATCGGCCTGCAAAGCGAGGGCCAAGAGATCTTCTACCGGAATTTCATCATCAAGCCTCTCAAGCCATAGGGCAACGTTGATCATCCTGTAAAATCATCATGAGGATCATGCGTCACGGTATCTTCCTAGCCACCTGCTTGGGCCTTATCTCACTCATTGGAGTGAGTCACGCACAGGTCTTCCAGGCCAATGGCATCAAGATCGGCGAAGTGGACCAGAACTCCGCCTTCATCTGGACGCGCCTCACGCTCAACGAGCAGGCGAATGACACAGGGGCCGCGTTTATCCGGCGTAAAAAGTCGGGCCTACCCAATACGGCGGAACAGTTGCCTAAGGACAAAACACTCGACGATATGAAGGGTGCCGTGCCCGGAGCTGCGGGCAGCGTGCGCATCTCATGGACAACCAAAAGCGGCGAAAAAAACAGTACTAATTGGATGAGCGTTAATGCGGAGAAAGACTTTACCCTGCGTCACCAGATCCGTGAGCTCGCGCCCGGCACCAGATACACCATCACGGTTGAAAGCCGCGATTCGGATGGCACTTCTGGCCAAGCCATCGAGGGAAAATTCCGCACCGCCCCAGCCTTGGAGCAGGAGGCACCCGTCTCCTTTGTGGTAGTTTCCTGCCAAGATTACGCGCGCCGAGATAGCCCGGACGGGCACAAGATTTACCCTAGCATGCTCACCCTTGATCCAGACTTCTTTGTCCACACTGGTGATATCGAGTATTATGACAAGCCCGAGCCCTATGCCACCAATGTAGAACTCGCCCGCTTCAAGTGGAATCGCCTCTACGGCCTTTCTAACCTGTCCCATTTCCACAACAATGTGGCGAGCTACTTCATCAAGGACGACCACGACACCACTTGCAATGACGCCTGGCCGGGAGTCAACTACGGTGAGCTCACTTGGCAGCAGGGGCTGGATCTGTTCCGCGAGCAATTCCCGGTCAAAAAAGACAACTACCGCACCATCCGCTGGGGCAAGGACCTGCAAATCTGGCTGGTGGAGGGACGTGATTTCCGCAGCCCGAACACCATGCCTGATGGCCCCGAGAAAACCATTTGGGGCATAGAACAAAAGGCATGGTTTTTGCGTACCTTTAGGGAGTCGGACGCGACCTTCCGTGTGCTCATCTCCCCCACCGCATTCGTCGGGCCCGACCGCGGTGGTAAAAACGATAACCACGCCAACAAGGGCTTCACTCATGAAGGTGACGAAATCCGGAACTTCCTCGCCTCCCAGAAAAACGCCTATATCATCTGCGGGGACCGCCACTGGCAGTATGTCTCCATCGATGATAAAACCGGGATTAAGGAATTCTCCTGCGGCGCCTCCTCGGATAAACACGCCGGCGGCTGGAAAAGCGGACGGGTCGAACCCGAGCACCAGTATCTCAAGGTCAAGGGGGGCTTTCTGGGTATCACTGTCAGCAGAGAAAACAGCAAGCCTACTTTGCAAGCGACCCACTACAGTGTAGATGGCAAAGTCTACAACGAGGATATCAACCAAGCAAAGTAGCTATAATCTCTTGCTCGGTCGTAGCTTACTGGAGAGGTTGGAGATGCGTAGTTTTCTGATGTGAAAGGGGAGCCCGTGGTCTTGGAAACCGATCTTGCCCGAGCCTGCTAGTTCCGGATCGTGTGGGCGGTCCTGCACAGTGATGCCATTGATGGTGATTTTGAGGTGCTTGTTCTTTAAACGGACGCTCACGGTGTTCCATTTACCGGCAGGTTTGGTGGCCTTGGCGAGTGGATTTTGGTGGCCCTCCTTGGTTTGTTTGATCAGGCCGCCAAGGTCATGCCAGCCGAGTTGTGGCTTGGTATGGCAGTCAAGTAGCTGCAGCTCGACACCGGTTTTGACCGGGTTTTTGGGATCGGCCACGCGGAAGTAGAAACCGGAGTTGCCGCCAGCCTCATGTTGATATTCAAACTCACATTCAAAGTCGCCGTAGTCATCGGCAAGCCAGAGATAGGACCCAAAGCGCTTCCAGCCTTCTTCCCCGGAACGCGGCATCAGTGAGATGACGCCGTCCTGCAGAATCCAGTTGCCTGCCGTTTTGGTTTTGATCCTAGCAAATTCAGCCGGGCTGGAGATGGTGACCCACTTCGCTTCAGCTGGCTGCTGCTCACCTTGTCCAGGCGCCGCCGCGCAGAGGATTATGGGCAAAACGAGAGTGCTGAAAAATCGGCGGAGAGTTGTGTAATGGTGGCGGTGCATTTTACTGATGATATTGATACGACCTTTTGGGACATTTTCTATCTTTCCATTCAGCAGGTTGATGGCCTTACACATTTGGCATCATATAATCAACGATATGACCAATCCATGAATCTTGGCATTTAGCCCTGCGGGTGGTTGACAGATGGGTTCTGGCATGGATGCTCTGTCCACAATCAACGTCTTAACCTAAAAACAATATGCCAGAAACACCTGCTGATGTAGCCGCCGCCCCTGCCGATTCCACGAAGACCGAGAGCGGTCTCGCATGGAAAGTCCTCCAAGCCGGAACCGGCGTTGAAAAACCAACCGCCGCTGACACGGTGACCGTTCACTATTCCGGCTGGACCACGGACGGAGCAATGTTCGATAGCTCGGTAGAGCGGGGTGAATCAACCAGTTTCCCGCTCGGTCAGGTGATTGCCGGTTGGACCGAAGGTCTGCAGTTGATGGTGGTCGGAGAGCAGCGTCGTTTCTGGATTCCGGAAGACCTTGCCTACGGTCCAGTCGTTGCTGGTAGCGGTCGCCCAGGTGGGATGCTTTGCTTTGATGTGGAGCTTCTCGCGATCAAAGCAGCGCCGAAGCCTCCTGAGGATACAGAGAAAACCGCTGGGGGAGTTGCCTACAAAATCATCAAAGAAGGGACTAGTGATAATTCTGGCGAAAAGCCGGGAGCAGATCATGTCGTTACCTTTCATTTCACCGCCAAGACGATGGAGGGAGAAACCATGCAGGATACCCGCAAAGAGCAATCCCCACCAAGTATGCCGTTCGATAAAATGCCGTCAGCACTCGCCGAGATTATTTCCGAGATGATTACCGCAGAGCAGCGCCAGGCATGGTTGCCCGAGCCTCAGGCTCCCGGTGGATTCATCGTCGCGGACCTTGAACTCGTTTCTTTCAAGCAAGCACCTCCAGCGCCAGCGGTTCCTGAAGATGTGGCCGAGGTTCCTGCTGATGCCCAGAAGACTGACAGCGGACTTGCCTTTAAAGTGCTTAGCGAAGGAAAGGGTGAGGACAAGCCCGAGGCAAGCGACACTGTGAAAGTGCACTACTCGGGTTGGACGACGGATGGAGAAATGTTTGATAGCTCGGTAACTCGCGGAGAACCCACTCAGTTCCCGCTTGACGGTGTGATCAGAGGCTGGACCGAGGGAGTACAACTCATGGTCGCAGGTGAGAAGCGCCGTTTCTGGATTCCGGAAGACCTTGCCTACGGCCCAGCCGTCCCTGGCAGTGGTCGCCCTGGTGGGATGCTTGTTTTTGATATCGAGTTCCTCGAAATCGTCCGCTAGCAAATGGGGCTTTTAAGATAAGCAAAAGCCCCCGAGCTGTGGCTCGGGGGCTAGTAGAATTTTTAGTCAGCCCGAAGATGAAGTTCGGGAGGGTGTTCAGTATACGTTTACCGCTTGCGGCGCAGCACAAGCGCAAGTCCACCAAGGCCGAGTAGGGCGGTGGATGATGGCTCGGGAACAGAAAGGGTGAGGTTGTCGAAGTTGCGTGTTCCAGGATTATAGGTCTCTACTCCAACATACAAAGCTCCATTACCTGTGTCACCCACAGTGAAGTCCTCTCTCTCTGTGCCACCGGTGGTGTTGAGCCAGGTGAAGCCACTGCCACCATCAAAGGCAGCAGCGAATTCATTGTCTGAGGCACGATAGAGATAGAGTGTGACTGAGCCTGCATCCACGTCGAATGAGTTATCAAAAAAGATTTTGGGTAATGCGCTTCCATTGGTGTAATTTCTTGCTTCGAACAAGCCGTCATCCCTCCAATTCAATCTGATTCCATCCTCACTAGCATCATTGGCCGCACGTGTCGTGGTGGAGACACTTAAAAAGACATTTTTATTGCCTGAAATATCGACACTGACGGTTTGTCCAATCTCAAAGATAGCCGTGTCGTAAAAGACATCTGCGGTATTGTTCGAAGCACTGGTTACATTGAGTGTGCCGCCAGAAACGGTATACGAGCCGCCAGAGTTATACGTGTCGGTAAATACATAATCGGCAGATGTGTCCGTGCTGAAATCATCAACGAAGACCGCCGTCGAAATGATGGCTGCTGGAAGAGCTGTAGCCGTGGCAACGAGACACGCCAGAGTCAGTAGTGGTTTATTGTTTGTTGTTTTCATGGTGTTTTTTTTGATGTTTTTTTGATAAGAATTTTGTTTGTGAAATTATTTGCGGCTCGGACTAATCACTTGAAACTTGAAGGCCGCGCGCCCTTGTGATGATGCCTCCTTTGTGAGTTCTAATTCCCGGATGTCCTTGAGTTCGACCCGATATGTTTGCAGGGACGGGGTGCGGTACTTGTCATGGTTTGGTTTTGTGAATGCCCACTCGAAGGACGTTTCTGATAAGGGCTCAATCATCAGCTCTTGGTTTGGGTCATCGACCTTGGATAGTTCTCCTCCGACGATGGAAAACCGACCAAAGTCTTCATCAGAATTCCAAGGTCCGGTTTCGTCATAGGGAATATTGGCCGCGCTGATTTGAAGATTTACTGGCTCACTAAACGTGAACGCCAACATTCCTCCGCGATCGATCATAAACTCGCCATCCTCCAGGCCGTCAGTAGAGACTTGGCTTGCAGAAAGCGTGTAGCCTGCTCCTACTTTTTCTGTAACTTGTGCTCCCTTAGCGATGTGCAGAGGCTCACGGTAACTAGCTAGGCTCGTCGGAGATTTCGTTAAAAATGAGTTGCTACGTGGCTTGATGACAGCAAGTCGTCCAGTGGAGTCACTGCGGCGGGCTTGCCCCGCGACGAGCTTGGTCGAATGTTCCTGTGCATCAGGCGTACTGGCCCTGACTTCGCCTTTAAAAACATGCACTTCATCATGGCCATCAAGCTTGGCGATAACGCCGAACTCGGTGCCAAGATCGACAATGTTGAGTTTTTTAGTGCGTACTGTGAAGCCAACGGCACTTTCAGGAACTTGAAACCAGGCCTTTCCTGTGTTGAGGATAAGCGTATGGCCATCATCGAGAACGAGGTCAGCAGGAGCGGTGATGATCGACCTGACACCTGAATTAAAAGTGAGCTCTACCGAGCCCTGTGAAAGCTTAAGTTGTGAGCCGGCTTGCAAGCATGTTCCCTCAGCAGAATCCATCTCCCCATCGTGTATGAGGGTGTATTCCGTGTCCGACGTGGGTTCAAAACTGACTAGTGAGGTGCGGTCCTGAGCCTGCCAAAGTTGCAATGCCAGCAGCCCGAGAGCGGCTATGGATGCGATGGCGGCAACCTTTGTCTTTTTTCTTATGGGTGACTTTTTTAGCACGGTAATATTTCCCGCTGCATCCTCAAGATGATGCTGGCCGAGTGCAAGACGTTGCAGATTGGTGTCAAGGGCCGCGCAGCGACAATACAAACTCAGCGCCTCCTGGTCTTGTGCGAGCTCATGAAAGAGGGCCTCTTTTTCGCTTTCCGAAAATTCGCCATCCAAGCACTGATGAATCCTCTGCTCTAATGATTCCGAAATCATGAGATAGCCTCCTTTCCCGTGGAGTGAGCTTCGATACAACGTCTCAAGCCTACTCGGATGCGGAACAGCGATACCCTGAGAGCTCCTTCGGTTTTTTTGACCATGGCAGCACACTCGGCCATCGACTTGTCGGCCTGATAATAGTTGAAAATGAGGTAGCGTTCCTTGTTGTTGAGTCTGGCTAGGCAGTGGCGGAGGGACTGGAGGATATCTGGATCGTTATTGTCTGATATTGATTCCTGGAATTGCTCGGCCAAGCGGTCGGTGAGCTCATCGTTAAAGACGAGCCAGTCCTTTCTTTTTTTCTCGGTGAGCCATGCCCGTGTTTCCCAGCGGGCAATGGAAAATGCCCACGCCTTGAAGTTGGTATTCTCCTCAAACTGTTCGCGTTTGTTCCAGAGGACAATGTTGGTCCTCTGTAAGACATCCTCTACTTCAGGGTCACCAGGTAAAAGGCTGTGGATAAAGGCGTGGATGCTCGCCTGATGCCGCGTTAGTAAGGCAACATACGCCCCATTCGCCTCATTTTCATGAGGATCTTGTGCATAAGGGGGTATCGATGAATCGGCCATCTCGGAATAATACAGCAAAAAATTGCAGTGCCGTTACAGGAATTTATGCTTTTTTTGCAGAAAAATGCGAATCTCTCGGTTTGTTAAGGAAAAGGGGCATTTAAGCTTAGCTATGATCGCCATTGTCATAGCCATGCGCCTTGGAGAAGGACTCGACGGAAGGCTTGCTTTTGGAAACCTGTTTGAGCCGTCGAGTGGGTGGGATCTTGAAGTTGCTGGCTAATTTCCCGAAGAAAATCCAGGGCTTGGTTATTGAATCGATAATGCACTGCCTGCTTTGATAGCGGGCGACGGGGTTATATTTTAGTAAGATTTATAGCGAGGGGATCTGTTGCATGGCTAGATTTTCTAAGTGCCAGAGCGCAGAGGAAAAAAGGTTTACAATGGCCGCATGGAACCAGATAGGAAGAGGGGGGTGAAGCGGAAAATGCACCGAATCTCTTCCTGACCCCATTTTCCACAACGGCTTCGCCGCCGTGCTACAGAAAAACCCTAAATAAGGAGCGTGGCCACGCCTTATTCACCCATCAACTCTTTGAGTTTGGGCTCCATGGTTTCAGCCCAGATCTGATAGCCGCCAGCTTTGGGGTGGAGGCGGTCGGGCATGACGGATTTGGGAAGGTTGCCGGCCTTATCGAGGAAGGCGGGGGCGAGATCGAGGTAATAGACGGTTTTGCCATTGTCATAGGTTTTGAGGATAGCGTTGATCGAGTCGTTATGCTTTCTCATTTTATACTTAGCCGTGGCTCCGCGTGGGAAGATGGCGAGCAGGAGAACTTTCGTTTTCGGGCTATGTTCATGAAGTTTGGTAATGATGGCTTGGACACCGGCGGCGGTTTCTTCTGCTTTTTGCATGTTGTGGCCGGTGTTGTTCGTTCCAATCATGATGACGGCCACCTTGGGCTGGAATTTTGCGAGTTCCCCGTTGTCCATGCGCCAAAGCACGTGTTGGGTTCGATCTCCAGAAAATCCGATATTGAATGGTTTCCGTGCCGCGTAGTATTTCTGCCAAACTTTTTTCCCTGCTCCCTCCCAGCTGTGGGTGATGGAGTCGCCGATGAAGATGAGGTCACATTCAGCGCCTTGCGCCGCGGCGACTTTTTCCTCATGGCGCTTTTTCCACCAGCCCGTGTTAAGCCTATTTGCAGGCGTGGTCGCCGTGTTTATTTGGGCCGCCTTGGATGTCGCAGGAGGTGTTGCAGGAGGTGTTGCAGTTGCTTGAGCCAAAAGAGGCGAGATGAACAGGGTTGAAAGCAGAATGATGTTTTTCATGTTTGAGAGGATGGTGATTGATTAAGCGATAGCGAGTTTTTGTTGTGGCAAAAAGGGAGCGTCCCAGGTTTCCAAGAGGTTAAGCGCGATACCTCTGTTTAGGGTCAATCCGTGGAATTTGGATTAACAAGGTTCAGGGCCATGAACGATTGTTGTGGGTATGAACCGTGGAGATGAGTGGGGGTGACAGCGTGAAGGGGTTGAGGAATCAAGTTAACTTACTAACATTCGTTTAATCCACAATCCACGGACTGACCCCAATCTGACCCTGACCCCAATCCTGGCCCCCAATCAGAGCCATTCCTTCCTGACTCCATTTTTACTGTTTTCACATCCAATTTTTTACGGCTCCGAGTAGGCTTTACCATTATAGATCTTTAATTGATAGGATCCGTCCTCTTGTTGCTCGACCATCCAAATTCCTGTATTTTTCAACCCTTTTATAGCACTCGGCTCATCTTGGAGGAGTAGATTCAACAGCGAAACGCCGGAAGTATGATGGCCTGCCAGGAGGATTGATTGATCGGTGCCTCCAAAACGCTTTTCAATCATTTTGGTCGCACTCAATAACGCATGCTTCATATACGCCGCTCTGACCATGCGACTACATTTTTCAGGATAACGGCTGTAGTTATTTTTAGCATCATCGCGCAGCATAAAAAATGGCCGCTCCTCTTCGGGCAGGACGATGGCCTCTCCCAGATTGAGGATTTCATTCTGAAGGACCGGTATATCGTTAGACAAGATGGAGCCACTCCCTTTCCCCTCTCGCAGTTCAGGCCAGACTTCAGCTTTACGCTGAGTCACTTTCAGGTAAGGCAGGATCGTGTTACGCGCTCTCCACATGGGACTGCTTGCGATAAAATCGAATTTGTATGTTTTGAGTTTCTCTGTGGCAGCAGTCACTTGCTGCTTTCCTTTAGGCGTAAAAATGTTAGGGTTCCCCACATAAGACGGCCATTCAGTCTGCGGGACTCCTTTCTTTTTCCAGGATTTCACTGCATTATGTCCACCCTGCGCATGCCGGATGTAGTAGATCTTAAGCCCCGCATCTACTTGAGATGTAAAAACAAACAGAGCAACAAGCAGCAGAAAGAGCTGACTATTCCCTCTGTGGCGAATTAAACGTGACGCCTTGTTTTTTGAAGTTATTTTGAACTGTAATCTCATTTTTTCTATTTATTTCTTAGTTTGATTGGATGAATTCCATTTTAGTTAGGCCTAATCCTTCTCAATTAATAAAGATACAGGGCCGAGGAGACCAGCCGGCTGGAGTTTGGAGTTTTTGGATTTCACGTTCGTTTGAGTGAAACGCTCTTCAGGCGCGAGTTTCTCGTCGCCGATAATACGGTTGAGCCAGTGGTTTGCGACTTCGATTTCGAGCTGATTTCCCTCGGGCCGGACGGTATCCGTAATTTCAATACGCCAGGGAGCCGTCCAGACGACACCGAGATCCTTGCCATTCAACCTTACTCGGGCGATGCAACTCAGCTTTCCGAGGTCGAGGTAAACAGGCTGTTCGGAAGTCGAAACAGGCAGGTCAAAGGTCTTTCGATACGTGGCGGTACCACTGTAGTAGCGTATGCCTGATTCAGGCCGCTGGGTCCAATCGACCAGTTTATCAAAGACGATCGATTCGGGACCACCCCATTTAGGATCGAACGCAACCTGCCAAGGTCCGCTAAGCGTTTTGAGCGAGGTAAGCTCGGGAAAGTTTTTCGCGCCATGCGTTTTGCTGGCTTGAACCTGCTCTCGGAACACCACGAAACAGCTCTCCTTTGCCGCAAAGGTCATGGGCACCACCGTGCGTCCGTTTTCCTCACGCCACTCTGGTAGCTCTCGCATTTCGCCCGTTACCGGGTTCCAAAGTTCGGGCTGCTTTCCTGTAACGCGGAAGATGACATCGGCATGGCTCTCTTCGACGGCTTGATTGCTGATAAAGAAAATCTCGGCCTCCCCATCGCGACGATGAATCTTCTCAAAACGAGCCTTGGGCGATGCATTGCGAAACTCGATAGCCGGAACCAGTCCATCCGCGCGGAGGATGTCTTCCAACGTGCCCTTGCGGTAGCCTGGCCCAATGACTTGCACGCCGGCCTCGGCGAGCTCGTTGATCTTCTTGCGAGTCGCAGGCGTGAGGATCGCATCCAGTGGAAGCACGAGGTAGCGGTAGCTCATACCGCTTTCCAGCTGGAGTTGTCCCCCTTTTGACGTAGCTTGTAACAGCACTTCCGCGTGGAGTGCGTCGTAGTCGTAGCCGGGAGGGCAGCGGGGCGTTTCCCCCGGACGACTGACCACATACGACGGAATACGCTGATCCTGAAGGTAGGCGAAATCAGCAACAAACTTGCCCTTGCGCAGCATGTACTGGCAGCGCGCCAGATAGCTCAACCACCCGTCGGCCATCGGCCACCAGGCCCGGGTGTGGCCAAATTTAGTGCCGATTTCCTTGTTTCCTCTCGGCTGTGCCCAGCTGCCGGGAACCCTCTCCAGATCGGGTTGATGGATCCACTGATGGAACACCATCCGTGTCAGCCCATCACAAAACGCCAGATCCCCTGCGCCTTTGATCTTATAAGGATCACTCACAAAGGCGTCGGAATACGCGGTAAAGGCCTCGGCTTGGCAGAGTTCCTTGTCATAAATGTGAGCCGCGCTGGCGATTTGTTTGATCGTATGGTTCCGCTCGTAGGAGACCGTGGCGCCATTAAATTTTTTAATCCAAAACTCACCCATCGGAATCGTGGTCGTGCCATGAAACTTTAGCGCATCGAGCCAGTAGGTATGGGGAGCCCCGATCGGCCCACCGGCCTCCGAATGAGACCCCAACAGTCCGCCCTCTTTCGCCAGAGTATCGAGCCGGCCATAGTAGTTTTCCGCGATCAAGTCGCAGGCGGTGACTCTAAAATCCTGTAGAAAGGCCTCGGTGGCTGCAGAGTTGTCGACCTGCCGCTTACAAAGTGCAGGAAGCCATTTCGTTAGGTCGTATCCACGGCGTTTCAGGAATTCCTCTGGCATCTTGGCGGTCCAATCCGGCTGCTTGATCTCCCAGCTGTCGATGTGCAGGTATTGAAACGTCTTGCCCGCCAGCGGACCGGCATCCTCGATCATCTTCGCGCCCGTATTGGCAAAGTGCAGATCCATCGCCTCGGCACTCATGGGATCGATTTCCAAAGCGTCCTTGCTTTTGGTAACGCACATACCCTTCGCCTGAAACCCAATACGGAGAATGCTCCAGTTGCCAGCTGGCGCATCCCAGACCAAGCGCCCCTCGGTATCCATGAACTGCGTGACATCCATCATTTGATCGCTCTTCCAGACCTCCTTTTTGCCAGAGAAACCGTCCGGAAGCGGGCAGGCTAAAACGGCAATGTCGCGGTAGTACCGCATTTTGCCCTGGGATTTCGGCAAGACGAGTTCGGCCTTTCCCGGTCCTTTGAATTGGCTCGCGCTGTACGTGATCTTCTTGATTCCATGTTCGGCAGTGACCCAGGGCCCACCCGCATTCCAGGTGCGGCAGATGTTAGCCGTTAAGGTAATGCCCAGCCGGTCCGCCTCGCTCACCGCGAATTTGAAAAGTTCACGCCATTCAGTGCTCATAAAAGCCGGCCCAAGTGGAACGGCCTCCCCACCCGTCTCCGCATCAAATAAGAGTGCCCCGGAAATGCCCTGCTTCTTCATCTCCTCGAAGTCCCGGGTGATTCCTTCCTTGCTAGCCTGCCCGTTCAACCACCACCAGTAACACCAGGCTTGCGCTGACGCGGGCGGAGTTTTGAACGATTGCTCCAAGGGGCTTGCCATCAAATCCGTGGAGGGGAGGGGGGTAGTGTTGCTCGTTTTTGCATCAGCGGATAGTGGATGGGTTACCACAATGACTGCCGCACACATCCATCTTATAAAATCATTTCGTTTCGTCATTTTTGTCTCCTTTTCTTAACCTCGTACGTTTGCGTTCACGCGTCCCGCTGAGCGGGATCGCTGTGCAACGCGTTTGTTCGATGCTTCTATTTATCTCCAGAGGTCATAATGCGTACCGGGCCGAGCAGCCCAGCGGGGTGGAGCTTGCCTCTGGCATCCGGTTTGTTCGAGAAGGTGTAACGACCGGCAGAATAAGACTTCCCACCCAGCAGACCGTTCTCCCACTTTAGCTTTCTCGCGCCCTTATCTTTCGGCTTCGTATCACCCACCAGACGATTGTGCCAGGTATTGACCACTTCGATTTTCAAGAGGTTGTCGCGTTTCTTCAATAACCCTGCAGGGATCGCCACTCGGTAAGGCGCGCTCCAGACGGTTCCGAGCAGTTTGCCGTTAAGCGTGACTCGCGCCATGTCCTCGACCTTGCCCAAATCTAGCAGCATCTCGGAATCCAGTTCGGCAGGGCTGCTGTCAAAGCGTGTCTGATAGACGGCGATGCCACTGTAATACTTGATCCCGGAGTCCTTATGAGTCGTCCAATCTGTTAGTTTGGCGAAGGAGACAGGTT
>Ga0102812_10002491_pt1 | contig 12420 bp, 13 predicted proteins | sample ColrivemetaGS713_FD_79334 | JGI IMG/M metagenome (GOLD analysis project Ga0102812, IMG submission 79334) | Estuarine microbial communities from the Columbia River estuary - Flood tide ETM metaG S.713 | ecosystem: Environmental > Aquatic > Marine > Intertidal zone > Estuary | place: USA... | reverse complement strand
TTGACCGACTGATTCAAGTAACGTTTGGTATTGTGGACTCACATCGCTGCTATTGTGATCAAAATAGACCGATAGCCGCAGCCCGCTCACCAATTCCTGAAGCGCGACCCGCTGCTGGTGCAGCTCACGCAACTGCTGCTGCGCCAGCGTTAAGGCGCGCTGCTCACTCATCAAAGAACCCTTTACAGAATCTAGCTGCTGCTCCGTTCCATCCAATTGCTGACGGCTCTGCACCAGACGCGCCTGAACCTGACTCAACTGCACCTGATGTTTCTCAATTTCAGTTTTTTGCACCTGGTCATGCCCCACCATCACCCCGAACACACTACCGACAATAGCACCAAGTGGCCCTCCTACCAGCGCACCAAAGGCCGCCCCCGTACCCAAACCCACATGCTCCGGGGTCCGATCTGGCTCTGCCGCTAAGACGGGGAATGCAGCCAGTGCTCCTGTAATGACCAACGCCAAGCCGTGCTTCTTAAATTGTTTCATCTTGAGAACCTTTTGTTAAAAGTTGTGTTTACGTCGAAAGCCATTAAACCCAACTTGATAACGCACTAATCGCAGTTCTAAGGGATAAATCGTGGAGAAATAATGGAGCAGCCCGGGCGAATATCTATGTTATCAACGCAGCGCAACCTCAGGCAGAATGCATAATGCTCTATCTATCGCCTGCCCCACCCCGCTAACGCCTGGCAGCTAAGGCCTATAATTACTATCCACATAAGGACAGCGCATGAGCAACAAAGACTGGGGATTGGCGTTATTGGTCGTTCTTGCTTGGGGGCTCAATTTTGTCGTGATCCGCTGGGGGCTCGACGGACTGCCGCCGATGCTTCTGGGCGCGCTGCGCTTCGGCTTGGCAGCATTTCCTGCAGTACTATTTATCCGACCACCCAAGCTACCGCTAAGATGGCTGTTCGCCTACGGCATCACCATCAGCCTAGGGCAATTTGCTCTACTCTTCAGTGCCATGCATCTCGGAATGCCCGCCGGACTGGCCTCGTTAGTGCTGCAATCCCAGGCGATCTTCACCCTGATTTTTGCTCTGATTTTTCTTGGTGAGCGCTGGCATAGAACGCAGATCATCGCACTACTGGTCGCCGCTATCGGCCTCATTCTCTTAGCCCAGCAGAGCCCAGCCAACAGCATGACCACAATAGGTTTTGTCCTCACACTTTGCGCCGCCGCTGCCTGGGGGCTCGGCAACATCATCAACCGTAAAATTGGCCAGCTAGGCTCGATCAACCTACTCAGCCTGGTCGTCTGGAGCGCGCTGATCCCTCCACTACCCTTTCTGCTGCTGTCCTACTGGCTGGAAGGCCCCGATCTCATCCTTAGCAGCTTGAGTCACATCAGTCTGCAATCGATGCTTGCCGTGCTCTATCTTGCTGGAGTCGCAACCCTTTTTGGTTACAGCAGCTGGGCCTATCTACTCAAACACTACCCTGCTTCACAGATCGCACCGTTAACGCTGATGGTACCGGTAATAGGGCTTCTAACGGCCTGGCTAGCACTAGGGGAAACGCTCAACTTATGGCAAGCAGCAGGTATTGCACTAGTGATGCTCGGCCTACTGATCAACGTGTTCGGGCGCGCACTGATGCGAAAACTAACACGCTGACGCCTACGAATACGCCTCGCAGACCGATGCATCAGGGAACAGCCACACCGCGCTTGTTGCCCTCATCATCAATCGCCACATAAATGAAAGCCGCTTCAGTCACCTTAAAGCGCTGCGAGCGATTGGCGCGTAGTACCGGATTAACCCAGACCTCCAACTGCAACGCGATAGAGCTACGACCCACAGACTTTAACTCTCCATAGCAACAAACCACATCGCCCACCTTAACCGGCTTGATAAACTTCATCCCCTCCACCGCCACCGTAACCACCCGACCTACCGCTATCTCTTTCGCGAGAATGCCTCCCGCCATATCCATCTGCGACATAATCCAGCCACCAAAGATATCGCCATTGGGATTGGTATCCCCCGGCATCGCCATGGTTCGCAGCAGTAGACTACCCCGAGGTTCTTTATTCGCCATCTCGCTCATACCTCTCTCCCGAAGTCTGACCCCTGTTCGGGGCACAATCCTTAGTAAAATAGTGTGATTATCACAGTCAAGCATAGACGCGCCCCCGCCACTGGAGTGTGCCGGAGGCTACCCACCAGCTGACAATACTGCGAACTCGCAGACCAAGCCGGTTAACAACCCATCAAGGTTCGCTAAATGATTCTACCTGGTAGCGAAAGCACTGAGTCTCTGCGGACCAATAGTCAGGTGCTAGGCCCGCTTTGCATTTGAGCGCACGAACGAACGCCTGCGGGTTAGGCAAGACTTCCCAGACCTGGGGCAGAAAGGTGGCCTGGAGGGCACCCTCTTTGATAATCAAACCATCCCTACCCGGGCGAAGGAGATCCAGCAATTGCTCTTCAGAGGCGACATTCAGGAGCTGCTGAGGCCCGAGCACCGAGATTTCGATCCGCAGCAGCTTAAGCTCATCCGCTTCTAGTACGGGAAAACGCGGATCCCCAAAGGCTGCTTGATATGCGTAATAGGCTACCGCCTCCACCAGCGACTCGCGCGCTTCCAGGGTACCGATACAGCCCCGCAGTGCCCCATTTCGGGTCAGGGTCACAAAGCAGGCCGCTGGCTCGCTCAATGAAGGCGAATAATCCTCGACCTTCAGCCTGAGCGGATCGCCCCCATTCAGGCCCGCATCGATCGCGGCGCGCGCCAGCGTCAGCAGCTGCGCCTGGAGTGCCGGAGTCAACAACGGGGTGCTGTCAGCCGTCTGCTCAAAAGAGTGCATAGGCGCCATACCCCACCACGGAATCTCTGGTCCCTGCAGTATCCCCAGAGTTCCTCAGATCTAACTGTTCGACCTGCATACCCCGATACCGGGCGCAGTAGAGCAGCCCATTCAAAGGCTCACAACCACAGGCCTGATGACCATTAAGATGGTAATCCAAGCGACAGATGCTACGACTGGTCTGGATATCAAGCCGGCGGGCATCATCGTACGGGTGATAATGGCTGAGATCGGAGCTGATCAGAATCAAGGTCTCTTCGCCCCCCCAGAGTCGATCCAGCACTTGGGCGACCGCTTCAGGCTCGACTTGGCCGACCACCAGAGGAATCAGGGTAAAGGTTCCCAGAAGCTCCTGCAGAAACGGCAGCTGCACCTCCAGGCTATGTTCGAGCAGATGAGCCGCAGGATAGACAGCTACCTGCTCCAGATCCCCCAAGACCGACATCGCCTCAACATCCAGATCAATGCAACCCAGTGGCGTCTCGAAGCTATCCGCATCCTACAGTGCCAGACCGCTCAGCGCAACCTGGTGCGAGGGGCCGAGCAGCACCACCCTTTCGATCTGTTCCGCCCAGGGGCGTAGCAGATTAAACGCCCGGGCGGCCACCGGACCGGAATAGGGGTAACCCGCGTGCGGCACCACCAGCACCTTGGGCCTGGCCCCCTGCTGGGGGTTCTCAGCCAACAGCTGCTGCACCTCGTTATGAAGCTGCTGCGGATCATCCGGATAAAACAGTCTTGCCACTGCCGGCGCACGAATGGTCATCGAGCCAGTCCTCCAATCTAGGAGTCGCTTATACTGATAAAACGCCTTTGAATAAAAGTTCTCATTAACAAGTGCAGCGGTTATTGAAGCGCAGCACGCGCACTCGAAACCGATGCTGCTTAAATTGTAGACGACTGTAGCGATGATTCCTGAATCCAAACGGCTGGTTCCGACTCACTACTGGCATAAACTTGAAGATGGACGCATCCAATGCGATCTCTGCCCGCGGGCCTGCAAACTGCGAGAAGGACAGCGCGGTCTCTGTTTTGTGCGTGGACGCGAGCAGGACCAGGTGATGCTCTATACTTGGGGACGCTCCAGCGGTTTCTGTGTCGACCCGATCGAGAAAAAACCCCTGAATCACTTCCTGCCCGGCACCCCGGTGCTCTCTTTCGGCACCGCAGGCTGTAATCTGGCCTGCCAGTTCTGCCAGAACTGGGATATGAGCAAATCCCGGGAGATGGACACCCTGGCAGACGAGGCACTACCCGAGCAACTGGCTCAAACTGCACTTGAGCTGGGCTGTCGCTCGCTGGCCTACACCTATAATGATCCGGTGATCTTTATGGAGTACGCCATCGATGTTGCCGCGGCCTGCCATCAATACAATCTGAAAAGCATCGCCGTGACCGCAGGCTATATCTGCCCGGAACCCCGGACCGAATTCTACCGCCAGATGGATGCCGCCAATGTCGACCTCAAGGCCTTCAGCGAGCGCTTCTACCACAAGATCTGCGGTGGCGACCTGGTCAGTGTCCTCGATACCCTGCTGTACCTCAAGCACGAAACCTCTGTGTGGTTCGAACTCACCACCCTGCTGATCCCCAGTGAAAACGACAGCAGCCAAGAGCTCGAGGCGATGTGCCGCTGGGTAGTCGAGAACCTGGGGCCTGACGTGCCCATGCATTTCAGCGCCTTCCATCCGGACTGGAAGATGCTCGACAAGCCGCGCACTCCCGCCGCCACCCTCACCCGCGCTCGCGAGATCGCCCACAACAATGGTGTCCGCTACCCCTACACCGGCAACGTCCACGACCCCCTCGGCGGCAGTACTTATTGCCATCACTGCAACGCCCTGCTGATCGAGCGTAACTGGTATCTACTCGGACACTGGGGTCTGGATAACTTGGGACACTGCCTTAAATGCGGCACCCGCCTGCCGGGGGTATTCGACGGCCCTCCCGGCGACTGGGGACAACAGCGCCTGCCGGTGCGGATACACCCCCGAGCGCCGTAGCTTTTGAAAACGGCTGTCGCCCTTATCGCCTGATAAATAAGTTAGGCTGGAGTATCGCGGTAGTCAAAACAGATGTTTAATTTATATCTTTGATGTATTGGTCGGTGTGAGGGTTCTAACCGCCGACCCCATCCTCCCGAAGGACGGGCGCTACCAAGCTTCGCTACACACCGGTGTGCATAATTTGGCAAATGCTAATAGTGCCAATACTAAAAAACTCAGAAAAACAGCGCCCCGTCTGCTGAGAGCCATTGCAAAACTTCTGATACCCACACCCGTTAACTGACAACTCACAAGACCCGCGAGACTGCCAAAGCCAAGGAGAAAACCCTACTGCTCATCCATCAAACCGAGGCTGTTGCCCGAGTCGCTGACCACTGCCTGCGTCTGTAAACAGCTCCTGCATCTATATCTGAGAACCGCTATACTCGCGCTCTTTTGTGCCTTATTCGTGACTATCTAGAGACCTCAGCGCCCCCATGGATGCCTTAATAGAAACCCTGCTAAATCATCATTTTCCACCTATGGCCGAGCTGGTATCGATCTCCAGCGCCACCTTTCTGTTAATTTTTCTGGCCGAGTTTGGCGATAAGAGCCAATTGGTCTGCATGACCCTGGCGGCCAAGCATCGCCCCTGGCCGGTGTTGCTGGGTGCGGTGAGTGCTTTTGCACTGCTAAACCTGCTGGCGGTGTTATTTGGGGCGATAGTGGCGGCCTGGATTCCGGCGTTTTGGCTAGCGCTGATCGTGGCAGCGCTGTTCGGCTTTTTTGGTGTCCAGTCGCTGCTGTTCAACGATGCCGACGTGGAGGACGCGGAGCCCGCTCCCCGCAGCAGTCATGGCCTGTTTATGACCGCGCTGTTGATGATTCTGGTAGCCGAGTTTGGTGATAAGACCCAGCTGGCGGTGGCGGGCATGGCATCGACCTATCATGGCCTGCCGGTGTGGCTGGGATCGACCCTGGCACTGATCGCCACTACAGCGTTGGGGGTGATCGCAGGACAAAGGCTACTCAAACATTTGCCGTTAAAAGTGATTCATCAAATCAGCGGAGTGCTGTTTCTGCTATTAGCCCTGCTGGCACTCTATCAGGCATTTTCCTAATTTAGAGGTTGCCAGCGGATACGCACTACGACCCTATCGCCCTCATTAGCGATACTGGCCTGCGCGCCTAAGGATTCTGCAATCAGCCTGACGACATATAACCCTAACCCCAGATGCTCACCCGAGCCATCGTTGCGATCTCCGCTGAACAACTCAAACAATCCGCCGATTCGCGCCGTATCGATAGGCGAGCCTCGATTACTGACCGCCAGCTCAATCCCCTTATCTGCTCGCAAACTCAGCAAAATCGGATTCTCATTGGGCTGAGAGTTCGGGGTAAAATCGACCGCATTGTCGATCAGCTTATCCAGCAACTGCTCCAACCGTAACTCATTGCCAAGAATACTCAGCGCCTGACTCGGTAACTGGAGTTCAAAACGTCGCTGCGGATAACTCAGCTGACAGCGTTCGGTATAGTCTCGCAGCAGCGTATTGAGATTAATCTCGCAAGGCTCTTGCTGCTGCAGAGCCTCTTCCAAACTCACCGCGGCAGTGATGCTCTGAATGGTTTTTTCCAGTTTACTGACACCCCGCTGAGCGCTGCCAATCAGCCGCTGTTGCTGCTCTGGATCGGTATCGGCCTCCAATAACTCCAACGAGGTGCTAATGGTGTTTAGCGGATTACTCAGCTCATGCCGCAGAGTTCTGGGCACCCGCTCCAAAAACTGGGTATAGCGCGCCAGGCGATTCAGCAATTCCTCTAACTCAACCGCAAGCTCACCCACCTCATCGGTCGCCGTTAGCTCGCTAAACGGCTGCTGGCGACGCAAGCGTCCTGCACGGTCGTATTGCGCTTTGAGCTCACGACTCAGACGTTGGATACGATACGCCAACCGCGAAGCAAACAGCAGCAACCCGGCAATCACCGCCAGCAGCACCCCCAGCGTCTGCCACCCCAGATCGAACAGTGTTTTACGCTGCACCTGGGAGACCGCATCGCTGACCACTTGGACTACCACCTGTCCGGCAGCGGGATGACCGGGATCTATGGCCACCCGCACCGTCGACCAACCAGCGTCGATCAGCTGCTCCTGACCCGACTCGAGAAACCCTAACAGTCGTCCCAGTGCCCGCGGCCCCAGCCCCTCGCTGATTGCTACCACCTCCTGCTGACCGTCAAGCACCAACAACTGCTGTTCGACTTGGCTGTAATGGGCCAGTATATTTTGCAGCGCGGGGCGCAACGGTAACAGTCGCAGTGCATGGCGCTGTTCCTGACTGCCCTGCTCCTGACCGACAGGGTCGCTGACATCATGCATCAGAATCTCCAGATTCGAGCTGCCAGACAACAATTCCAACGGCAACTCCAACTCCAGCTGATAGCGATCGGCCAGCTCCCACCAGACGGCATCGATGGGCAGCGCCTGACCGGTTCTAGCCAAAGGCAGCTGTAACGGCAGCGCCAGGAAGCGCCCTGGTGCTTCGGCCATCAAGCGGTAACGGCGCTGCCCGGCATCAAAGCGCAGTTCAATATAATCAGGATCGAGATGTTGTCGTCGAGTCTCAAAAGCTTCATATCCGCCGGTGCGAGGCCGGAGATAGTAACGGCTGGCATCATCCACCTCGATCGCCAGATAGAGTCGGTCACGCCATTGCGCGGCACGCAGACGGATGCGACCCAACTCAGTCAACGGATGGTGACGGGGCCAATCACCAAAAAAACCGTCCAGCGTCAGCGGCTGATGCAAAGCATAAACGCTTAGCGGCTGGCCGCTCAAAGGATTCAGTGACACTAACGGCGGCAACTCGGCGCTGCGGATATTGCTGGCAACCGCCTCGGCAACCCGGCTCGCAGCCTGGAGTTGGCTCTGATCAACAACACTATTGATCGCATTGAAATAACGCCAACCGAGCCAGAGCAGTAGCCCCAGCAACGGCAGTAATAGCAGCAGTTTCAACCGCAGGCTAACTCGCATCACTCGGGTTGCTGCCAGCGGTAACCGAGGCCATAAACGCTGACTAGACGATCAAAGCGGCTATCGACGGCTTTAAATTTAGCCCGCAGATGACGGATATGGGTACTGAGGGTATTGTTGGTGACTACGGATTGGCGGGTCTTTTCGGCCAAGGCATCGAAGCTCACTACCGCACCATCTGCCGCCACCAGCGCATCAATGATCAACAACTCGGTGACCGTCAGATTCAGCGCCTGACCCTGCCAACGCGCCCGGGCACCCCGCAGGTCCAATTGCAAATCGACATCAGCTGCCGGAGATGGAGCACTTCCGGGTTCTTGCTGTAACCCTGAACGCTTGAGAATCGCAGCGACCTTTTCACCCAGCAACTGCAAGGATACCGGCTTAGTCAGATAATCCCAGGCCCCCAGCCGCAGCCCAAATATCTGATCAATCTCTGCAGTGCGGCTGGTAATAAACAACACCGGCAGCGCCGGGAAACGGTGCAACAACGTCTGACAGAGTTCAAAACCGGCATCGGGATTGATTCCCAGATGAACATCCAGCAATGCAATATCCGGAGCCTGTTGCAACTGCGCCAGCGCCTGCTTGGCATCGCCACAGGCCATCACCCGATAACCGCGCTGCTGCAGCGCGTACCGGTAGTTATGCAACTGGTCAGCATCATCTTCTACAATCAGTATCTGCGGGGATATCAACTTGGCACACTCCTTATCCATAGCTACTCACTGTTGCACAGCTGGGAACAGGGATACAACTGTTACCCGCCAATCGCAGCAGTGATAAAAGCGCTGATGACTGAAAAACTGCAACCGAGAACGCTCAGACTGGGCGCACGCGGTGACGGTTCTTGTCTACGGGATAAGATGAACGATGAAAGAATGCACAGGTGTCGGCTTGCGCCTAAAGCGAGCAATCAGGCCTTATGGGCGCGGGCCAAATACTCGTGCGACTGCATCTCCAGCAGCCGGCTAGTGGTCCGCTCAAACTGGAAGCTCAGCTGACCACCGGCATACAGCGACGGCAGCGCCACCTCGGCAGACAGGATCAGTTTAACTCCGCAGTCATAAAACTCATCGACCAGATTGATAAAACGGCGCGCCTGATCATCTTTATCGTTGCCCAGCTGCGGGACATTGGAGATCAGCACGGCATGGTAGAGCTTAGCCAGCTCGTTATAGTCATTCTGGGAGCGAGGACCGTCACAGAGCGCATCGAAATCAAACCAGACCACATCATCGCAGCTACGACGTGAGTGGATCGGACGATGATTAACCTCTATCACCAAGCCGCTCAGGGCATCGCGCAGTTCGGGGGCCAAACTTTCAAAGCTTTGATTGAGACTGGCATCGGCTGCCTCACCCAGCGGGTGATAAAACAGTTCGGCCTGCTGCAACGCCCTCAACCGATAGTCGACACCGCCATCGACATTAATCACATCGGTATGCTGGTTAAGCATGGCGATAGCGGGTAAAAACCGAGCCCGTTGCAGACCGTTCTCGTACAACCGATCAGGGACAATATTGGAGGTCGCAACCAGCGCCACGCCATGCTCGAACAACTTTTCGATCAGCCTTCCCAGGATCATCGCATCGGTGATATCGGAGACAAAAAATTCGTCGAAACAGATCACTTCGGCTTCGGCAGCAAACTTACCGGCAACGATATCCAGCGGATTCTTCTCCCCTTCCAACAGGGTCAGCTCGGCATGAACCCGCTGCATAAAGCGGTGAAAGTGAGTACGCACTTTGGTGGAGAATGGCAGGCTGTCATAAAAGACATCCATCAGATAGGTTTTACCGCGTCCTACCCCACCCCAAAAATACAGCCCCTGAACCGGAACCACCTTTGGCTTTTTAAAGCGCTGGCCGAAGCGTTTAATGAGTTTGGGTTTAGGACGATTACGGCGTGCCAGCAGGTCATCGTAGAGCCGCTGCAGGTGCTTAACCGCCTGTTCCTGAGACGAATCGTAGTGAAACTCCTCGCGTTTGAGGTCCTCACGATAGCGCTGCAGTGGCATTAAGGCGGTCATATCAACAGATCCTGCTTGAAAACGCGGCAACTGTACCGATTGAGCCCGCAATTGGCAATCATCCGAAGGTTGGCTTGAGGGTTTGGATGGGCCGGAAAGATACAGTTAACTGAGAACGTGGTTGGCTTAAGAACAAGGGTTGTATAGCATCAACGCCAACGCTACGGTTTCAACCCTACCTTACAACCTCCCTCGAGAGCTCGCCTGATGATACGAGGATTTACACAGATTCTGCTGTTCTGGATCCTAGGTGAAAGCCTGCATTTTCTCACCGCCATCCCGATCAGCGGCAATGTACTGGGGATGCTGCTGCTATTCGCCTGGCTACTTCTCCGCCAACAGGTCAGCGCCGAGCTCGAACAAACCAGCCAAGCGCTGATTGCCCAACTGTCACTGTTGCTACTACCCGGTGGTGTGGGTTTGTTTTTTCTCGGTGAGAGAATGCAGGGCCAGTGGCTGCCGGTCCTAGGTGCCATCGGTATTGCCACCCTGCTCAGCATGGCACTCTGCATCCTGCTGATGCAGCGTCTGACTCCGGCGGAAACCACGACCTCAGCCGATCAGGAGCCGCACTGATGCAACAGCTCAACGCCCTGCTCGACCATCTGCTGCAGACACCACTACTGCCAGTAGCCATGACCTTGATCGCCTTCCAACTGGGATTGCAGCTCTTCAACCGCCTCAACCGCCCTGCTTGGCTGCCGCCCATTGTCTCTGGGGGTCTGATTCTGGTCACCCTACTGGCGCTACTGCCAATGGATTACAGCCAATACTACGCCGGTGCCAAGTGGCTCAGTTTTCTGCTCGGACCCGCCACGGTAGCCTTGGCCATTCCACTATTTCTGCAGTTTCATCGTATCCGCGCCCTGATGCTACCTATCAGCCTCTGCCTGCTGCTGGGTGCCCCACTAGCAGCGGGACTCGCAATGTTAATCGCTTGGGGGTTGGGAGCCGACCCTGCCACGCTCATCTCGATCGCACCCAAATCCGTCACCGCGCCGATCGCGGTAAGCCTGGCAGAGTTACTCGGTGGAATCGGCAGTCTGGCGGTAGGTATCGTCGCCCTGACCGGCGTGGTAGGGTCGTTATTCGCGCCGCTATTGTGCCGCTGGATGGGCTGTAGCGACGAGCGCATTCTAGGATTTGTGATGGGGCTTAACGGCCATGGCATCGCCACCGCCCGTGCCTTTGAGATCAGTCCCACCGCAGGCGCTTTTTCTAGCCTGGCGATGGGACTAACCGGCGCCTATACCGCGCTGTTTTTGCCCCTGCTGCTACCGCTGTTGTTCTAATCGCACAGCAGCCACAGCTGCTGTTATTCCGGCCGATATTTGAGCTGAATCCCTTTAAGGAAATTACGTAACACCTGGTCTTTACACTCGCGGTAGTGCTTGTGCCCCTCTTTGCGGAAGAACGCACTCAGCTCATGCTTGCCGATCGGGAACTCCACCAGCGCCATAATCTCCAGAATATCCTCAGCCTTTAGGTTTAACGCGATCTTGAGCTTATTAAAGATCAGGTTATTGTTCAGCCGTGTCTCTGGCTGAGGCTGGGCACCTTCTCGCTTGCCGCGTTTATCGTTAATCAGGCCATTCAAAAATACGGCCAGACGGGTATCACTGAGCTTTTTAAAGGTGGGATCCTCCTCCTTTTTCAGCCAGTCGCTGATCTGTTCTCGACTAACTTCCTGATCCGCCAGCGCGAACAAGGCGATCATTTTTGAATCGCTGAAATCGAAGGTGTAGCGAATACGGCGCAAGATATCGTTATTTTCCACAGGAGGCTCTAAGCTGAACTGCAGTTGTGTCACGGCGACTCACTGCCTAGTTATGGGCGTCACTTTAACAGAAATCCGCCACTATTTTCCCACTTCCAGACCAAAAACCCCTCCCAGAAACTGGCGCACTACTTGCTATATAACCTGCTAAGCCAGGCCATAGCCTAAACTAAAGCCTTTGCCCAACCATAAGCCTTAGTAAATGGGTGGCATAACGCCATCCTGATATTTATATTTGGGTGGATGTTCACTCAAACATTACTTTCTATAGCCCTATAACAATAAACAACCTATCCGAGTGAGGAACAAAGATGCCCAGTGATTTTGATAAAGATGCCCTCGCGTATCACCGTTCGGGGCCAGCCGGAAAACTGGCCATCGTAGCCACCAAACCGATGGCCACCCAACGCGATCTGGCGCTAGCCTACTCACCCGGCGTCGCCGCAGCCTGTAACGAAATTGTGCGTGATCCAGCTGAAGTATCCACCTTGACCGCACGCGCCAATCTGGTCGGCGTCATCACCAACGGCACGGCGGTACTCGGACTGGGAAATATAGGTCCGCTAGCCTCCAAGCCGGTCATGGAGGGCAAGGCGGTACTGTTCAAGAAGTTCTCCAACATCGACGTATTCGATATCGAAATCAACGAACTTGATCCACAAAAATTCATCGATACTGTGGCGCGCTTGGAACCCACTTTCGGCGGTATCAATCTTGAAGATATCAAAGCGCCCGAATGCTTCGTGATTGAGCGGACACTCAAAGAACGGAT
>Ga0102812_10002490_pt1 | contig 12420 bp, 8 predicted proteins | sample ColrivemetaGS713_FD_79334 | JGI IMG/M metagenome (GOLD analysis project Ga0102812, IMG submission 79334) | Estuarine microbial communities from the Columbia River estuary - Flood tide ETM metaG S.713 | ecosystem: Environmental > Aquatic > Marine > Intertidal zone > Estuary | place: USA: Columbia... | reverse complement strand
TCGATGGAAATGGCAGGGGAAAGACCCGAGATATGGTCCACGTCCGGTTTCTGCATCATGTCCAGAAATTGCCGGGCATACGCACTGAGCGATTCCACGTACCGCCTCTGACCTTCCGCATAGATGGTATCAAAGGCGAGCGAGGACTTCCCGGAACCCGAAAGCCCCGTGATAACAACCAGTTGATCGCGCGGAATATCCACATCAATGTTCTTGAGGTTATGTTCGCGCGCGCCGCGTACCTCGATGTATTTCTGCTCAGCCATGCCCACCCCCGGTCAACGACTTGTACATAGGCCGTGGGGTTGGATTCTCCAATGAAAAAATGAGAACGGATCAGGAACGCCAGGCCGAACGGCGCAACCTCGCCAAAATAAGATGCGCCGTCAATCCGCAGGAAAACGCCAGCAACGCCAGAACCGGCAGTCCGACATAGCCAAATGACAAGGTTGCGGCGGCCATGACGGGCGTTCCGAGCGTATTGCCGACATTGCCCATCTGCGCCATGGCGCCGTTGGCCCGCGCCTGATGCGCGACCTCATCGTTCAGTTGCGGCACCGCGGCAAAGCTGGCGCCCTGGATCAACCCCATTGTAGCCGCCAGCGTCAGCGCAGCTACCGCATCACCAGGCTGAACCCACAGCCAGAGCATCGTTACCGCACTCAACGCAAAGCCCAGTTCAATCACGCGCACCGCCGACATCACCCGCAAGAGCCAGACGCCCGCCGTCAACGAAACCACAATACTGACGAGCGGCATCGCCCCCATGACAGCAACACGCTGCGCATCTGAAAGGTACGGTGGCAGCACCGTCAGGATCGAGACAAAGCAAAAAGTGTAAAACAGCCAGCCCACAGCAGGAGCCGCGATCGCCGGCGAGCGATAAATCTGTGCGTGATCGGATAGAAGCCCACGCAGAGAAAGCGGCGCATGGTCTGCATTATCTGGCAGCCTCCGCAGGCTGGTTGACAATACGCCGGCGAACACAGCCAGATATAAAGCATGAGCCACGAACAGCGCAGGCAGTCCAGCCAGCGCTACAAGCGGCAATCCGGCCCAGCTTAGAATGGCAAACGCCACCCCAAAAAACGTGCCCCAGAGTGTCAGCGCCAGCCCCCGATCGGAGGGAGCAGTCAGCTGGGCAATCAACGTTGGTGCCGCCACTACGATTGCGAGATGCGAGGCACCTTCGACGATGCGACTGGCCAGCATCCAAGGCAGTGGAGGCAAAGTTGCCTGGAAAAGCGATACCGCAGCCCCAATCCAAAGCGCCCACAAAAGAGCGCGGCGATACCGTATGCGCGCGACAAGCAAGCCTGCTGCCACGCCGAACAGAATTCCCACAAAGCCTACCAGCGATACAAGCCAGCCCAATGTCGCCCCGGCATCGGGGTAGATCTTTGGGAAGATATGATAGGTGACGCTGATCTTGCCATATTGCGCCGCCGCACCCAGCCCCGCGCCCCACAAGGCAAGGACAAGTCTCCAGGATGTAATAGGCGGCGCCATCGCACAGGCCTTTTGTATCGTCAGGCCCGCGTGGGGCTCTTACATATGAATAACGCGGTCGTAGGCGTCCAGCACACTTTCATGCATCATTTCACTAAGCGTGGGGTGCGGGAATACGGTGTTCATCAGGTCTTCTTCAGTGGTTTCCAGCTGTCGGCCAACCACATAACCCTGGATCAGTTCTGTCACTTCGGCCCCGACCATATGCGCGCCAAGCAACTCGCCGGTCTTGGCGTCAAAGACTGTTTTGATCATGCCTTCTGGCTCACCGAGTGCAATTGCCTTGCCATTACCGATGAAGGGAAAGCGCCCGACCTTGATCTCGTATCCAAGCTCTTTTGCCTTGGCTTCGGTGTAGCCCACGGAAGCGACCTGCGGGTGGCAATAAGTGCATCCTGCAATGCTTTGTGGCTTTACCGGATGCGCATGTTTGCCAGCAATAAGATCGGCAACCATCACGCCTTCATGGCTGGCCTTGTGAGCAAGCCAGGGTGCGCCCGCGATATCACCGATGGCATAGAGGCCATCAACGCCGGTGCGGCAGAACTCATCAGTCACCACATGGGTACGATCAACCTTTACGCCCAATTCCTCGAGGCCAAGCCCTTCTACATTTCCAACAATTCCGACGGCAGAAATGACAGTATCGAACTCAATCTTTTCAATTTTACCATCTTTTTCGATATGTGCCGTAACTTTTCCCTTGCCGCGGTCAAGCGCCTTGACCGTCGCTTTTTGCATGATTTTCATGCCCTGTTTTTCAAATGATTTCTTGGCAAACGCTGAGATTTCGGCATCTTCCACGGGCAACACGCGGTCCATCACTTCGACCACAGTCGTGTCAGCTCCCAGTGTGTTGTAGAAGCTGGCGAATTCGATACCAATGGCACCGGACCCGATGACCAGCAGCTTTTTTGGCATCCGTACCGGTTGCAGCGCGTGGCGATAAGTCCAGACCAGATCGCCATCCGCCTCGAGACCGGGCAATTCACGAGCCCGCGCTCCAGTGGCTAGAACAATGTTCTTGGCAGTCAGTGTCTCGGTCGCCTTGTCGGACTTGACCACAACCTTGCCTTTTGAAGGCAGTGTCGCGTTACCCATAAACACGGTGACCTTGTTTTTCTTCATCAGATGACCGATGCCGCCCGAAAGCTGCCCCGCGACCTTGCGCGAGCGTTTGACAACCGCATCCAGATCATAGCCGATGTTATCCGCTTTCAGGCCAAATTCCTTTGCCCTGTGCATCAGGTGAAACACTTCGGACGATCGCAGCATCGCCTTTGTCGGGATACATCCCCAGTTCAGGCAAATCCCGCCCAGGTTTTCCCGTTCGACAATTGCGACCTTCATGCCTAACTGACTTCCACGAATGGCCGCCACGTAGCCCCCGGGCCCCGCGCCAATCACGATCAGATCGAAGGAAGTCTCAGCCATAGTGTGTCCTCAGTGCTTGTCTGCGAAAATATAGTTTACCGTTAAACCAATCTTACAGACACGGCAACTGTCCCCGTTGTGCGATATTATTGCGATGCGCGGGGCATGGAGGGATCAAGCAGCTGATTTCGCCTGTAGCCGCTCCATTATCTTTCCGTAACCGCCGTTTTGAATGAAGGCGATTTCCGATTGCGTGGACGCGCGACCCAAAGCTTCGTTGCGATACGGGAACCGGCCGAATTCGCGGATCACTTCGCGGTGCACGCGTGCATGCAAAAGGTTGCTGCCGCCCCCGTCGGGCATACGTTGGCACATAAGCCGAACGCAGCGGTCCTGATCGCACAGGTTTTCAGAATGCATCAGAGGCATATAGAAGAATTGCCGGGCTGGCGCATCGATGCGCAGATCCCACCCTTTATTGATCGCAGATTTCGAAGCGGCCAATGCAGCCGCATCAGACGCGAATGCCTGATCCGCACCGCGAAACATATTGCGTGAAAACTGATCCATCAGGATGATGTAAGCCAGGGCACCGGAGGGATACGTCAGCCAAAGCGAATAACGCCCTTCGCAGGCACCCAGCCATGTCCCATGAAACTTTTCGGTGATCTGTGCATCCAGTTCGGGATCTGTCGCATACCAGCTTTTTTCACCGACCTCGTCGAGCCAGAACTTCAGAACATCTTCTGGACCCATCATACCGTTTCACTCCCAAAGCACCCCTTACACATCGACGTTAGAAGGGGTTGATCAAAAAACCTAGTCACTAATTGCGACACGAAGACATATTTATCGGCTCATTGCCGAGTTTTCTTCGTCATGATCTGCCACGGATGAATACTCCTGCGCGGCATCCAGCGCGACCGAAGTGGCCGAAGGGGCAACGGAAACAAACGCGCTTGTATCACTGACGGAGATTCCCTTGCGGCGGGTGGAGCGATAGGCCGCATAGATCATCAGCACCACAAACAGGGCAGCAGTGAAGAGGTAGAACCCACCTGGGCCCACTGCATCCATCATGTATCCGGTGATGATCGGCCCCGAAATGGCTCCTAGTCCGTTGATAAATATCAAACCGCCCGAGGCCGATGCCATATCGTCAAGCTTCAGGAAATCGTTAGTATGCGCGATCAACAACGAATACAGCGGGTTGGACATGCCGCCCACTACAAATGCTGACACCAGCAGGACCATGAAATTGTGGCCCATCCACATTCCCAGCAATGACCCGACCGCCCCGACGCCGGACACGGCAATCACCAGCAATCGGCGGTCCATGCGATCAGACGTCCATCCGATCGGGTACTGCAAAAGCATTGAGCCTATAAAGAACATCGCAACGAACATCGAAATCTGCGCGACACTCAACCCCGCCTTGGCCCCATAGACAGACGCCATGCCGAACTGAGCCGAGAACACACCGCCCAGCAGGAACATCCCCACACAGCCAAGAGGCGAAACCCGAAACAGGGATCTGAGGCTCATTGGTTTTGTACTGGCAAATGACGGTGTCGGGCTTATCGAAAGCAAAATCGGTGTGACCGCGATACTGACAAGGATCGACGGAATGACAAACAGAACATACCCCGACGGATCGCCCGTCAAAAGTAGCCCCTGTGCCACCACGATGCCTGCTGTCTGCACGATCATGTAGAGCGACAGCGCCTGCCCCCTGTTTTCGTTTGTCGCGGCATTGTTCAGCCAGCTTTCGGCGGTCACATATACAGCCGAAAAACAGAATCCGATCAGCACGCGACCCAGCGTCCAGAGCCAGACCTCGGCAAACGTCGGGTACAGGATCATCACCGCGGAGATGAGCGAGGCCAGGGCTGCGAACACGCGGACGTGCCCGACCCGGCGGATCATTCCAGGGGCCATTTGCGAGCCTCCCAGAAAACCCGCGAAATAGGCCGACATGACAATCGACATCTCGAGCGTGGAAAATCCTTCGATTTCCCCGCGAATACCAAGCAGTGTACCCTGCATCCCGTTGCCGACCATCAGCAACCCAATGCCCAGCAAGAGCGCCCATGCGCTTGAAAGTACCTGAAGCATCCTGCATCTCCAATCAACTGCGGACCGGTTGGTCGCTCAATCGCACCCTAGGATGCTCTTTGTCTGGGCCGTCTGCGACCTCTTATGTTGGGTCCGCGATGTCATACCCGCGCGGAAAGAGCAATGAGGCGTCTCCGTATGAAAAGAACCTATATTCGTGCAAGATTGCATAATCATAAATCTCGCGCACACGGTCTGGCCCCATCAGCGCGGAAATCAGCATCATCAATGTCGATTTAGGCAGATGGAAGTTCGTCATCAGCGCATCCGCAACCTGAAACCGGAACCCTGGATAAATGAAAATATCGGTATCTCCCGACCAGGCAGCTATTGTCCTATCGCGGCCTGCTGTTTCGATCAGGCGCAACGCGGTGGTGCCCACAGGTATCACCCGCCCACCTGCAGCTTTGGTCGCAGCGATTTCAGCGGCCGCAGCGGCACTGACCTGCCCCCATTCGGCGTGCATCTTGTGCTTGGTGACATCGTCGACCTTGACCGGCAGGAATGTCCCGGCACCCACATGCAGCGTGACATGGCTGAACTGCACGCCATGATCGGCCAGGGCGTGCAACAATGCCTCATCGAAATGCAGCGAGGCCGTCGGCGCTGCAACGGCACCTGAATTACGCGCGAAAACCGTCTGATAGTCCGTCTTGTCCTGCGCATCTGCGGGTCGTTTTGCGGCGATATATGGCGGAAGCGGCATGGCACCTGCCTCGGCCAGCGCATGATCAAAATCATCCCCCGACAAGTTAAAGCGCAACCGGCCCTGACCTTCCTCAATTGCTTCAAGATTGGCGTTCAAATCTGCGCCAAAGACAACCTGCTCGCCAACTGTCAGTTTGCGCAGAGGTTTGATCAGTGCCATCCAGCAACCGTCAGCACAGGGCTCCAACAGGGTCACTTCGATGCGAGCCTCGGTCGCGCCTTGAGCACTCACACGGTGGCGCACCCCGGACAGACGTGCCGGAATGACTTTGGTGTCGTTCAGAACCAGCCTGTCACCAGGGCGCAGAACACGGACCATATCGGTTACGCGACCGTCCCATATCCGTGTGGAATCCGCGACCAGAAGGCGCGCGGACGAGCGCGGAACGGCCGGACGCGTTGCAATCAGGCCCTCGGGCAATTGAAAGTCGAAATCACTGAGCTTCATGACCGGCCCATTAACGCCCTACAGTGCCGTCGACAAGCGGGACCGAAGTGTTTGCCGATGGATCCGGTTCTGGCGGCAAGACTTCGCCTTCGACCACGGGAGCCTGAGGTGGCGGCGGGCGCAAGAGATTGCGGAACATTCCGGGGGCCAAAGCCGACAGAGCGTTCACAGAAACCTCAGGTGCGCTGGCCAATCCGCTAACTGCGTAATTGAAGCCGATCAGCCCCTCGCCCCGCCGCGTCAGAAAGCTGGCAATGCCGTTCAACAAATATACCGGGGAAATCACACCCTGCAAACTGAGGCCCCCGGTATCTGTCGCAAACACGCCATCCATGGAAATACCCATGGACGGCCCGACTGCGCTGCCCTCTGTCAGGGTGATTTGACCAGGTGACAGCCTGAATTTTCCCTCAACTTCGGAAAAGAAAATACCTGTTCCGCCCAACTCATCCAGCAGACCAACGATGCTGACAGCATTGAGCAGAGCCGCCATCACGGGCGCGTCACGGATGCTGATCTGACTGACACGCAGCGTCCCATCAAACGCACCACCGGTCCCTACTGGGCGCAAGGTAAGATCCAGTGCTCCTCCCCGCGCCTGACGCAGAACACCGGCAGAGGCGAACACGCCGCCAGCATCATCAGAGGTGATGCGCAGGCCACTGCGCCCATCCATTGGGACAATGCGGCCGGAGACGGGGGTTTCGCCGTTAACGCGTCCGGTGAAAGCCCCATCCAGACCTTCACTGGTCGTGAACTGACCTTGCATGTTGTTCAACTCGATCGTGTCGGTAATCCTGACACGATCCAGCGCCAGTGTGATCGGTGTGCTTGCCGACGATGAGCCCGATGGGCCAAATTGGGAGCGCCTTAAATCGAGGGACCCGCCGCGGACTTCCACGCCAACATTTACTCCCGCTCCACGCCCGACCAGATCCACGGGCACATCCAGCCAGTCACCAACTGTCAGACGGTTCAGCTTGACGCGGTCCAATGCTCTGGCTTCAGACAAGGCAACGCTGCCCGATGCAGACAATCCAGGCCCAGAGACCTCAAGCTTCTCGACGCGCGGTACCGGCCCCAGAGTACCAGACACGCGCAGGTTTCCAGGCGTCTGGGCCAATTTTGTCCAACTCAGCGGTGGCGCATTCAGCGTCACTCCGCGCAGATCGGACGAAAGATCAAACGCGGGAGGCTCTCCTTTGGGCAATTCGACCTGAATGTTCGCTGTTCCCTGCCCGGACACGCTACCCGGCGGCAGAGATACTCCAAAGGCCGACAAAGCCGAATTGCTGAGTTCTATCTGGCCTTGCAGGCGACTGCTTCCCGTGGCGTCCGGTCCGAGTGTTTGCGCCCACGCCACATCGAAAGGCACCCCGTCCAATGTCCCCTGCCCCGAAATGCGCACTTCACGGTTCGATGCAACGACACGCAGCGCGGCCGCCTCAAGTTTGCGAGAAGGAACCAGCCGCTCTGTTTTGACCCCATTCAACTGGCCTGCCGCAGTATATTCCAGCTGGGCCTTTTCACCCTTTGGAACCATGGAAAATGCGATCGTCGCCTGCAGGTCAGCCTGGCCGGTCGCTATGTCGACAGGCAGGTTTGCTTTATCCATCACCGAAAGCGGCGGTCTGTTCAAGATCGACAGGGCAGCTGTGACGGACGATTTTGACGCAAGTCGCACCACCACGGGCGTCCCGTCGCGGATCGTGACATCGGGGATGATGAAGGCTGAAGACGCGATGTCCAATTGCCCACCCTCCGGGGCGGTTACATGACCTTTGTCCACTGATAGAACAAAGCGTTTGGCCAGCAATGACACATGCCCTCGGGCTTGTTCTATTGGCGGCATGTTCGGCAGGAACCGGACATCGGTATCGTCGAACTCGAACCCAAGGTAAGTCTGGGGTAGCGCGCCAGGTTCCCAACGCAACGCAAAAACCGTATTGGCAAGCGCGCCTCTGATCAGGTTCTGCGACAGCCATGATCTGGTTTTACCAGCCACCCGCTCGGGCCACAGGGCAAGCAACCGCTCGGGGGTGATCGCCTCCATCATGGCATCCACGCGCACCGCCCATCCTGTCGGTTCTGCGTTCAAGGAACCGTTTACTGTCAGGGTCTGACCCTGATCCGCAATCTGGAGACGGGCCAATTCCAGCCTGAACGGCTTGGGCTTCAACCTGAAGTCCAGTTCCGCCCCTTCGATGCTGACTGGTTCATGATAGAGATTAGAAGGGTTGATCGTGATGTCCGAAAGACGAAACTGGCCTACCAGATCAGTCAAAGCCCCCGCGTCGACACCGGTCAGTGTTGCCTCGCCCTCCAAACGAGCGGTTCCCCACTTGCTCGAAACCGACAACTCGTCAAATCGGAGTTTCTGGTCTTCTGGAAGATAGCTGAAATAGCTGCGGGCTCCGTCAATGGGAATGGGTTGAGTTTCGAGATTGGGCCGAATCACGCCAGCACCTATTTGCAGCGTGGCACTCAGCGGTGATATCTTTCCGCCTTCGTCTACACCGCTGCGCAACGATCCCGAAATCGGAGCCTGCAAAGCACCCAGCCAGGCAAACGCAGGGCTTTGCTCTGCAATGTCGGCAGCCAATACATCCGCAAACTTTATTCCGAAATCGGCGGCGGAACTACCGATCTTTCCAGTATAGTTGGCTTCGAGTGTTGCAGCTTGAGCCCCGCCACTCAAAACCGCCAGATCGGCCGCAAAGTTGACGTCCGAGCCGTCGCGCGTCATGCGCAACCGCCCCCCATCAGCGGTCCAGGCGCGACCGGCGCGTTCATCTTCATAGCGCAACGTCAACGCACGCAGCCCGACGCGGTTGAGCGATGACAGGACCGGCAACAACAATACGTCATCCAGTTCGGTAATCAATTGCGCCAGATTCGAGGCTTCGCGCGCCACGCCGCCCGAACCGGCACCGGAAGATAGCGCGATGCGCCCGTCACGGCTGCGGCGCAACGTGACGATAACCCCGGACAGGTCCAGCGATTTCAATTCCAGCGCACCGGAGAACAAAGGTTGCATCGCAAGACTGGCGCGGACTTCGGAAAACGTGACGATCTCTGCGCCAGCGGAATCTGCAACGCGCACGTCGCGCACTCGAACACGCGGTCGCCACCCCTCGTCCAGAATCATGACGATATCACCAAACGCAACGGTGGTGCTTGGCATGCTCTGCGCGAGCCTTGTCTCGATCTGCGTTCGCATCCAGACCGGGGCATAGATGTCCCGGCCCGTGCTCCAGACCACAAGCCCACCGACCAATACAACCAGCACCAGCGCGCCAACCAGCAGTACCTGAAATACGGCGCGCAGACGCGTCCGGCGACGTGCAGCGCCAGATCCATTCCTCATATGCGTTGGTTTGAGCCGGTCAGACACGCGCAGCACAGACAAAACAGGGCGGCAGAGCCGCAATTTTAGCAATCAGGCCTTCCCTCTGTCGGGCCCCGCTCTAGTATGTCAGGTCCATGAGGCCCTTCCAAGATGCGAGAACGAAATGCTTGAGATTTCCAAATCTGCCCCCGATTTTACACTCCCTCAAACCGGAGGGGATGACGTGAGCCTGACCGGTTTGATCGGTAAGCCGGTGGTTTTGTTTTTTTATCCGCGTGACGATACCCCGGGCTGCACGAAGGAGAGTATCGGGTTTTCGGAAAACCGTGGCGCGTTTGATGCCGCCGGAGCGCATGTTTTTGGAATTTCCAAGGACAGCATGGCCAGCCACGACAAATTCCGCGCAAAGCATGACCTGAACATCCCTCTTTTGTCGGATGAACATGGTAGCGTTTGCGAAGACTACGGCGTCTGGAAAGAAAAAAGCATGTACGGAAAGAGCTTCATGGGCATCGAGCGCACGACAGTTCTGATTGCAGCCGACGGCACGGTAGCTCGAATTTGGCCCAAGGTTAAAGTGCCGGGCCATGTGGACGAGGTTCTTGAGGCTGTGCGCGCCCTGTGACGGACACCCTTGCGCAGATGGCGGTGGATGTACTGTCTACAGCTGATGGAAGAGCCAAGGCCGCGATATCGCGAAGACACGCCGCCACTTGGCAAGCAGCGCGCGCGGCGGGTCATACACTAACTATTGGCCGTGCTGATCCGCCAGATCAACCGGCGCGCCCGGACCAACCTGAAGTGCGCGCGCCGCGCGACGTACCACACCGCAAACCGGGAACGCCGGAAGGCCGCATCGCGCTTTTGCATGCGGTGGCGCATATCGAATTGAATGCGATTGATCTGCATTGGGATATTATCGCGCGATTTGCCGAAACGCCCATGCCGATGGGGTTTTACGATGACTGGGTCAAGGCGGCTGACGAGGAATCAAAACATTTCGTCCTCATGTGCGATTGCCTTGAAGCGGCGGGCAGTTGGTATGGCGCGCTTCCCGCACACGCGGGGTTGTGGCGCGCCGCCGAAGACACGGCGAATGATCTGATGGGGCGGCTGGCGGTTGTACCAATGGTGCTTGAGGCGCGCGGTCTCGATGTTACGCCAGGTATGATCGACATCTTCCGCCGCGCGGGCATAGATGACGCAGTGGACGCATTGGGCATCATTTACGCCGAAGAAGTAGCCCATGTCGCCTATGGCTCGAAATGGTTCCACTTCTTGTGCGGGCGGCATGAGCTTGACCCCAAAGAACAGTTTCATGCACTCGTCCGGCAATATTTTCACGGCATTCTAAAGCCACCGTTTAACGAAGAAAAACGCGCCGAAGCTGGAATTCCACCAGACTTCTACTGGCCCCTGACACAACGGGTTTAATCCCTTTCGAACACAGCATCTGTGCCACTCTTTTTACCCTCAACCTATTGAAGTCGGCGAATTCTCGCCCAACCGGGCGATTTATCGGCGCTGAAATTGGGCATCGACTTTACAGGGTTGCCCGACAGCCTGCCGCTCTTTATTGACCATCCTGCAGAAGCGCTACACGTGGGGGCGTGGCTTTTGCGGGGGATACAGACAAAGGGCGGCCGAGTGAAACGACCACTATTCATCAAGATCGGCGTTATGCTGGAGAACTATTTCCCAGAACGGCGCGTGTTTCTGAAGTCTGACAACGACACACGATTTATCCGACTGCGCCCGGTGACACAGATTATCGCGCTGACAGGCAGTTCCATTCTGGTCGGCTGGGCCATTGTCGCGACAGCGATAATATTCCTCGACAGCATCGGGGCAGGCAACTTTCGCGAACAAGCCAAACGCGATCAGCAGATGTATTTGGAGCGCCTGAACGATCTTTCGGGGCAGCGCGATCATCGTGCGACCGAAGCGCTGGCGGCGCAGGATCGGTTCAACGCGGCTCTGGAGCAGATTTCCAATTTGCAGGGGCAATTGCTAGAATCGGAAACACTGAGGCATGAACTCGAGATCGGCCTGGATGTGGTTCAGGCAACTTTGCGCGATGTCATGAAGGAGCGCGAGGAGGCCCGTGGGCAACTCGCAGCATTGCAAAGTGAGGGTGCGGACGGCAAGGCCGCATTGTTTGCCCCTGTCGACACAGCACCGCTCAACTTCATGTCTCAGGCACTTGCGGAAACAGCATCAGAACGCGACGCTGTGGTGGCGGACGCGCAGGAAGCATTGGAGCGGGCGGACGAGCTGACATTTGAAATCGCGTTGATGCGTGAGAAGAACGACCAGATTTTCCGCCGTCTCGAAGAGGCAATGACTGTGTCAGTGGCCCCTCTGGACAAAATGTTTCAAAATGCGGGACTGCCTACAAAACAACTCTTGGATCAGGTGCGACGCGCCTATTCAGGCCAGGGCGGACCGTTAACGCCGCTGTCGTTTTCAAGTTCAGGCGGCGAAGTAACGCGTGACATGCGACGCGCCAATCTTCTTCTGGATCAGATGGATACATTGAACCTTTACCGCATTGCTGCGGAAAAGGCGCCCTTTGCCCTGCCCGTCAAGAACGCCTTCCGGTTTACAAGCGAGTTTGGCTTTCGGCGCGACCCCAAAACCGGTGGCCGCAGGATGCACAAGGGTGTGGATTTTGCCGGGCCTATGGGCACGCCGCTCTATTCGACAGCGGATGGCGTCGTCACGCACGCGGGCTGGCTGTCTGGCTACGGGCGGCTGGTCAAAATCAAGCATGATTTCGGAATTGAGACGCGATACGCGCATTTGGCAAAGCTGAACGTAAAAGTTGGGCAAAGGGTCTCGCGCGGGGATCGTATTGGTGATATGGGAGCATCTGGACGGGTGACGGGCGTCCACCTGCATTACGAAGTACTGGTGG
>Ga0102812_10002488_pt1 | contig 12424 bp, 11 predicted proteins | sample ColrivemetaGS713_FD_79334 | JGI IMG/M metagenome (GOLD analysis project Ga0102812, IMG submission 79334) | Estuarine microbial communities from the Columbia River estuary - Flood tide ETM metaG S.713 | ecosystem: Environmental > Aquatic > Marine > Intertidal zone > Estuary | place: USA... | reverse complement strand
GCGGCTGCCGAAGAATGGATATTTGGTGAACACCCGATCGATCTCGTTCATCAATTCCAGCGTCTCAGCATTCACACCAACCGACGTATAATACAGCGACGACCGGCTGATCTTCAGCAACTTGCACTGCTTGGTCAGGCTCAGATCTGTCTGGTCAGCGTTGATCAGAGCCTTGCGTTCACTCGGGCTCATCGCTTCAGCCCTTGTGACAAAGCTAGGGGGACCGTGGCCCCGGTGGGGCCGCGTAAGCCCCCGTACCATTTTCCACCGCCAACTTCCCGATCTTCGCATGAAACTCTTTGACTTCGGCCTCGTTGTCTTCCGCTCTCCGGACCTTGTCAGAGAACACGCCCGTCAGGCCATCAATCGCCTGCCGTTTCCATGTTGTCACCTGCGTTGGATGGACTTTGTGCTTGGCTGCAATCTCTTGCGCCGTCCTGTCTCCACGAAGCGCCTCAAGCGCCACCGTAGCTTTGAACTTGTCTGAAAAACTGCGTCTCTTCGTCATTTGTGTATCCTGTCTTCAAGGTTGGATACATCTTAGCACGCTGTCCGAATTTGCCGGACCACTTCAACTTCACTGGGGGCATTCCAAGTAAAATTGTAGTTTATTTTTACATAATCAACATTATGCGATTATTTTATGTACACAGATGGATTCACAAACGAAGTGCAAATTCTGTAGTTAAACAGATGATTGCATGGAGGATTGATAATGGGAAGCCAGTACCCCCACCTAAGTTTGGAAGAACGTCGTAAGATCGCAAAGTGGCGTGACGCCAAGATGCCAGTGCCGGAGATCGCCGATAGATTGGCCCGAGCGCCATCGACGATCTATCGAGAACTCAAACGTAATTTCTATCGTGATGACGAACTGCCGCAACTGAATGGTTATCATGCGTTGGTCGCCCAAGATGTCTATGAGAAGCGCCGCGCCTTACATCGAAAGCTGATCATCTGCCCTGAGCTGATGGCTGCAGTCCGCGAAGGATTGGACGCTGGCTGGTCGCCAGAACAGATTGCTGGCCGCATGAGATTAGAACGTCATGCTCAGCGGGTCAGCCATGAGACGATCTATCGGTATGCCTATTCGAAAGACGGCCGTGCGGAAGAGTTCTATCGCCACCTCCCAGAACACCGCAGGCGCCGTAGGCCGCGTGGATACAGGCGCTATCAGCGCACCAACATCCAGGATGCACAGAGTTATTCTACAGGCCTTCAGAGATTGCAGACCGCGCCGTGTTCGGCCACTGGGAATGTGATTTGATGATGTTTCGCAAAGAGCATGGAAAGGTCAACGTGACGTCCTTGGTCGAACGCGTCAGCCGTTTCGCTGTCGTCACGCGCAATGAAGATCGTCAATCCAAGCCGATCATGGACGCGCTCATTCAGGGCCTGGCCCCCCTGCCTGCAGATGCACGCCAATCCATCACTTTCGATCGCGGCTCTGAGTTCGCTGCTTGGCGCAGTCTCGAAGCTGGCATCGGTGCTGATAGTTGGTTCTGTGATCCATCCGCGCCATGGCAAAAAGGAACGGTCGAAAACACCAACAATCGGTTGCGAAGATACCTGCCTAGATCAACTGAACCGACGGCCCTAACAAATCGATATTTGAGGTCGATTTGCCAGCGCCTCAATGCAACGCCGCGCAAGTGCCTCGGATACAAAACACCCGCTGAGGTCTTCGAAAGCAAGTTGATGGAAATACGGAACCGATTGGAGTAAAAGACGATATCGAAACTTTGCACTTCAGTAGGAGTTCACACAGCATCAGTGTCGAAACTGGCGACCAGCGCCTTGGATACCTCGGTTGGTACTTCTTGCAATCTGTCTGCGGCGGTGAACCATGCAGGTTCGGCTGAAACCAAGGCCGCAAGCCCCCCTGCCCGCCGCGCTTGCGCCAGTGGCGCCACAAGCGGCAACACCGCGTCGCGGGTCATCAAAGGCGGCAATACGCCCACAGGTCCAGAGGCAGCAAACCCAAGCAGAAACCCGCCATTGGCCTCATAGCCCACGACATCGCCGTTTGCCGCTTCCATACCTGCGATGACATAGGGCGAGCCGATGCGTGTGCGGATGACCGTGTCGAATTTCTCCTCGGCCCCTGTGTTTGAGGAAACAGGTGTCACCGCAGTCGTCGCGTTTAATGCAGCCCCTGTGATCTGGCCCAGCACATCCCCCACAATCACCGTGCCAGTGGCGTCGGTCATCAACGGGCGGTCCCCGTCCCCGTCGGTCGAGACAATGGCATCCAAGCCATGCACCTTGGCCCAGTCTTTGAGTTGCGCGCGGATCGCGGGATCAACGGCCTCGGTATCAACGGGGATGAACGTGGCGGAGCGTCCCAACTCGACCACATCCGCGCCAAGCTGTGCGAACACATCAAGTAACAGATCGCGCCCCACGGCAGAATGGCTATAGACGCCGATACGCAACCCAGTAAGGGCTGTGCCATAAGCCGCCACAAAACTCGCAACATATGTGACCCCTGCGGTGGTGTTCTGGATCACCTCTGGGCCTGAGATAGTCTCTGTTTTGCCGCCCAAGGCCGCAAGGATCGCAGCCTCGTGGTCTTTGGTGATCTCGCCCGCGGGGGTGTAGAATTTGAGCCCATTGCGGTCTGCTGGGATATGGCTACCTGTGATCATCACGGCAGCGGCGCCTGCTTCCATCGCGGCCAAGGCCAGTGCAGGCGTTGGCACATCACCACAATCCGTCACGACCAGCCCCGCGGCACGTGCAGCATCTGCAACCATGCCTGCGATTACAGGTGACGAGGGCCGCAAATCTCGCCCTACAAATAACCCTGTGCCTACAGGGCAAGCGCGGATAAAGGCCTGCACATGAGCGCCCACCAAGTCAGGGGTAAGCTCGGAGACAAGACCGCGCAGGCCGCTTGTGCCAAATTTAGGGGGCATGGTGTGATCCTTAGGTGCGGGAGGTGTCTTGGGCCTGACGGGTGAAATGCGCACCACCTTCAACCCAACGCGCAATAACGGCGCGCAGAGCGGTCTCGTCGGCACGCTCGATCGCATCACGAATAGAGCGCATAGCCGAGGCTACTTCGATTTCGCTCAGATGGGTCTCATTGGCTTGCAGAATTTTCGGGTGCGCCGTTGTGGTCTGGCCTTTGCCGATCAACAACTCTTCCTCGATCTTTTCGCCAGGTTGCAGGCCAATAAACTTGATCTCGATATCACCGTTCGGATTAGCCTCGTTGCGTAGGCTGTAGCCGACCGCGCTAATCATCTGACAGGCCAGATCATAGATCCGCACAGGCTCTCCCATATCAAGCACAAACACGTCACCCGATGCATCAAAGGACCCTGCAACAAGCACCAGTCTTGCGGCCTCCGAGATGGTCATAAAGTAGCGGGTGACATCGGGATGTGTGACGGTCACAGGGCCACCCAATTTGATCTGTTCTTGGAACAACGGGATCACGGAGCCCGATGACCCCATCACATTGCCGAACCGTACGATCGAGAAAATGTTGCCCCCCTTGGTACGGTTGGCAAGGTCGTGAACCAGCATCTCGGCCAACCGTTTTGAGGCGCCCATAATGTTGGTCGGGCGCACCGCCTTATCAGTTGAGATCAGAATAAACCGCTCGACTTGGGCAGTGGATGCAGCGCGCGCCAGCACATGTGTACCCAGCACGTTATTAGCCATACCCGTGATCGGATTTTGCTCGACCAGATTGACGTGTTTATAAGCGGCAGCGTGCAACACCACCTGTACGTCATGATCGCGCAGTGTGCGCAAAACCAAATTTTCATCTGTCACAGAGCCTAACACAGGCACAATATGGATGGCACGGTTACGCGCCAAACCGCGCAATTCCATGTCTATTCTATATAGAGCTAACTCACTTATTTCAAACAATACAATACGCTTTGGCGCACAACTGGCAATCTGCCGGCACAGCTCTGATCCGATGGAGCCCCCTGCCCCAGAAATCAAGACGACCCGCCCCCTATAAGCATCCGATCCACCTGAAAGCTCGTTATCTAAGGCGCGTCTGCGTAACAACTTATCGGCTGAACCAGATTGGATCTCTTCAGTGACAGGGGTCTGCCCGGTCAGTTGTGCAAAGGACGGCACTGTATGCACATCCAAGCCAAGCTCCCGCAAGTGTCGCGATAAATGTGCCTGTCGCGGCTTTGTCATTGAGGGCATTGCCAATACGACACGGTCAATCTTGCGTGCCTTGACCAAGGCCTCGATCGTCAGCGGCGAATAGACGGTCAAACCCTGCACCAAAGTGGTCTGCAGCGCCTCGTTGTCATCAATAAAAGCGACGGGGATCGTTGACTGATCAGTGCGCAAAGCGGCGGCCAGTTGCCTGCCTGTTTGGCCTGCACCGTAGATCAACAAACGGCACTGCGGCTGCTCGCGCCGATAGATTTCAAGCAACACCTGTAGCATCAACATCCGCACGCCGATGGACATGAAAAAGTAGATCAGGGCGAAGTTTATAAACGTCGCAAATGACGTCCCGAACCCTGCCAGATCATCCATTACTGCTGTGGCAAGCCCCAGCAAAACAGCATGCAATGCGGTCAGTCCGATCGCGTGGCTTTCAAACGCCTTAAGCTGCACACGGTGCAAACCAAGCACCACCGTCAACAGTCCGCAGAGCCCCATCAGCAGCGGCAGTGCCTGCCAATGCTGTAGCATGTTATCAAATGCAAGGTTGTCGTCATATTGTAAAACCATTGCTGTCAGCAATGCAGGTGGGACCAAAATAATGTCGACACACAGCAATATGCCCCGCTTGGTTGAGCGGGCAAGTGTGGTTGCCATGTTATACATTACCGACAAGCTGCGTCCCTTATGGGGTGTTTTAAGCGTGCACCACGCGTGCACTACACGTGCACAGATACCGCAGGGCACGCCCATTTGGCAATGTTACGATCCAGATGGGTGGCGGAATTAATAAAGCTTAAAGTAATTCCTGTCGAAGCGACGACCTTTCGCCGCAATTGAGCCACGGCAAAAACCGCCACGACGCCGAAACCACAAGATGACGTTATTCATTCTTGTGTAAGGCTTTGCTATTTCATGCCTCAATTCTATCTCGTAAGCCAGATTGCTACGACGACAGATTACTCCAACATTACTGATCTCGAAGTGATGATGGTAGGTGGACAGGCGCGTCTTTTTGCGTCCACGCTTTACGATGGCACGCTGACCAGTTGGAACCTCGGCGGGGCAGGCCTGACGCTGGTTGATACGGTCACCTATCTTGGCGGACTACGGGCGGGCGGCACGGCAAGCATCATGCAGCTTGAGATTGATGGCCACACGAGCATTATGACGGGCGGTGGCAGAAGCAGAGGTGCATTGCAAACCCATCAATTGACCGAAACAGGTCAGTTTGGTGAGAATAAAGTATTCCCTTGGACGGCATTCCCCCTTGCAAGCTTGTCGCAGGGCGAGACCGTCACTCTCGGCAATGGGAACCAAGCGGTTTTTGGAAGTCTTGCAAGTGGTGCCGACATGGGCTGCTTGGTGTTTGATAGCGCAGGGGCACTGCTATCTTTCCAAGAGCTGTACGATCGTGAAAATACATTTGCCGATCATGTCACCGCCATTTCAAGCGCTCAGATTGGGACAGCGCAATATTTGCTCACCGCCTCAGGCACAGAAAATGGCATAACGGTTTGGGCGGTCTCAAACACAGGCGACATCGCACCAAAATCAAGTATTGGCACCGAAGATGGTCTCTGGGTCGCGGCCCCAACCGCGATGGAGGTCGCCACGATTGGCGCCAAGACCTATGTGGTTCTGGCTTCGGCTGGCAGTTCATCCCTGACGGTCATGTCACTGGATGCCTTGGGCAACTTGCAGGTCACCGACCATGTGATTGATAGCCAAAACAGCCGCTTTGCAGGCGTCAGCGCCTTGACCGTTATTGAGCATCAGGGTCAGATTTATGTGATTGCAGGCGGCGCAGACGATGGCATCAGTTTGTTTTTGCTGCGCCCTGATGGCACGCTTCTTGCGCGTGGGCATCTGGCAGACACGACCCAGATGGGGTTGGAGAACGTCAGTGCAATCAGTGCTGTGTCTGCAGGCAATGGGATCGATATATTTGTCGCCTCAAGCCAAGTGGCGGGCATCACCCAGCTGCATTTTGTGACAGGTCCTATGGGGCTGACCCTTAACGCGTCATCTGCAGGTGGCACGTTGTCGGGCGGTGCGGGTATGGATGTGATCACGGGGCGCGCGGGTGCGGATGTTCTTTTTGGCGGAGCCGGTGATGACATCCTGACCGATGGTGCAGGGTCGGACCGTTTGACGGGGGGTGCGGGTGCGGACACCTTTATTTTTGCCTATGATAGAACCGTCGATACGATCACTGATTTTGAGATCGGCGTCGACGAGATTGATCTCTCCGCATGGCCAGGCCTTCGCAGCACAGCGCAGCTTACCTTCACGCCGCGTGCTAATGGCGTGCAGATTTCTTATGGCACAGATGTTTTGATCGTGCTGAGCGCTGATGGCCGCCCGATTGATCCTACGCGCTTTAGCCCCTCTGATTTGATTGGTGACGCACATGTCCCGCAAAACATCGTGCCCGGATTTGCGGGCCCTGCAACAGCAGTGCCAACCCTGCCCACGCGCCCCGACTATACCCCTTTTGTTTACACCCCTGCCCCGACTGATCCCACCCCCGAGAGCGGGGTTGCCACAATAAGTATCAACCAAACAGACAACAACACACCTGATGCAACGACGTCTGTTGTAACGCCCCCCACTGCGGGGTCTGCAATCATTGGGACAAACGGTGCGGATGTCCTCACGACAACTGCGGCAAGTCCTCACGCCTACGGATTGGACGGCGCTGATATCCTTTACGGGTCAGGTGCGATCAACAGGCTTTATGGCGGCGACGGTGATGACAAAATATACGGGCGCGGCGGGGATGATTACATTGTGGGATCGGGTGGCGATGATCGGCTTTATGGGAACAAAGGAACCGATAAGATCATCGGCGGGGCTGGTGATGATTTCGTGGTGGGTGGCGGCGGCGACGATACGTTGAAGGGCAAGGCTGGCAATGACACCTTAAAAGGCGGCGGCGGCGCAGATGATCTGAAGGGGAACAACGGCACGGATACATTGAAGGGTGGAGGTGGCAACGACCAGCTATTTGGCGGTGCAAAGGCCGATAAACTATACGGGGCCAGCGGCAATGACAGGTTGGTGGGCGGCGGCGGCAACGATCTTTTGAACGGGAGCAAAGGCAACGATGTACTGACTGGCGGCAAAGGTGATGATCGGTTTATTTTCAACGACGGTCAGGATCGGATCACGGACTTCAATATCAGGGATGATAGCCTGTATCTTGACGATCTAAACTGGAGCGGTGATCTCAGCGCGGCTGAGGTTGTTGACCGCTATGCCGAAATTCATAACGGTTCTGTGGTCTTTGACTTTGGTGGCAATGATGAGTTGACCCTGACGGATGTGACGGACCTGAACGCCTTGATAGATACGATTTCGATCTTTTAGGTCCTAGTGTCGCTGAAACGGCTTTTTCGCGGTTTTCCAGATCAGCGCCAGATCAAAGCAGATCGATTGATTGGCCTGATAGATGATGTCGAGCCGCGCTTTGCGTGGCACACAGGCCCGCCTGTAAACGGCGTCGGTCTCGGCGGCATCTTTGCAGCGTGCGAGCAGGGTCTCTTCGTGGGCGTGATACATCAGCGAGGCCAAGCCCGTCACGCCGGGTCTGCTTTGCAGAACTTGGGCGTAAAGTGCGGGAAACGCCGCGACGTATATCCTCAGCGGGGGTCTTGGGCCCACCAAGGATATATCGCCCCGCAACACGTTATAGAGCTGTGGCAACTCGTCGGCCCGCGTTTTGCGCAAAATCTGGTGCACCCGTGACATACGCGCAGATTTGTCCCCGCCTGTGACGCCTGTATTGTTGGTGCTGGGCCGCATGGTGCGCAACTTAATGAGCGAAAAGCCCTGTGTTGGTGTCTTCATCCGCTCGGAAACGTAAAAAATCGGCCGCCCTTCGCTAATCGCCAGAATGATGATCAAAAGCAGGAGGACAGGCCACAAAATAGCCGCCAAAGCAGCGCTGATCACGATGTCCATGAGGCGTTTTTGTGGGGTCATAGTGTGGGCTCCCATCCGCCTGCGCGGGCTTGTGTCACGATATCTTTGGCAGTGGCGCGGGGCAAGGCGATGTGGGCCAAAAGCGCGCTTATATCCATTTCCAAAACACGAAGCGCATCTTGGGGGGCAGGTTTCCACCCCCATGCAGCCCCTGCGGCATCGGCCATATCAGACATTGCGAGCAATCCAGGGCTGGCTACGTTGAGGGCTGTTGGTAGGGGGGTATTTGTGGCGCTGAGGGCGGCAAGGGTACAGGCAAGATCACGGACCCCGATCATCATCCGCCTTGGACTTTGCCCATCGGGGAATTGGTCGATCTGAATGGGGCCGCGTGCCATGGCCTGAAACAAACCGTCACAGCCTGCCACGTTGCCGATCCGTAAGCAGGTCACGTCAGGTTGATCTCTCACGGCGCATTCCATATCCCATTTGGCCTGTCCGTAAGGGTGAACAGGGTCGGGAAAATCAGTCTCTAACAAGGCGCCTTTTTGCCGTCCGTAGACCGCTTGACTAGAGGCGATCAGGGTTTTGACCCCAAGGGTGCGGGCCAAGGCGCTACCGGCCTGTGCAAGTCGGGTGTTTTGCTGCAGCGCCTCTGGCGTGCCATGTGTGACCCCAGCCAGTACAATCACAGCAGTGACGGGGCGCGATAATGCGGGAGGTGCGGTCTCAAGAATGTCCCAAATCACATCATCATCTTGCACAGCAGCAGCACCTGCGCGGCGCTGCCAGAGGGGTCTGGGCATATCTTGCGGCCACAGTGCGGCCAGCATGCGCCCGACGCGCCCAGTGCCCCCAAGCACCAGTGGCCCGTTTTGTGTCTGCGATATTGAAATTGTCTTACCCTGCGTATAAGCGTCTATAGGATTTTTAATTCTATCAGGGGACGTCATCAGATGACCAGAAAAGTTATTACATACGGCACATTTGATACATTGCACTATGGTCATATTCTGTTGCTGAAACGCGCACGTGAATTGGGCGATCACCTGACGGTTGCCTTATCGAGTGACGCTTTTAATGACCTCAAAGGCAAACAATCCCATTTTACCTATGCGGAGCGCCACGCATTGCTTTCCGCCATCACATATGTTGATGCGATTATTCCCGAAGATAACTGGGACCAAAAGCGCAGCGACGTGCAGACCCATGGCATTGATGTCTTTACGATGGGCGATGATTGGGAGGGCAAGTTTGATTTTCTGTCCGATCTTTGTGAGGTCACTTACTTGGGCCGCACACCGCGGATCTCGAGCACAGCCATCAAAAACATTCACGCGAGCGGCTAGACCTACGTGACTTGGCGCAGAGCGGTACAATTTAACGGACTGCGCTATCTCAGTGCGCAGCATTGGGTGCTGTCGCGTGCCGTTTTCGCCTGTATTGGCTATGTGTTAGGGTTGGTGCTGACGGGGCAAACCGTTCTGGCACAAGACACCGCACGTCTGTTTTGGCACGACCGCTATAAAACCGCGCTACACCGTTTGGATTGGTATGCGCATTACGGGTGGCTGCGTCGGTTTTTGCGGCGCAAACCTGCGTTTGATGTGACAGAGGATATGCCGCATGCAGGGCTGGCAGCATTAGAGGCCGTCTTAAAGACCCATCGCTCATCTGCGGACTTATGCGCGATGATGTATCTACAAGCCGCCTATTTGGCACAGGCAACAACACCCGAGACCAAGGCGCTGCATCTGGAAGGATACCGCGCGATTGCAGATCAGATCGCGAGCCGTATCCCTGCCCCCTTGCCTGACCCACCCAAAGCGGCGCTTGCGTTTACCAAGACCCAAGCCCGCACGACATTGCAAGACGCAGGCCATCTGATGCAGCGTTTGCAATTCCCTTGGTATATCGTGTCAGGCACGTTTTTGGGCGCGGTGCGCGAGGCCGATTTTCTGGCCCATGATTATGACGTCGATATTGGTGTGCATGCCGAAGATTTTGATCATGCTGTCTTTCTGGCGGGCCTACGTGCCGACCCAAATTTTTGTCTGGTCCGCATCGAAGATTATGTTGATTTGAAGGGTCCCGAGCTCACCGCCATATGCGCGCCTGCGCTTTATAAAATCATGCATCGCACGGGTGTCGAGGTTGATATCTTTTTGCATTATCTTGAGGGTGCGCAGCGCTGGCACGGCTCTGCGCGGCATCGCTGGTGGAATGCGGATTTTGCGACAGCACCTTACACGATTGCGGATTTGACGGTGGCGGGTCCGTCTGATGCAGACACCTATCTGCGCGAGAACTATGGCGATTGGCGCACGCCTAAAACCACATTTAATTGCTCGACGGGGACCCCGAATGTAAGCTTCAATCGCAACCTGCCTTCTATTGCGCGGTTTATCACCCAAGGCCAAGCGGGATCGCAAACAGCCATCAGCGTTTTAACCGCGCAAGGCTATCTGAAGGATGGTCGGTTCACCTTTCCTTGGGGCTAAATGGTGTGGCATTGGCCACCCTTTCCCGAAACCCGCCTATCTGTGCCATGCAATGATTGACCCCACATATTGTGGCGGTATTCTGCAACACAAATAAATGTCGATTTCTTAATTATAATAAGGCCTTGGCCGAAAAGAGATTCGATACCTATCCTTTGGGGGGATCATGGGTTTGATGTCATTACGCGCACTTGGCGCTGTATTTCTATGTGCACTTGTCGCGTCCTGTGGTGCCTTGCCGCGTGGCGCAGGTATTGAATCCGAGGTTCTTGCCGCATCGGATGTCGAGGTGCAGCCCAACGGTGACCCTGTTTATGGATTTTCGGTCTTTGAAATTCGCCGCGATATTCTGCCGGTTTTGACCAATTGGCCCCAGCAAGGGCAGCGCAACTACAGATGGATCAACCGCCAGCCGCAACCTGCAACGCTCATGATTGCGGCGGGCGATGTGCTCAAGCTGACGATCTGGGATGCAGAGGAAAATTCGCTTTTGACCAACGCAGGTCAACGTGTGGCCCAACTTCAGGACGTCCAAGTCAATTCTGATGGTCGGATATTCATTCCCTTTGTGGGAAATTTACGTGTGGTCGGGATGTCGCCACAAACCGCACGCGCGCAGATTGAGGACCAACTCAAACAGACTATGCCTTCGGCACAGGTTCAAATTGCTGTAGCACCAGGTCGGGCAAACACGGCCAATCTGGTTGGCGGGGTCAACGCACCGGGTGTCTATCCGCTGCCTGACCGTGATTATACGTTGCTGTCGCTTATCTCTGAAGGTGGTGGTGTCCGCGCGGCGATTGAAAATCCGCAAGTCCGCCTGATGCGCGGCTCTGATATTTACGGCATTTCGCTTGAGCGCCTTTATGACGACCCAAAGCTAGATACCACGCTTGTCGGCGGTGATCGTGTGATCGTTGAAGACGACGACCGTTATTTCCTGTCGCTTGGGGCTGCAGGATCCGAGGCGATACACAAGTTCCCAAAGACAGACGTGACCGCCCTAGATGCGCTGTCGATTATTGGCGGTGTGTCTGATACCCGCGCTGATCCGCAGGGGATTTTGATTTTGCGCGAATATAACCAGTCCGCTGTGCGCGCCGATGTGTCAGCGGGACCACCGCAAACCCGCGTTGTTTTCACGCTTGATCTGACCAATGCAGACGGCCTTTTTAGCGCCGCAAAATTTAACCTGCAATCCGGCGATCTGGTCTATGCGACAGAAAGCCCCGTGACTGGTGCGCAGACGATATTCAGCATATTTGGCAGCGCTTTGACCATTGCAAACAGACTCTGACCTAAATGATTAGAAATTAACTGTTTCCAGATTATAGGCATTCTTCACATTTCGGGCTTAAATCAGCCCCTCGGATGACTAATTAACGTTGTGTTTTGACCCTTCATCACAAGCTCCGTTCTGCGCGGAGCCCACGATTAAGGATATCTGCCATGCAACTCTCTGCTGCCGAACAATACCTACTTGAACTGATCAATCGCGGACGGCTCGATCCTGTTGCCGAGGCCGATCGCTATGGCATTGATCTCAACGAAGGTCTTGTCGCAGGCACGATTGGTGACGGCCCGCTACAAGTTCTCGCGCATAACGAAATACTCTCGGAATCGTCAGAAGCACATAGTGCCTGGATGCTTGCAAATAATGTCTTTAGCCATACTGGAGAAAGTGGATCATCCGCAGGTGGGCGTATGAGTGATGCGGGCTATACCTGGAATGCCCCCAGTGAAGTGGTCCACCAATTGGGATATGATTATCCCGTTTTAGGAGGACTAAACGATGGCTGGAAAACGAGAAAAGCCGGAAGATATCGTGCTGAAGCTTCGGCAGGTTG
>Ga0102812_10002479_pt1 | contig 12452 bp, 8 predicted proteins | sample ColrivemetaGS713_FD_79334 | JGI IMG/M metagenome (GOLD analysis project Ga0102812, IMG submission 79334) | Estuarine microbial communities from the Columbia River estuary - Flood tide ETM metaG S.713 | ecosystem: Environmental > Aquatic > Marine > Intertidal zone > Estuary | place: USA: Columbia... | reverse complement strand
GAAGAAATTTCCTGAGTTCAACAGCTCGCTGGATGGTGATCAGTTGGTCATGAAACAGTATTTCCACATTGGCTTTGCGGCCGATACGCCAAACGGTTTGGTGGTTCCGGTCATCAAAGACGCTGATAAAAAGGGTGTCTTGCAAATCAGCCAGGAGATGGGTGAGTTGGCGAAGAAGGCACGTGACGGCAAGTTGGGTCCTGCCGACATGACCGGTGCATGCTTCACGATCTCCAGCCTGGGCGGCATTGGCGGGCGTTACTTCACCCCAATCATCAATGCACCAGAGGTAGCGATTTTGGGTGTCTGCCGCTCGACCATGGAGCCGGTTTGGGATGGCAAAGCGTTCCAGCCTCGTCTGATGTTGCCGCTGTCACTTTCATGGGATCACCGCGTGATTGATGGCGCCGCTGCTGCGCGCTTCAATGCGTTCCTTGGTCAGATTTTGGCGGACTTCCGTCGTGTGTTGCTGTAAGGAGCTGATATGGCACTGATTGACGTACAGGTCCCTGATATTGGCGACTTCGATGAAGTCTCTGTGATTGAATTATTGGTCAACGTGGGCGATACGGTCGCGGTTGACCAGTCCCTGATTACGGTGGAGTCCGATAAAGCCTCGATGGAGATTCCCTCAAGCCACGCCGGCGTTGTGAAAGCTTTGAATGTGAAGCTGGGTGACAAAGTTTCAAAAGGTGTGGTGATCATGCAGGTCGAAGGCGCGCAAGTTCAAGCCCCTGCCGCTGTAACCGCGCCCGATGCGGCTACGGCACCTTCGGCTCCTTCAGCTTCACCCGCCACGCCGCAGGCGGCGCGCGCCGCACCCGCAGTGGCGGTCAATGCGCCGAGCGACACCGATTGCGATGTGCTGGTTTTAGGGGGTGGTCCGGGTGGTTACTCGGCAGCGTTCCGCGCTGCAGACTTGGGCTTAAAGGTGATTTTGGTCGAGCGTTACGCGACCATTGGTGGTGTCTGTTTGAACGTTGGCTGTATCCCATCCAAAGCGCTGTTGCACGTTGCGTCGGTCATGGATGAGGTCAAGCACTTTGCGGATCTGGGCGTTACCTTTGCCGCGCCGAAAGTGGACATCAACAAGCTCCGCACCCACAAAGAGAGTGTGATTGGCAAGCTCACAGGCGGCTTGGCGGCGATGGCGAAGATGCGCAAGGTCGATATTGTGCGTGGCTTCGGACAGTTTACGGGGCCGCACGAAATTGAGGTGGCAGCCACCAGTGGGACTGGCCAGGCCCTCACAGGAGAAAAGCGTCGCATTACCTTCAAGCGTGCCATCATCGCTGCGGGTTCGCAGGCCGTGCATTTGCCGTTCATGCCAAATGATGAACGCGTGGTAGACAGCACGGGCGCGTTGGCGCTCAAGTCGGTACCCAAACGCATGCTGATTTTGGGAGGTGGAATCATCGGCCTCGAAATGGGGACGGTCTACTCCACACTCGGTGCGCGTCTGGATGTCGTCGAGATGATGGACGGGCTCATGCAAGGTGCGGACCGTGATTTGGTCAAGATTTGGCAAAAGATGAACGCGCCGCGGTTCGACAACATCATGCTCAAAACCAAAACCGTTGGTGCCAAGGCCACAGCGAAAGGCATCGAGGTGAGCTTTGAGGGTGAGGGTGCGCCAGCGCCCCAAACCTATGATTTGGTTTTGCAAGCGGTCGGACGTTCGCCGAATGGTAAAAAGATAGGCGCCGACGCAGCGGGCGTTGCGGTGACGGAGCGCGGCTTCATCGATGTTGATATTCAGATGCGTACCAATGTGGGACACATCTTTGCTATCGGCGACATCGTGGGTCAGCCGATGCTGGCGCACAAAGCTGTGCACGAAGCACACGTCGCGGCAGAGGTGATCGCAGGCGAGTTGCAAGGAAACGCCGACCTGGCTGCAGCGGCTTTCAACGCCCGAGTGATTCCGAGCGTCGCCTACACTGATCCGGAGGTGGCGTGGGTTGGCCTGACAGAAGATCAAGCCAAAGCCCAGGGCATCAAAGTGAAGAAGGGCCTGTTCCCGTGGAGCGCATCTGGCCGCGCGATCGCCAATGGCCGTGATGAGGGCGTGACCAAGCTCCTGTTTGATGACTCGCCCGAGGCTCATGGTCACGGTAAGATTTTGGGCGGCGGCATGGTCGGTACGCATGCGGGGGACATGATCGGTGAGGTGGCCTTGGCGATCGAAATGGGTGCAGACGCCGTCGACATTGGCAAGACCATTCACCCGCATCCAACGTTGGGCGAGAGCATTGGCATGGCCGCCGAAGTCGCGCATGGCAGTTGCACCGATCTACCGCCTGCCAAACGTAAATAAGCCTTCCGCGACGCCAGCGCTATTCGTTGCTTAACCCCAACGAACTGAGCTTGGCGTCTGCGGTGATGGCCCGCCGAGCCCCATCAAACCGGTTGGCCCAATAGGCTCGCGTCATGGTGCTGATGCGCACGCTTGCACCTGGCTTGGGCGCGTGGACAAATCGGTTATCGCCCACATAAATACCCACGTGGCTGAATGGTCGGTTCAGCGTATTGAAAAAAACCAAATCGCCTGGTCGCAACTCATCAGCAGTGATCACCTGGGTGGCGGCTGCTTGTTGGGCTGTGTTTCGCGGCAACGCGATGTTTGCTGTTTGCTGGTAAACGGACTGAACCAGACCGCTGCAATCCAGCCCAACAGTGGTTTTCGCGCCGCCCCAAATGTAGGGGACACCAATGAGGCCCATGGCATTCAGTGAGAGCTGGGTCGACAGGCTCAGTGCTTTCTGTGTATCAACGACCCATGCCATTGCCAGTCCCCGATCAGTCAAGAACTGGCTCAACGCATCGGCACCCTTGTCGGCAGGCGTTTCTGTAGCCGCTGCCGGTATCGCCAACAGGCAAGCACATGCCAGCCCCAGCATGATCTTGGGTGCTGGAATGAGGCGGGGAGGGCGCGCAAAGCATCGCATGCGATAAAGCTTAACGGATATTAAATAAAAATCAACTATATCAGCAACTTACAGGAGTAAATTTAAGTATTTTATGGCTGTAGGCGTCGACTGGCTTCTGGACGACAATTACGGTTGTACAGATAAGCTCTATCTATTGACGCTAAAAAAGGAAGCCCCGTGTTACTCGACCCCGATCAATGCCAATTGGTGCTTGTGGATTACCAAGTCAAACTGATGCCCGCCATACAAGACGAGGCTCGGGTGATTCGAAAAGCGCGGTTATTGGCGCAAATGGCACACCTCATGGCAATACCGGTGTGGGCCACCACACAACGCGCGGAGGCGCTGGGTCCGTTTGTGCCGGAGTTGGCGGCGTTGGTGCCACCACCCCTCGATAAACTGGCGTTTAATGCCTGCGCTGATGGATTGATTGACGTCTTGCAGCCGCCGCAAGCGACGTCACCCGCGCAAGGCAAGAATGCACGGAGCCTACCCAAGCATTTGCGCAAGCCAGCCGCAGTGGAGCCCTTGGCACCCGCTCGCCCCGTGATCGCGCTGGCGGGGGTCGAGGCCCATGTCTGTGTGCTGCAAACAGCACTTGATTTATTGGCCAATGAGTTTGAAGTGTGGGTGGTGAGCGATGCCTGTGGTTCACGTCAGACGCGTGATTCCGACGCCGCGTTCGACCGTTTAGCGGGTAATGGCGTTGAACTGGTCACCGCCGAGATGGCCGCCTTTGAGTGGTTGGGTGGTGCCGATCACCCTGACTTTGCAGCGGCGCTCGGCTACATCAAAGCAGCGTAGTTTGGTAGTCGTCAGGGTGACGCAAGGCTATTATTCATAATTATGAATTCGGTTTGATCGCCGTGGCCTGGATGATCCGGGTCCGCGTAACGCAGATGAGGGAATCTATGTCAGTCTCGAAAAATTTTGAATCGGTTTACCGCGCATCAATTGAGCAGCCCGAGGCCTTTTGGCGTGAGCAGGCGGACTTGATTGAATGGTCGAAGCCTTTCGATACCGTCTGTGATTACAGCAATCCTCCGTTCGCCAAGTGGTTCGTTGGCGGTGAAACCAATTTGTGCCACAACGCTGTAGACCGACACGTCGCGCACCGCCCCGATGACGCCGCCCTGATATTTGTCTCGACAGAAACCGACACAGAGCGAACTTACAGCTTCCGCGAGTTGCGCGACGAGGTCCAAACCATGGCAGCAGTCTTGAAGGCGCAGGGCGTGGCAAAAGGGGACCGGGTTTTGATCTACATGCCCATGATCCCGGAGGCGGCATTCGCGATGTTGGCCTGCGCCCGAATCGGTGCCATTCACTCGGTTGTGTTTGGGGGCTTCGCCAGTGTTAGCCTTGCCAGCCGTATCGACGATTGCACCCCGAAGGCCATCGTCAGTGCGGACGCGGGCTCGCGTGGTGGCAAAGTGGTCCCTTACAAGCCCCTTCTAGACGAGGCCCTGCGTATCGCCAAGCATCAACCCACATCGGCGGTGCTCGTGAACCGCGGCTTGTCTGATATGCCCATGAGGACTGGGCGAGACATCGATTACGCTCAGGCGGCTGAGGCCCATCGGGGTGAGACGGTGCCCTGTGAACCGATGGCTGCCACAGATCCGAGCTATATCCTCTACACCAGCGGCACCACTGGTAAGCCCAAAGGCGTGCAGCGCGATACGGGTGGATACGCGGTTGCGCTCGCCGCCAGCATCAAACACATATTCATGGGGCAAGCGGGGGAGACGTATTTTTCGACCAGCGATATCGGCTGGGTCGTTGGGCACTCTTACATCATTTATGGACCCTTGATTGCGGGTATGGCGACGGTGATGTACGAAGGCTTGCCGATTCGCCCAGACGCAGGTATCTGGTGGCAGATGGTCGAGAAGTACCGTGTCTCGGTGATGTTCAGTGCGCCGACGGCAGTGCGTGTACTCAAAAAGTACGACTCAAAATTTATCAAAGACGCTGACCTGTCGAGTTTGAAAGCGTTGTTCTTGGCAGGTGAACCTCTCGACGAGCCCACCGCACGTTGGATCTCTGAAGAGCTGGGTAAACCCATCATCGATAACTACTGGCAAACCGAAACCGGTTGGCCGATTCTCAGCTTGGCAAATGGCATTGAACCTCAAACGACCAAGTTTGGCAGCCCCGGCATAGCGATGTGCGGTTACAACGTGAAAGTTATCGACGAGGGTACCGGCCAAGACATTACGACGCCCAACACCAAAGGGGTTGTCGCCATTGAGGGGCCTTTACCGCCGGGGTGCATGCAAACGGTCTGGCAGGACGATGCCCGTTTTGTAAAGACGTACTGGGAGAGTATCCCTGGCCGGCTCATCTACAGCACCTTCGATTGGGGTATCCGTGACGAGTCTGGCTACTACTTCATATTGGGGCGCACCGATGACGTGATTAACGTCGCGGGGCACCGGTTAGGCACGCGCGAAATTGAAGAGAGCATTGCCAGCCACAAAGCCATCATGGAGGTGGCTGTCGTGGGTGTGGAGGACAAATTAAAGGGCCAGGTCGCCATGGCTTTCGCGGTGTTGAAGGATGCTGCCGCCTATGCAACGGAGGCGGACAAGCTCAAACTTGAAGGCGAGTTGATGAAGGTGGTAGACGAGCAATTGGGTGCGGTGGCCCGGCCAGCACGCATTCGGTTCGTCTCCTTGCTGCCCAAAACGCGGAGCGGTAAGTTGTTGCGTCGCGCCATTCAGGCGGTTTGCGAGCAGCGCGACCCCGGTGATTTAACCACCATGGACGATCCCAGCGCATTGGCGCAAATCAAAAGTTTGGTCGCTGGCTGAGGGCAGTTGAGGTTTTCGGTGACGCGGGCTATGATATGTCCGTGAATCACTATATTCGACCTCGCGCATGAATGATGTAAAGGCAAAGCAAACTGCGTCCAGCGCCCCTGGGGAGTCTCCGGAAGGCGCGCGGGTGTTTGAGCTGGCCGCTGAATTGTTCAGCGTGCTGTCAACGCCGATGCGCCTGCGCATCTTGAGTGCGCTGTGCAACGAAGAGAAGTCGGTGAGTCAAATGCTTGAAGAGATTGACACCACCCAACCCAATTTGTCACAGCATCTCAATGTTCTTTACCGATGCGGGGTGTTGGCTAAACGCAAGCAAGGCACGCAGGTGATTTACCGGGTTCAGAGCGAGCAAGCCGTCACACTTTGCCGTTCGGTCTGTACACAAATAGCCATTGAGATGGACTCGCCAAGCGATGTCCCCACCGATCAAAGGCTGTTGCCCCGCGCGTACTAATTGACAACAAAAAGCGTTTTTCTGGCGCAAATTGCTGGGTCTATGCCGGATTAGCTGGCACAATTCACCCTGCACAACGACCCTTCCTTGTCACCGTCGCATCCGCTAACCGGTTAAGCCGTGTCGCGGGAGGTTTTTTTACCCAACTTATGTTTTCCTGAGGAAAACGGAGGTCAGCGAAATAATGAGCGAGACGAACAGCGTCTACATCGCCTTCAATGGCAACTCGTACCTTTTCGGCGGTAACGCACCGTACGTAGAGGAAATGTACGAGAACTATCTCAACAACCCCAGTGGTGTTCCCGACGAATGGCGCAGTTATTTTGACGCGCTACAAAACGTCCCCGCCGTTGATGGTTCAGACAACCGCGACTTGCCCCACATGCCCGTTATCAATGCGTTTGCAGAGATGGCGAAGCAGGGAACAACGAAGGTCGTTCAAAGCAATCCGGACTCTGAAATGGGTCGAAAGCGGGTTGCTGTCCAGCAGTTGATTGCCGCTTATCGCAACGTCGGTGCCCGTTGGGCTGATCTTGACCCACTCAAGAACACCGCGCGCGAAGACATCCCTGAGCTTGACCCGGCGTTTTACGGCTTAACCGACGCTGACCAAGAAACCATCTTCAACACCAGCAACACGTTTTTTGGCAAAGAAACGATGTCGCTGCGCGAGTTGCTCAATGCCCTGCGTGAAACCTACTGCGGCACCATGGGCGCTGAGTACATGTACATCACCGACCAAACGCAGAAGCGTTGGTGGCAAGAGAAGCTGGAAAGTAGCCGCAGCAAGGCGGTTCTGACCAGCGAGCAAAAGGTGCACATCCTCGGTCGTCTGACGGCTGCCGAAGGCCTAGAGCGCTTCTTGCACACGAGATACGTTGGCCAAAAGCGCTTCTCACTGGAGGGCGGTGAGAGTTTCATCGCTTGTATGGACGAGTTGATCATCCGTGCGGGAGAGAAAGGCGTTCAAGAGATCGTGATTGGTATGGCCCACCGAGGCCGTCTCAACGTGTTGGTTAACACCTTGGGCAAAATGCCCAAGAACCTTTTCGCCGAATTCGACCACACCGCGCCTGAAGATTTGCCCAGTGGTGATGTGAAGTATCACCAGGGCTTTTCAAGCGATGTGCCTACACCAGGGGGCCCCGTTCACCTGACATTGGCTTTCAACCCCTCGCATTTAGAGATCGTCAACCCTGTGGTTGAAGGCTCGGTGCGTGCCCGCATGGATCGCCGCCATGACCCCAAAGGCCTGCAGGTGTTGCCGGTTTTGGTTCACGGGGATGCCGCGTTTGCGGGGCAGGGCGTCGTCATGGAAACGCTTGCCTTGGCGGAAACACGTGGTTATACGACAGGCGGTACCGTTCACTTGGTGATCAACAACCAAATTGGTTTCACCACCAGCGATCCGCGCGACAGTCGCTCGACGCTTTACTGTACCGATGTGGTCAAGATGGTTGAGTCACCCGTTCTGCATGTGAACGGTGATGATCCCGAGGCGGTAATCCACGCGACTCGTCTCGCGCTCGAATTCCGCATGACCTTCCAAAAAGATGTGGTTGTCGATATCGTTTGTTTCCGCAAACTGGGACACAACGAACAAGATACGCCCAGCATCACGCAGCCGCTGATGTACAAGCGCGTTGCGGCCCACCCTGGCACCCGCAAACTCTACGCCGATAAGTTGGCTGCGCAGGGCTTGGGCGATACACTGGGTGAGGACCTGGCTAAAAACTACCGCGCCGCGCTCGACGAAGGTCGTCATACCGTCGACCCCGTTTTGACAAATTTCAAGAGTAAGTACGCGGTTGATTGGGCGCCTTATTTGGGCAAAAAGTGGACGGACGCGGGTGATACCGCGATCCCCGAGTCTGAATGGCGTCGTCTGGCAGAGCGCCTCACGACCATCCCCGACACCATCACGGCTCACCCTCTGGTTAAAAAGGTATACGACGACCGCGCCGCGATGGGGCGCGGTGACCTCCCCGTGGATTGGGGTATGGGCGAGCACATGGCCTTCGCCTCATTGGTAGCCAGTGGTTACCCTGTGCGTTTGTCAGGTGAAGACTGTGGTCGCGGTACCTTCACGCACCGCCATTCAGTGATTCACGACCAAGAGCGCAAGAATCGCCTGGATGAAGCCGCGCACATCCCGCTCCAGCACGTTTCGGAAAACCAAGCGCCGTTTGTCGTGATCGACTCCATCTTGTCTGAGGAGGCTGTGCTGGGCTTTGAGTACGGCTACGCATCGAACGACCCGAACACCCTGGTGATTTGGGAGGCGCAGTTTGGTGATTTCGCAAACGGTGCACAGGTTGTGATTGACCAGTTCATCGCGTCGGGTGAAGTCAAGTGGGGCCGTGTTAACGGCATCACGCTCATGCTGCCCCATGGCTACGAAGGCCAGGGCCCTGAGCACTCATCAGCACGCCTTGAGCGATTCATGCAATTGGCAGCGGATACCAACTTCCAGGTGGTCCAACCCACCACAGCCAGCCAGATTTTCCATGTGCTGCGTCGCCAGATGGTGCGTTCTTTGCGCAAGCCGCTGATCATCATGACGCCCAAGTCATTGTTGCGTGCCAAAGACGCCACGTCACCGTTGTCGGAGTTCACCGCTGGTACCTTCCAAACCGTGATCCCAGAGAACAATCCTGCGGTTGTGAAAGGGGCATCCAAGGTCAAGCGCATCATTTGCTGCTCGGGCAAGGTTTACTACGACCTGGTTCGCAAGCGCGAAGAAATGGGCTCGAAAGACGTCGCCATCATTCGTGTGGAACAGCTGTATCCGTTCCCGCACAAAGCGTTTGCCGCTGAGGTCAAACGCTTCGCGAACGCAACGGAAATCGTGTGGTGTCAAGATGAACCGCAAAACCAAGGTGCTTGGTTCTTCGTTCAACATTACATCCACGAGAACATGCGTGACGGACAACGTTTGGGTTATTCCGGACGGGCGGCATCAGCCTCGCCCGCTGTGGGATACGCACACCTGCACCAAGAGCAACAAAGGGCCCTTATTGAAGGCGCTTTTGGCAAGCTCAAGGGCTTCGTGCTGACAAAGTAACCCCACTCACATCACATAACGGATAACACACGCCGCGCTCTGCCCTGTTGTAAGGGGCCGCGGCGAACCCAATATTTCAAGGAATCGAAAGATGGCAATCGTAGAAGTAAAGGTCCCCCAACTGTCTGAGTCAGTGGCAGAAGCGACCTTGATGACATGGAAGAAAAAGCCCGGCGAAATCGTGGCAATCGACGAGATTTTGATCGAGGTCGAAACCGACAAAGTGGTGTTGGAAGTACCAGCCCCGGCGGCCGGTGTAATGGCTGAATTGGTTGAAGGCGACGGTGCAACCGTTGCCTCAGAGCAGGTGATTGCGCGCATTGATACCGATGGTGCAGCCACCGCCGCTGCACCAGCTGCGCAAGCTGCACCCGCGCCTCAAGCGACTGCGGCGGCGGTATCGGCAGCGGCTACAAGCGCCCCCGCTGCAGCCTCCAAAGCAGGCGTTGCATCGCCAGCAGCGGCGAAGCACATGGCCGACAACGGCATGGCTCCCGGCTCTGTCGCAGGCACTGGCAAAGATGGTCGTGTCACCAAAGGTGATGTGTTGGCCGCAGCGTCGGCTCCCAAAGCCGCTGTTGCCAGCGCGGTGATCCCAACGGGCGTGCCAAAGGCTGCACTGCCACAAGTGCAGACGGTCGCTCCCGACTTGGGTGATCGCCCTGAACAGCGTGTGCCCATGACCCGTTTGCGCGCCCGCGTTGCCGAGCGTTTGTTGCAATCGCAAGCTACTAACGCCATCCTTACGACCTTTAACGAGGTCAACATGGCGCCCATCATGGAGCTGCGCAAGAAGTACCAAGACAAGTTCGAAAAGGAACATGGCGTGCGTTTGGGCTTCATGAGTTTCTTCGTGAAAGCCGCCGTAGCGGCCTTGAAGCGTTACCCCGTCTTGAATGCGGCGGTTGATGGCAACGACATCGTCTACCACGGTTACTTTGACATCGGTATCGCTGTCGGCTCACCGCGCGGTTTGGTGGTGCCCATTCTGCGTAACGCGGACCAACTAAGCTTTGCTGAGATTGAGCTGAAGATTGCCGAGTTTGGTAACAAGGCCAAAGAGGGCAAGTTGGGTTTGGATGACATGACGGGTGGTACCTTCTCCATCTCCAACGGTGGTGTATTTGGCTCAATGCTCTCGACCCCTATCATCAACCCACCACAGTCGGCCATCTTGGGTGTCCACGCGACAAAAGACCGCGCTGTGGTCGAGAACGGGCAGGTTGTGGTGCGTCCCATCAACTACTTGGCCATGAGCTACGACCACCGCATCATTGATGGCCGTGAGGCCGTACTGGGGTTGGTGACGATGAAAGAGGCGTTGGAAGACCCCTCACGCTTGTTGTTCGGTATCTAAGGGGGCGACATGGCACAGTTATTTGATGTTGTTGTAATCGGAGCCGGTCCCGGCGGTTACGTGGCTGCAATTCGCGCGGCACAGTTGGGCTTCCAAGTCGCTTGTATTGACGAGTGGACCAATGCGGATGGTGGGCCCGCGCCCGGTGGCACCTGCACCAACGTGGGCTGCATCCCATCCAAGGCCTTGTTGCAATCGTCCGAGCACTACGAGCAGGCCGAGCACCATTTTGCTGAGCATGGCATCGGTGTGAAAGGTTTGACCATGGATGTTGAGGCGATGATTGGCCGCAAAGATGCGGTGGTGAAACAAAACAACGACGGTATTTTGTATTTGTTCAAGAAGAACAAGGTCACGTTTTTCCACGGCCGAGGTTCGTTCATCGCGGCGATCGATAACGGCTTTGAAGTTGCCGTCACTGGCAAGCAAAACGAGACACTCAAGACGCGTCACGTGATTGTTGCCACAGGCTCCTCCGCGCGCCCCTTAACGCAGGCCCCATTTGACGAAATCAACGTCTTATCAAACGATGGTGCCTTGCGTGTGGGCGCGGTGCCCAAGCGTTTGGGTGTGATCGGCTCGGGTGTGATTGGCTTGGAGATGGGATCTGTCTGGCGCCGCTTGGGTGCAGAGGTCACCGTGCTCGAAGGTCTACCGACTTTCTTGGGTGCCGTGGACCAACAGATTGCCAAAGAGGCGCACAAGGCCTTCACCAAGCAAGGGCTCAAGATTGAGTTGGGCGTCAAAGTAGGCGAAATTAAGAACGTCAAAAAGGGCGTCACCATTGCCTACGAGGACGCGAAGGGCGTTGCGCAGACGCTCAGCGTTGATAAGTTGATCGTCTCTATCGGTCGTGTGCCCAACACCCAGGGTTTGAACGGCGATGCCATTGGCCTGAAGTTGGACGAGCGTGGCGCCATCGAAGTCGATGCCAACTGCCGTACCAACGTACCGGGTATTTGGGCGGTCGGCGATGTGGTCCGAGGGCCGATGTTGGCGCACAAGGCTGAAGAAGAAGGCGTCGCCGTTGCCGAGCGTATCGCGGGCCAACACGGGCACGTCGATTTCGACTTGGTGCCTTGGGTGATCTACACCAGCCCTGAAATCGCTTGGGTGGGTAAGACCGAGCAGCAATTGAAAGCGGATGGCGTGGCCTATAAAGCTGGAACCTTCCCCTTCTTGGCGAACGGCCGTGCCAGAGCCTTGGGCGACACCACGGGTATGGTCAAAATGCTTGCCGATGCGACGACTGATGAAATATTAGGCGTGCACGTGGTTGGTCCCATGGCCAGCGAACTGATCGCGGAGGCGTGTGTGGCGATGGCTTTCAAGGCGAGCAGCGAAGACATCGCACGTATTTGCCATGCCCACCCCTCATTGTCAGAGTCAACGAAAGAGGCGGCTTTGGCGGTGGATAAGCGCACGTTAAACTTCTAAGTCGCGTGGTGGTTTGTTCAACCACCAACAAGCTGACTTGAGCGACCGCGGGAGCCGAGGCACCCAGCGGTCGTTTTTCTTGGCGGATGTCCTGCACCTATCTATTGAATTACATGTCCAAGCGTTCTAATGAGCCCCTGACTACCGCGACCACGGGTAGCCCACGGGGTGCCGTCGTTGATGCCTATGACGCGGCGTTAAACGCGAAAGGCTACACAGCCGACCCGGCGCAGACCCGTGCCATTGCCGCGCTGCAGCGTTGTGCCGATGACTGGACAGCCTATAAAAACAAGCGATCGAATTCGCTGAAGAAGCTGTTCGCTCGCCCGCCCATCCCACGGGGTGTCTACATGTACGGCGGCGTGGGTCGGGGCAAGAGCTTTTTAAT
>Ga0102812_10002477_pt1 | contig 12455 bp, 7 predicted proteins | sample ColrivemetaGS713_FD_79334 | JGI IMG/M metagenome (GOLD analysis project Ga0102812, IMG submission 79334) | Estuarine microbial communities from the Columbia River estuary - Flood tide ETM metaG S.713 | ecosystem: Environmental > Aquatic > Marine > Intertidal zone > Estuary | place: USA: Columbia... | reverse complement strand
CCAATTCTATGCGGCGATCATAGAAGGCCTGAAACGGTGCTGCAAAGAGTTTGGCGAAAAGACCGTGTTCTCCGGTGACCCGGCCCGCCAGTTGACGGCTGAAACAACATTCTATGGCGGCGCGGGGCATCTTGTTTCGGTGACCAATTTGGCCTCAGCATTAGCCGCCATGGAAGAGATTGTGGAACAGGGTGAAGGGCTGGATCACGCGACAATTTTTGACGGCGACAAAAATATCTTTCACCCGGAACGCGACGAAGTCGGCCATTACTTTCGCTTTTTGGAGATTTTGGAAGGTCGCAGCTATCAATCTGGTGACACGGCAGAATCTGGGCCGACGGGTGAACGATTCACCGTCGATTGGGACGCTGTGCATAACATGCGCCCTAACCCCGACGTCGATGATTATGCGCCGGACAGCGAAATCCGCGAAAAAATGGAGGCGCTGGCGCAGGGTTATAGCGACATGCTGCGCCTGATGGAGCGGTCGTTTGACGGCGAACCCAAGCTATTTGGCGAAACCGTTGGCGCGATGTTTGAACTGCGCCACCTGATCCTTGAGCTGATGGAAATGCCATCCGGCGACGGGAAAACAACTGTCGGCCCCTATTTCGCCTACCGCCCCCCCAAGCATGGCCATAAGGCTTGGATCGAAATTCGTGAAGACGGCCCCTATGCCGTGCATGGCGACATTCCGATTTTGCGCAAAAAACGCGTCACCAGCGATAAGGGTGAGGCATTGACATGGGTTACCACTGAATCCCTTCCAGCAGATGAAGGTTACGTGTTGTGCCGCTGCGGGCAATCAAGCACCAAACCATTTTGCGACGGCACCCATGACCGGATTCCGTTTGATGGTTCAATGGCCAAAGACTTCGCTCCAATTGCCGAGACGCAGGAAATTTTGGAAGGCGATGGGATCCGGGTTAAAGTGGACAATTCATACTGTGTCCATGCCAAATATTGCTTCAACAAAACCAGCGGTATTCGCGCCTTGATGGCTGATCCCGCCCAAGCCAATGCGAAAACTCAAATCATAGCGATGGTTGATCGTTGCCCCTCGGGCACGTTTGTTTACGAACTGCCCATAGACGGCAAGATGACCGAAATTGAGCCGGACCTCCCCAAAGAGATCGCAGCCATTCAACAAGATTCACGCTCAAAATCGGCAGGGCCGCTTTGGGTGACTGGTGATATTCCCATCATGAAGCCCGATGGCACATTTTTGGAACCACGCAACCGTGTAACCCTGTGTAGGTGTGGCCAGTCAAAAAACAAACCCTTCTGCGATGGCTCTCATGCAAAGGCCAATTTCCAAGACTGACCCTTGGACCTAGGGTAAGAACTAAATGCGCGGGCGTTAACGCCCGTTTGCCGCCGCCCGTTTGCCGGTAATTGCACCCCAAGTTGTTACCATGTAGGGCACGCAATATGTAAGGATGATTTTATGAATGGCGGGCGTTTCACCAGCCAAAATAACATCACCTTGGTTGATGGCCACCAATATTGACCCAACAACAAGTGAGGCCGCCAAAGCCTTGCGCGGTGTTCCATCCTCAACCGCAAGGGTTAACAGCGATGGCTTCTTAGGTTCAGATGTCATAGGTCTTTACCATGCAATACGAATAAAATATGCGCGCAAACTTGTGAAAGACACATGCATAACGCCTGCTGTCTAGACTAATTTACCATTCGGCTTTTGCGAACACTAAAAAGCAATGTAACCAACAGTCAATGAACGTTAAGTAAATTTTGCGTGCTGCGGGCTGGCACGCCGGGGGAATGGCAGAATTTGGGTTGAATATGCCGAACGGCTCAACTTCGCCGCGCAACCGTATTTGCCAGAATGGCCAGCAATAATCCAAGGGTAAAATACCCGACAATCACTTCGCTTATAACCAACATTTCACCAAGCAGGCTGTTGGCCGTCACATCGCCATAGCCCAGCGTGGTATAAGTAACGACCGAATAATAAAACGGGGTGAACCAAGTCTGGGCGGAGTTTGAATAATCCATAATCTCCCAAGCATAGGTCATATCGGCAAGGTAGATCAGGCCATAGAGCATTGCGACAATCGTCGCATAGGCCGATACTTTGATCAGGCTACGGCCATGGTCAATAAACGCCCAGCCGCGAAACAAGATCAGCTCAATGGCTTTGATCAGCCCAGATGGCCGGTCCAACAAAGATTGATGGAACGTGTCAATATAGTCCTGATCTTTGACATCGCGCACAAACAGCGCAGAGCCGAAGCTGCGATCGATGTCGCGAACACCCAAGAAGTTCCCGACCATGTCGCGGTAGTTTCCGTATTTAATATGGGTCACATTCGATTCGCTGAAATGCGCAAAATGAAATTTTGCCCCCGTTACATCGGCATAGGACAGATCGGCGGCAGTTAAGTCTGCCTGTGTCAGGTCCGCCCCGCGCAAATCTGCGCCCGACAGGTTCGCATGGCTTAGATTGACGCCGCGAAGATCGGCGCCACGGCAATTTGTTGATGATAGGTCGGCACCGCGCAGGTTTGCCTCGTGCAAGATGGCATTGCGCAGATCGGCCTTGTAAAGCGCGGCCTGCTGCATGTCGGCATGGGCAAGTTCGGCGCCTTGCAGGTTGGATTTCTTAAAGTTGGCGCGGGACAATTGCGCGCGAAAAAAATCAGAATGTGACAGATCGAGGGATGACAGATCACGATCGCTCAAATCAACTTCACTGAGGTTGGATCTGCGCAATAAACTCGGATCAAGTGCGAGCTGCGGCGCCGCTTTGACCCAAGCCTCTCCGCCTTCAGCCAGCGCAGCGGCAACCAATGCGTGCTCGGCCGCAGGTTTTGCGCTTTCTGGCGTTTCGTTCAAGCGTTTATCCACTGCTCAATTTTTTCCAAAAGACGGGCCAAGTCGACTGGTTTGGTGTCGTAATCGTCACAACCTGCCTGAATGGCTTTCTCTTTGTCGCCAGCCATGGCATGCGCTGTAAGCGCGATAATGGGAATGGCCTTGGTGGCATCATTGGTTTTCAGCGCCTTTGCTGCGTCCCAGCCATCAACGACCGGCAGGCTCATATCCAGCAAAATCAGATCGGGCTTGCCCGAGATCGCCATATCAATGCCTTGCTGGCCATCAATTGCGATGTCAATTTCAAAGCCACGCTTCAAAAGCCGGCGCGACAGCATATCCCGATTCAACTCGTTGTCTTCGACAAGAAGTATCCTAGTCATCTTTTCCCCAATTGCTTTTGTTCTACAGTAGTGAAAATTGTGCCAGCTGGCAATTTGGTAAAAATTTCATCGCCGTTCCAATATAGAAAGCACCAATTTTCTTAGATGCGTATCCAACATTTTTTCAAATTGGTCGAAGGTTTCAAACATGTGAAACGCAGCGGTATAGGTGCCGTCCTTGCCCATCAGCATGCGTTCACGGTAATCTGTCAGCTGTCTGATCTGCTCGAGCCGCCCAAGAATTGCGTCCCGATCGCCCAACGACATTTCTGGAAATCCCGACTTTAAATAGAGCAGCATTTCAGGCTTGCCGGTGGTCTGATGGCCCGCCAGCGCGTCCTCAAACTCAAACACAGTGCCAGATTCATAGGGCGTTCCATCGGCACGGCAAATCTTTGGCGGCAATGGCGATCCGATGCGTGACCACAGAATGCCCAGATAAATATCAGCGTCGCGGGGCGGATGTATTTGCGCCTGAAAGGTTTCTGTCACCAGCAAGGGCTCGTCTTCCCACAGGATCGGAACCAGCAAAGCCCGCCCTGCAAATTCATCGTTCAATCGCCCCAAAACCATTTTTACAATTTGCCGTTCTGGAATGACATCGCCGGGGGACGAGATGAAAACCGTAATTTGGCGCCCGGCATTGCGGCGCAGCCGGATCTTTTCTAGCGCCGCGTTAATACGGGCGATGAGCAGCACAGGATTAAACGGCTTGGCGATATAATCCTCTGCTCCAGACAAAATGCAGCGCACCATGATATCGGCAGCATCACTGGCCGACAGCATAATAACGGGTGTGGTTCGGATTTTAGGCGCGGATTTAATCGCCTCAAGCGTCTCAATCCCCGACATTTCTGGCATCATGTAATCTAGTAGAACCAGATCAAATGGCTGGGTGTTCAAAAGCGAAAGCGCTTCTCTGCCTGAGGCGACAGAGGTTGACTTATACCCGCCCCGCGCCAACCGCCGGCTCAGCAGTTCGCGGTTCATCGGGTCGTCATCCACAATAAGAATTTCGCCCCCAATCCCCGCGATTGCGGCAGCAGCAAGATCATGTGTGCCGGGCTCGTCGGCTGGTTGCGCTTCATCCGGCGCGCCAGTTTGCGGCGTATCAGCAAGCGCAACGCTGATCGTTTCGATCAGGCTAAGCACCGTTTTTTCTGCGGAGCTGATTTGCGCCAAATCGCCGACAAACGCGTCATCGCCGCGATCCACGGCCTCTTCACGCAACATTTCAGTATAGCCGCCAACATGGTTCAATTGCATGCGCAGTGAAAATTGAACCTCGGCAAATTCAATGTCCTCGGCCGATGTTTTCTGGGCGTTGAGATGTAAATCAATGATCGCCAGCATCTTTTGACCAGCGCCCATTACGGCCACGAGGTCATAGCCATAGGCCTTCTTTTGGTCTTCTGTCAGCTCTTCCTCAATCAGCTCGGCATAGCCGATGATATGCCCAACAGGTGTTCGCAGGTCATGGCGAAGCGCAGCAAGGCGGCTTTCAAAACTTTGATGGGCGCTTTGCGATGCAGTCATAATTAACCCGCCGCCGGGGGTTCATGTTCGCGGTGAAAGCGATGCACACTCCAAATAAAGATCTCGATCAACGCCTTGTCTGCTAGATCCCGAACAATTTTCTGCCCGCTTTCCAAATCCGGTGCCTGCTGAATTTCTTGGCTGGCAGCGCGGAAATATCGGGTTTGGTTTGCGTATTGCCACAGCAATTCACGGGTTGCCATTTTGCCTTGATACAGCTCCCAAACAGCCACCCAAAGCGGAAGGAGCCCCATGAAAAACACCAGCCACGCCTTGCCATCATAACCCATCATATCCAGATGGATGAGCGATTTTTTGAAAAAGATCAGGGTCAGCGCGCCCAGAACGGACCCGACTAAGAGAGCGATTTTAATAACCTCAAGCCGGTGATGTTGGCGGTGCAAAAGATGCCGCTTCTTTTCAAAATAATACAGCTGATCTTTGACCCATCCGTTATTCACCTGCTCCAGCGCATCCTCAGGTTTGCTGTGGCCCATATAGGAAATCGGCTCAGCAATGCGGAAGGCCTCTTGCAGCCATTCAAAGCGGCGGAATTGATCAACCGAGGTTAGGTTCAGCAAGCGACGAAGGCTATAATCCGCACCTGCCCCCGATAGGATAAGGAAATATTGAACCCGGAGGGTTTCCGCCAATACCCTGTAAGCTAGGTGTTTGGAGTGGAGATGCAGGCGGTGCGAATATCTGAAACCAAGGAAGCCCGCGATAAACAGGCCAACGTAAATGAACAGCAAAAACTTATCTGCCAGCAGCTTTGCATAGATCAGAAAGGCCAAGCCCATGGCCGCCGCAAGCAAGCCAAACAAGGCAAACATGACGTGCGAAAGTGATTGATAAGACCGCGCGATTTGGTCGATCCGGATGAATTGTTCATCTAGCGTGGCCAGTTCGGGCGACGCTGCAACATCTGTTGTTTGCCCCAAGCCATAGGCGGGCAAGCTTGCACCAATATCCGATGACTTTTCCTGACAAAAATCGCCAAACCCTTTCCAGCGGGTCTGGACTGCCTTTGGAATATCCTGTGAGGTCCAATAACAATCGTAGTTTTGGTTTGAGATTAAATAACGATGTTCGGTTTGCGCAGGTGAATCTTGTGAGGAGCTTCGCCGCGCCGGAACCCATGAAACCACATTTCCGCACCCTTCAGCATCATGGTTTTCGAGTGAAATGAAGTTGGGGGTGTTTTGCCCACCATCGGCAAGATACCTAAGCACAACGTCCGAGGTTCCCCCTGTCAGGCGCGTCTGCTCCCCATCCCAAATGGCCAACAAAATGTTTGAACGGCGGACGAGATAATCGGCAAGCAGGCTGTATTGATTGTCACGATTTATCTGATCGGCCCCCGCCCCTTCAGTCGGCGCAATCAACGGGATCTCGGCAACCTGAACGCGCGGGTCAGCCAAAAGCGTATCCAATGTTTCCAAAGCCGCGCCGGAGAAATCTTTTTGATAATCATCGCGCGGCATTGGCAGAACCGCCGTAACGGCAATCCCCAACTCCAAGGCAACTTCTGTGGCCAGCGTATCGGCCCCTTCAGCAAGGCCGCTGACAAGCCGAAGCGGCGCGTTGGATGTGGCTTCGGAAATTTTTGACAATTGCGCACGCAGCGCATCGCGCACAAGCCCAACACTCTCTGCTGCAATGTCTCTGTGCCCGGTGACGCCGATCAGGAACTCTGGAAGGATCCCCGGGTTTTGTGCGGATTTGTGATTAATGGTTCCCATAACAGTCAAAACTTCCAAGACATCAAAATACATAAATGCGGCGTATACTGCGCGCCGTTCATGATAGGTTCGGGTTTGCTCATAACGCAATGTTTTCAGCCGCAATCATGGCAGGAAAGCTTAATGTGCCACCATTTTCTTGCTTTGAAGTGCTTTTCAGGGTCAAACTGGCTGTAATGGGGGTGGTCGAATGACTATGAAACCAAAATTTCAAAGTATCTACCGAAGGATTTCGCACCGAAAACTGGCCAGAAATGAGCCGTTCAGTCTATTATTTAGTGATGTAATTTCAGAATTTTCATATTTGATACTGGATACATAAGATGTCCAAAAACAGTAAATCCAATACAAAAAAGAGTGAGCCTGATCGTGCGGTTTCGGCAGTCCTGTTAGATGAATGCCCGTTTCCAATTTTTCGCACACTAAAAGACGGCACTGTCATTTTGCCGAATTTAGCGGCGCGGGAAGCCGTTGGGTTGCTACGCAAAGACAATAAAAAGCTGACGGCAAAACCTGCCAAAGTTGCAGCCAAAGCACTGGAGACCGGACAGGGCGAATTCGCCGATTTTCAGTGCGGCGACAAGATATTGAACCTATTTTTCAACCCCGTTCCTCAGGAAGGTTACGTAAACGTTTACGGCCGCGATGTTACACAGATTCGTGCCAATAACCGTATCATGGCAGATTACGCCAAGTTCCCAGAGGAAAACCCAAACCCAGTTTTAAGAATTTCCACCGATGGGGAATTATTGGTGGTTAACCCTTCGGCGCGCTTGATGCCGGGGCTTATCATTCCGGGCACACCTGACCGCCTGAATGCCGAATTGGCGGCGGTTATTGCGGGCGTGGCGAAAACCAAAAACAACGATGTTGCCGATTTTGATTTGCCTGACGGGCGTGTCTTTCACTTCAGCTTCGCGCTGATAGATGGCAAGGGTTACATCAACGCCTATGGCCGCGAAATGACGGCCGAGCGTATTGCAAAGCGCGAACTTGAGGCCGCGAATAACCGCCTTGAAACACGTGTGGCCGAGCGAACAGCATCGGTCAGGTTGCTTCAAAACATTGTGCTGCAAGTGAATTCGGCTGAGAACTTTGAGACTGCTTTGCAGGCCGCCCTGCACGAGGTGTGTTCATTTGCCGGCTGGCCCGTTGGCCATGCCTATGTTGTAAAACAGGAAGAAGGACGCAATGAGCTTGTTCCTTCAGGCATCTGGCACATTAAAAATGCCACGAACGCGAACGCGCTACGAGAGGCCACCGAGAAGGCACGATTTGGCGGCAGTCAGGGTTTGCCAGATCGCGTTGTGCGCACAGGCCAAGCTGTGTGGATTGAAGACATTAGCAGAGATGGATCACTGCAGCGCCGCGAATTCGCAAAACTTGCTGGTTTGCAGGCCGCCATGGGGTTCCCAATCATCCTACATGACCGGGTTGTCGGCGTGTTGGAGTTTTTCTCGGATGAGCCCCAAGAATCCAACGTGGAAACCATTAAAACACTTGGCCATGTGGGCACCTTGCTAGGTTCGGTTGCACAGCGAAATAAAGCTGAAGCCGCTGCTGCCAAATCTCAGGAAGAAGCCAAAATCGCCCATGCCCGTTTGATGGACGCAATTGAGGCTATGGGGCAATGCATTTGCCTGTTTGATAAAGACGATAACACCGTTCTGTTTAACGAGCGCTATGCCGAACTTTACAGGGTGTTTACTGGGGGTGTTTCACCAAAAGTCGGCAACCCGTTTGAGGTGGGCCTGCGGCTGTCTTCAAATGTCATGCATCCCGAAAAAACTGCCCGGGAACGAGAAGAATGGGTTCAGAACATTCTGAAGGTGCGCGCCAAAGAAAAAGTCCGTAACTCCACTGATAAGATGCCCGATGGCAGGTGGTATCGCTCAGAAGGGTTTGACACCAGCGACGGTGGCACAGTCTCGGTTTTCACCGATATTACAGAATCCAAAATCCACGAGGCAAAACTTGCACAGCTTGCCCAAGAGACAGAATTGGCGCATTCGCGCCTGATGGATGCCATCGAGGCAATGGGCCAAGGCTTTGTTTTGTATGATAAAGATGACCGTGTTGTCCTGTGCAATCGTCGAGTAACCGATATGTTCAGCGCCTCTTATGGGGGTGAGGAAGTTTTCAAAGTCGGCATGCAGTTTGAAGACATTCTGCGTAAATCCTCCAACGCGACGCGCAATTTCAAATCGCAAGAAGATGTCGATAAATGGGCCGATTCGGTGATGAAGAACCGCCGAGAAAACAAGGTCAGAAACTCGGTTGACCAGCAACCTGATGGCAGGTGGCTTCGCTCTGAGGGGTTCCCCACGCAGGAAGGCGGAACCGTTTCGGTTTTCACCGACATTACCGAAGCGAAAAAGCACGAAGCCGAGCTTGACCAACTGGTCCAAGAGCTGGCAGTTGCCCGCGACGACGCCATTGAGGCCAACTCTGCGAAATCGCAGTTTCTGGCAAATATGAGCCATGAACTGCGCACGCCGCTGAACGCCATCATCGGTTATTCAGAACTGCTGATTGATGATGCCGAAGACGATGGCAATAAAGAATACATTCCCGACCTGACCAAAATCCAGCGCGCCGGGCAGCACCTGTTGGGGCTTATCAATGACATTCTCGACCTGTCCAAAATTGAGGTTGGAAAACTGGGCCTGTATGTTGAGGAATTCAAACTCGAGGACCTGATGTCCGATGTCTCCGACACGATCTCGCCCTTGGTTGATAAAAACAACAACAGGCTTGAAATTATCAATAAAAGCAGGCGCTCAACAATTAACAGCGACTTAACCAAGATTCGTCAGAGCATTTTTAACCTTCTTTCAAACGCGGCTAAATTCACCAAAGATGGCTTGATCCGCGTCACAATCTCAAACAGCGACGATGGCGCGGTCATGAAATTCGCGGTTAGCGATCAGGGGATTGGGCTGACCGAAGACCAAATCGGGAAGATTTTCGACCCGTTCACGCAAGCAGATTCCTCGACATCCAAAAACTTTGGTGGCACCGGATTGGGGCTAAGCATCAGCCGCGAATTTTGCCGCATGATGGGCGGCGACCTTTCCGCCGAAAGCACGCTTGGTGAAGGATCGGTCTTCACGATGACCATCCTTTCCGATGCGGCCGATCTGGCTCAAAAACAGGAACATGAACGCGCAGCGGTTTCGGTTTCCGCAGACGCACCGACCGTGCTGGTCATCGACGATGACCCTCAGGTGCGCGAACTTTTACAGCGCAATTTCGCCGCTGCCGGAATGCAAACCATTGAGGCCATTAACGGTGATGATGGGTTGCGCATGGCGCGCGAAAACAAACCAGACGTTATCACCCTTGATGTGATGATGCCCAAGGCCGATGGCTGGTCTGTTTTAACAGCGTTGAAAGCGGATCCCAAAACCGCAGATATTCCTGTGGTAATGATATCGATTGTTGAAAATAAACAGCTCGGGTTTTCGCTTGGCGCCGCCGAATACCTGACCAAACCCATTGAGCGGGAAAAGCTGATCGGCGTTATCCAATCTCTGATTGGCGCAAATGAAAACCCAAGCGTGTTGGTTGTTGAAGATGACGAAGACACAAGCACGCTGCTGTGCCGCACCTTAGAAAACAACGGTTTTAAGGTTCGAAAAGCCGAAAACGGCCGCGTTGCCCTTAAAAAGCTTGAAAGTTTTACGCCATCTTTGCTGTTGCTTGACCTGATGATGCCAGAAATGGACGGTTTCGAATTTGCCGAAACATTTCGGCAGAATGACGCGTGGCGCCAAATTCCGATCATCGTTTTAACCGCCAAAACGCTGACCAGCGAAGACCGTCTGCGGCTCGAAGGTTGGGCGGAAGCCTATTATCCTAAGGGGGGTGGATCGCTTGAACAGGTTGTGGCCGAGGTCAAATCTAGATTGACGGCTGAGACGCCGCATCACGAAGGTTAGTGCTATGCGCTGCAGCGGGTCGCCATTACCGCTGAGCAGCGCAGTCTGATGCTGCATATTTACATGAACCCCTTCAATTTCCCCCATACGGAGATGGACCCATGTCAACTTTTAAACCAACAGCTTGGCTTCGCACAAATTGCCCATATTCGTTCAAGTTTCGCATTTTCATAACCGAAGCTGGCATAGCAGATCATTTTCACATCGTGGCAATGAATCCAGACCATGCGGATTTTGCCGCCAAAAGCGCTGAAATATCACGCCGATCAGGGGTGAAAACTGTTTTTCCTACTGTGGAAATTGCGCCAGAACAGTTCATGGCCGATAGCGATGCGTTGATCGCCCATTATGCCACCTCACTTAGTATTGATCCGGCAAGCCTGCCGACGCTTGATTTTTATCGCAACGGATTGTTCGTTTGCTACACCGAAATGTTCGCTATCCTTGCGACCCCCCTTGGCTGGCTTGCCAGGCTTGGAAGAAGGCCAAAAGCGTTCCGCTAAAAATCGCGCAGCGGAAGGTAAACGACGCCTAATCATCTTGCCTGCGACGAAGACCGATTGAATGGCCGGTGCTCATGCTGGGGCAATCATCAAAGGAATATTCTGGGGCATATCGCAAGTAGCATTCTGTTACCCGACGCACTTGATCTATCGCAATGGGACATCGGCCCCGGTTTGGTAGGTTTGACCAAGTTAAGGAGGCAAGACCATGACTTGGCCGACACTAAAAAAGGACGATAAGACCAGAAGTAGTGCGAATCTGACGGGTGCGCTCCGCGATCAATTCAGTTGGAGTGACGCGCGCAGCATGCTGGACGGCCTGCCCGGCGGCGGACTTAATATTGCCCATGAAGCGGTTGATCGGCACGTTGCGGCGGGTAATGGCGCGCAGGTCGCGATCCGCTGGATTAGCAAAGAGGGCGATCGGCGCGACATTACCTATGCGGAGCTGGCGACAGAAGCGGCGCGTTTCGCAAATGTGCTGGCAGAGCATGGGCTAAAGCCCGGTGCACGGGTATATAGCCTGCTGGGACGCGTGCCCGAACTCTATGCCGCGGCCCTTGGCACGCTGAAGGCAGGCATGACATTCACCCCGCTTTTTTCCGCCTTTGGGCCCGAGCCGATTAAGTCTCGGATGGAAATTGGCGAAGGCAACGTGCTTGTCACAACAGAGGCGCTTTATCGCAAAAAAGTGGCCAGTTGGCGCCATGAAGTGGGCTCGCTAAAGCTTGTGCTGATCCAGAATTATAGCGCTTTGCCCGATGAGTGTGTGGCATTACGCCCGGCCATGGACGATGCAAAGTCAACGTTTGAAACCGTAAATACCAAACCCGATGACATGGCGCTAATCCATTTCACTTCGGGCACGACAGGCAAGCCCAAGGGTGCGGTGCATGTGCAGGAAGCGGTCGTGGCGCATGCCGCGACAGGGCGCTTCGCGCTCGACCTAAAGCCCGGCGATATTTATTGGTGCACCGCTGATCCCGGCTGGGTTACGGGGACGTCCTACGGCATTATTTCACCCTTGGTGAACCGGGTGACGATGATTGTTGATGAGGCAGAGTTTGACCTCGACCGTTGGTATAGCACCCTTCAAAACGAAGGCGTGCAGGTTTGGTATACCGCCCCAACCGCCATCCGAATGCTGATGCGCGCGGGCAAAGACGCTGCAAAAGGATATGACTTTACCAAGCTGCGGTTTCTGGCAAGCGTCGGCGAGCCCTTGAACCCAGAAGCTGTGGTTTGGGGCCATGACGTGTTTGGTAAACCGTTTCACGACAATTGGTGGCAAACCGAAACAGGCGGCATCATGATCGCCAATACGGCCGAAATGGACATTCACCCCGGTTCTATGGGCAAGCCCTTACCGGGTATTGAGGCCGGCATCGTCGCGGTGCAAGGCAGTAGCGTGCATCTGTGCAAACCGGGCGAAATTGGCGAATTGGCGCTGCGCCCCGGCTGGCCGTCGATGATGCGCGCCTATCTGCATGAACAAGCCCGCTATGACAAATGTTT
>Ga0102812_10002475_pt1 | contig 12458 bp, 9 predicted proteins | sample ColrivemetaGS713_FD_79334 | JGI IMG/M metagenome (GOLD analysis project Ga0102812, IMG submission 79334) | Estuarine microbial communities from the Columbia River estuary - Flood tide ETM metaG S.713 | ecosystem: Environmental > Aquatic > Marine > Intertidal zone > Estuary | place: USA: Columbia... | reverse complement strand
TTACAAATTTAATGGCAGCTGAAGGATCGAAAAATATAGCTTCTATTTGTTTTACTTCTGGCTGCGTTTCGGGTTCAATTATTAGTTTTTCTACTGGTTCTCTATATGCATACGCAGTATCAAAAAACAGGTCTTTCTTTTCTGGTGGAATAACGAAAGAGGAGTTATAGCCCATTTCTAACACATAGTTTACAGCCAATAAGGCTAATATTATCCCTATTTCAAAAAGAATAATTCTGTCGGGTGCATTTCGGTTGGTTTTTTTCATGATGGTTGTTTTTATAGGTTCGTATAAAAACAACCCAGCAAGCAACCACAAACGTATTTTTAGTTTACAAGCACTTAGCCTGCATTAACAAACGGTAAAAAACAACTATGCAGGAGCCAAATGTTTATACCTTTCTTTAACCAAAGTTGGTATGGGTGTTGGTCTGCCTTCTTCATCTATTCGCACAAAGGTTATTTGGGTATGCACTACCACATCTTCCTCTCCTGTATAAACACTTACTTTCCTTGCTTCTATTGCAAAGGTTATTGATGTATTACCAATTTTAATTACCTCACCATATATACGGATTAAAAAACCTTCTTTAACCTTACGTTTAAAAACCAGCTCATCTACTTTTACTGTAACCATATTAGGCGTATAACACAAGCTTACAGCCATAGAGCTTGCCGCTTCGTCTATCCACGCCATCATAATACCGCCAAATAAATTGCCATGTACGCCCAAATCTTTGGCCATGCAGATGTGAGTTGTAATTAATTGCATTGGGGCAAAGGTATTCACCTGAGTTCGATTATTCTTTATAGTTTCGGATTTTCATAAAACGTAATTGAAGTTTTATGTGGAAGTAAAGTTCCATCCAATCTTAATATTAATCGGAAGACTTCCTGTCCAATAATTACCAGAACGCATGTGCACATCTGTACTTGGAAATTTACTCCAATTAGGTGTAGTATAGGCATCCCGAGCTTCTATACGATTATTATGCTGTACTATATTGTAGGTAAGACCTAATCCTGCATAGCAATCTATTGACATGCTTTTAAGCACTATTTGATATCCTATTTTGGGATTTATGCTAAACGCCTGCCTAGCTATTGTAAATGTATCTACATACCTATTTCCTTGTATTGATCTAAAATCGGCAATGTCTTCAAATTCTTTATTTAAATACCTGCCTTCTAAACCCAAGTAAGTGCCATTGGGAGTCGGCATTTTATAATAGTATTTCAGCTCGTATGAAACAGCATATCCTACTTGTTTATTTCTAATTTCTGTACCTACCACTTGACTATTTATAATATAGTACGGCATCAAATACATAACTGAATACTGAGAGGTAAGATTACCTTTTCCTCTTACTTCTACACCTGCTTCTAATCGTGGGTTTAAAGAATTGAGCACGCTAAATGGAGCAATTTTAAGAATGTAGCTGGGTTGTGTTATTTTGAAAGGATTGTAGGTAAGATAATCGTTCTGTGTATTGGTTACATCTATAAAAATGTTGTGAGGATAATCAAATTTTAAAGGACTTTCATTGTCTATCCGTCTAGCAAATCTGGGCAAAAAAAAGTTAAGTAGATAAGTAGTTGAGGTAATAGGTTGAACGTTCACCGTTTTAGAAATAGAATCTCCAATAACCTTTATTTCTAACGGTTCTTCGCTCCGTATTACATTGTAAGCAATCGCCGCAGTATCAGTATTAATCGTGTCGTTTTCTATTATAAGCTCTGCCTTTTGGTTAGTTATCAGGTTTATACGTGCAGAATCGGAATTTAGCAATGTAGCACACGAACTAAAAACAACAACGGTAAAGAGGATTATTGATTTTAAAAGATTTCGTACATTCACAATTATTATAAAGCAAATTTATGCCTTTAGCACCTACACTTCTGCAATATTTTTTCATTTTACCCTCTTCTTACGCCAATAAACTAAAATGCCCATCCAATCTGAAATCCGATAGGAAATTTAGTGTTCCAAGAACGTCCTTCATTCATATTCGAATTGTCAAACCAACCATAAGACCCATAATTTAGCAAAATATCACTCGACTCTTTTCTGTCCAAATGGCTAATGTTAGTATTTGTTACTCCAAGCCCAATAAATGCATCCAATACCAAGCGATTTACAATTTTTTGATATCCCATTTTTAAATTTATTGTCGCATCTCGATGAACCAAGTAAAAGGTATCAGTATATTGATCTGAATTTTGTGATCCCAAAATAAGAAACTTACCGGAAACATCAGTTTCTCTATTCATAAATCGGCCTTCTACACTTGTATAAAATCCGTTTGGAGCGGCATTAGCTAAATAATACTTCTGCTCTACGGAAACATTATACTGTGTGCTAGCTCCTTCTTGTAACGGGTTTAGGTAATAATTATAATTAGGTAATAAATACGCTCCTCCAAACTGAGTGCTCCATTTCTCATTCTTCCTAGTTTCCAAAGCCATTTCTATTCTTGGATTGTTTTGGTTAAAAGCACTAAATGGTCTTGTTTTTAATATGGTTTTATAACTGATTAAGTTATTTGCGTTAATCGTTACATAATTATAGTTATCTGTATCAATAAATACGGTTTTAGGATAAGCATATCTTTTTGGATTTTTATTATCTACTACTAAACCTATTAGCGTGGGTACACCATAAAGCGGAATGCCTACAAAATTTGCGTAATACGCTGCAGAATTACGAGAGTACACATCAATATTTTTGGTTTTGTCGTCTTGTATTATTTCAACATTAAGAGGAACTCTATTTCTAGCCACTTCAATATTTTGCCCAACCTTATTGGAATTTATAGTGTCGTTTTCTATTACCAACCTAGCTGGTTCGCTTGTAGCAAAATTTATGCTGGTTGTTTTTGAATTTAGAATTGAGGCACATGAGCTAAACAATAAAGCTGAGCCAACAAGTAGGAATGTCAATTTATGCAATTTCATAATAATTGGTTGGTAAAATACACAGCAAACCTAGTGTGATATGCAGTGTATAAAAAATCGATTTTTTTTGACGACACACTAATAATTACATAATATATAAATATATTAATTATTTTATAAGTATTTAACCCTAAAAATATGCGATATTTAATTTAATGCTAATAATATTATTAATTAACAATTTTTTTATGGTGCATTATATACTAAAATATTAAAATAAGATACTTAAATTAGCTGCAACTTTATCATTTAAAAGTCCACCCAATTTTTACGTTTATTGGCAGGCTTATAGTTCTATAAACACCCTCCACCATATCAAAATCACTGAACTTGAAATATTCCACATAATTGAAGTAGGTTAGCTTATCATCCGGATTTTTTCTATCATAATTTTCAACGCTGTTAAAGGTAACCCCCATTCCTAAATACGCATCAATGACAAATTGATTAATTATTTTTTGATAGCCAATTTTAGCATTAACGCTTATAGCTTGGCGAGCAACTTGAAAAGTATCCATATAAGAAGAGCTTTTAGACGGGCCGAATCTACTTACATCTTCATATTCTTTACTTAAAAACCTGCCCTCTAGGCTTACATATGGCCCATTCGGAGCGGGTCTTGTGAAGTAGTATTTTTCTTCAAACGATACAGCGTAACCACTTTGTTTCTCTCGAATATAAGGCCCGTAATCCGTTTCATCATTTATAATGTAATAGGGCAACAGATACGAAGCCGAATATTGCGACGAAAAATTGTTTCTTCCTTTTAACTCCAATCCAAGTTCTAGCCCAGGATTTAGTGAATTTAAAACAGATAATGGTGCTAATTTAAAGATGTAACTGGGGTCTGCTATCTTGAGCGGATTATAGGTTAGGTAGCTCGATTTTGGATCATTTAAATCAAAATAGATTTGCTTAGGATATGCAAACCTTTTAGGATTTGTCTGATCAATGCCTAGTGCGACTATAGGAGGAATAATATATATTGATCCTATAAAATTGAAATAGTATGCTGCGGACATTCTAGCAGTTACAGTTTCCATTCTGGAAGAAGAATCAGAAATCAGCTCAAGATTTAGTGGATTTCTGGATCGCTTCACCTCTACTGAAACCGAATTTGAATCGCAACTTAAAGTATCTTTATCTACAACTAATTTAACAGACTCATTGGTTGTTAATGTTAGCTTCATTGTTGGCGAGTTAAAAACAGTAGCACAGGAACTAAATAAGACAGTGAGTAAAACAAATTGAAAGGTAAATTTCATTTCTTCGGGAGTTTGATGTAGAACAAAGTTATGTCCTACGATATTATGAAAATAATTCAATAATGATTGCACTCTTAACACTAAGCACCTTCCGCCTTATATTTTCATTCTTCAAGCCTTATTATGCCTAAAAATATTATAAATCAGTTTGCAGCCAATCTAGTTTATTGAAAAACAATAAAATCAACCTTAAGCCTTTGTTTTTGTATTAAAAAAAACTACGATTTACGCTCCCCAATTCTCTCTATCTAAACTTCGGTAGTGTATCGCTTCTGCTAAATGTTCTATTTCTATGGTTTCGCTACCCGCCAAATCGGCAATGGTGCGGCTTACTTTTAGAATACGGTCGTATGCTCTTGCACTTAGGTTTAGCTTGTTCATAGCGTTTTTTAAGAGCAAGCTACCTTTATGATCAATTTTGCAATACTCCCGAATAAGATTGCTCTCCATTTGGGCATTGTTGTAAATGGGCAATTCGCCAAACCGTTTGTGTTGTATTTCGCGTGCCGTCATCACCCGTTCTCTAACCGAAACACTCTTTTCTTCTTCCTTAGTAGTTTGGCTTAGTTGGTCAAAATTTACGGGAGTCACTTCTATGTGTATATCAATACGGTCGAGCAACGGACCACTTATTTTGCTCAAGTATTTCTGCACTACACCCGGAGCACAAACGCATTCTTTTTCTGGATGGTTAAAGTATCCACACGGGCACGGATTCATACTGGCTACCAACATCATACTACACGGATAATCTACCGAAAACTTGGCTCTTGAAATGGTAACTCTTCTATCTTCCAACGGTTGGCGAAGCACTTCCAACACCGTTCGTTTAAACTCGGGCAACTCATCCAAGAATAAAACCCCATTATGTGCCAAACTTATTTCACCGGGTTGTGGATTGTTGCCACCTCCCACCAAAGCTACATCGCTAATAGTATGGTGCGGACTGCGAAAAGGGCGTTGGGCCATAAGTGTAGCATTACTGCCCAACCTACCTGCAACCGAATGTATTTTGGTGGTTTCTAAAGCCTCGTGCAAGTTCATAGGTGGTAAAATTGTGTTTAGCCTTTTGGCCAACATGGTTTTTCCTGCCCCTGGAGGACCTATTAAAATAATATTATGTCCACCCGCGGCGGCTATTTCCATTGCTCGCTTTATATTTTCTTGCCCTTTTACATCGCTAAAATCGTAGGTCATATGCGTTACGTTTTCAGCAAATTCGTCTCTTGGGTTCACAATGGTTCTTTCGAATTCTTTCTCGCCTTGCAAAAGTTGAATTACCTCTTTTAAGGTTTCCAATCCATATACTTCCAAACCTGTTACGATGGCCGCTTCACGAGCATTTTCTTTGGGTAATATCAATTTCTTAAACCCATCTTTATTGGCCTGTATAGCAATGGGTAACGCTCCTTTTATTGGCAATAATCCGCCATCGAGCGAAAGCTCACCCATTATTATGGTTTCTTCTAGTAAATCGGTATGAATTAGTTCGCCAGCGGCCATTACCCCAATGGCAGTAGTAAGATCATAAGCCGAGCCTTCTTTTCTTATATCAGCCGGTGCCATATTTATAACCACTCCTTTTCGTGGATAGGTAAAGCCACTGTTTTTCATTGCAGCATTTATGCGTGGCTGGCTCTCTTTTACCGCATTATCGGGCAAACCAATAATTTGTGTTTTTGCTCCTTGACCCACATCTACTTCTACCGTTATTAGTTGAGCAGATATACCATACACAGCACTTCCATAGGTTTTTACGAGCATAGAAGGCAAATATAGGAGTTGGAACACTTTTTAGACCAAAAAATGCTGTGTTTAAATTGGATTTATGTATTATTAAACATTCGCCAAACCGTTAAAATAACAAACCGCAATTTTTAATCTCGAAATATTCTGTATGTTTGTTAGTGAAAACCCTAAGCTAAATCTCGCCTGCATATTTTGTTGTGTTGGAGTAATTAGTTGACTAAAATCAATTTATTAATGAAAATGCAACACGTAAATTTTTGTAATTCAGCAGAATCCGATATCTCTTGTTCAAAATCACCTTTCCGTTTAAGGCACTGCAATAGAGCTGTTTTTATGGTGCTTTTCTTGTTTAGCATAAGCTTTTGTTATGCCCAAGATAACGCCCAACAAAGAGATAAAGCATTACTTGTAAATCTTGCTCAACCAATTTTAGGTCAATTAGAAGTTGGTGTTCTGTTACCAACAAAATCAGATTTTTCTTTTTTTTTATATAGTAAGTACAATTTCAATTATGTGCCAAATGATATAGAATATAATTACAATTACTTGAGTGGTACACCAATACTTTACTACGAGGCTTGGGAGGCAAAGGAAAGCGGTTATACACTAGGAGGTCAGATAAGAAGATCAATTAATACTAAGGCAAATAAAAATCTAGATAATTATAAAAAGCATTTGGCTACTGTTCCTGAAAAAGCAAAATATTACTACGGATTATGGTTTGAATACGGAAATTCTTTTTCTGAATCAGTTGTTAATTATGTTTACTTTAATGTTGACGAACCGTTTCCCTATTCCACTCTTAATTGGACTAATATTGCGGGAGGTGCACTTATTGGAACAGAGCTCAATTTGACTAAGTTTCTAGTAGTAGATACATATGGAGGTTTAGGTTATCGTAACTTAGATGCACAGTTTAACGAAGCAACATTTTTATATGATGAACCAAACCAAAAGCAAATTTACAATGGAGTGCAAGTAACCAACAGGGTTTCCAATGAAATAGTACCTCGTTTTGCATTGCAATTAGGTTATCAGTTTTAAGCAGTAAATTATGAAAAACACAACAATACTTTTTTTAATCATTTTACTTTCTGTAAGTGGATGTACCTATTATAAGGCTGTTCAGCTTAAAGAAGTAACTAAGGAGTCACTAATTCAGGTTTCTAATTATAAGCCCATTGTGCTAATTAGTAGTGTTGGAAATACTTTTCATTTTGAAATATCTAACTTGCAAATTACGAATGATTCAATTAAAGGATTTTTAAACCTGGAAACATCCTATTCTAAAGAATTATTATACCAAAATTCGGTTAGAAAAAAGAAATTGCCCGCAGCTTCAAGCATATTGCAATTGCGGACAAACGTTCCATTAAATGAGGGTTATGCAAGTATCGCTATAAACAATTTGGTTTATGGCAGTGTTTTCGAAAAAGATGTGGCAAAATCAGCTTTGGGTTCGGCAGGATTAGTAGTTGCCGCCGCCGGGGCATTTGCAGGCGGTTATTTAATAGCGTATTTAATAGCATGTGGCTGTCCTCACGTGGCTATAATTAATCCCAATGGCACAGAAAGCCTCCAAGGTTCACTTTTTCCAGGCTCTATGTTTAAAATGTTGGAACGAAATGATAATTTGGTTCTAGGTGATTACCAAAAATCAGATAATGGCTTAATGGAGATTAAAGTTTATAACGAATTGGAAGAAGTACAATACATTGACAATGTTCAATTACTAGGAGTTAATCACTCATTCGATTATTTGGGATTAAATAACGAATCAAAATTAATTGCCTTTAACCAAGGCGAATTGCCAATAGCTGCAACAACACAAAATGGAGTTGACGTTTTAGCCGCAATTGTAAAACGAGATGAAGTTGATTATAATTTTGATGAAGTAGGAACCGACGAGCAATTGAACAGTATTGAATTAACCTTTAACACAAAAAACCGAGCACCAAAAGCACAATTAGTTATCCGGGGGCAACAATCGAAATGGTTGGAACAAACCACAGAATTCTTCTTTCAACAATTTGGCACTTATTTTCCAAAATGGGTAAATGAAATGAATGATGGAGATGCTAGCATATACAATCAAAATGCCAAAGACCAGGGAATTTCGTTGAACGCCTATGCTAAGAAAAATGGCAAGTGGGAATATATTGGAAGCTACCAAAATGTAGGAACCGTGGCCAAAAGAGATGTTGCTCTACCCATTGATTTAAGTGAATATGGCGAGCAAGTAGAAATAAAGCTAGAATGTGCTCACGCCTTTTGGAATGTGGACAAAGTGAGCCTAACTGATGAATGGAAAACCGATTTGCAAACCACTTCTTTTTCCATTGCATCCGCAGTAAATGAAAAAGGAAAAATTGTGAAAGAAGTAATTTCCAAAACTGACAATAAATACGTAACCCAAGAAAGAAAAGGGACCTTTACTACCATAAATTTTGAAGTACCCCAAGAATTCGAAGGGTCTCTTGTATTAAATGCTAGTGGGTATTACAACCACGTGAGAGATTACGCGACAAAACCGAATAGAAGGTTTTTGAAACAGATGAAAAATACTGAGTTATCTACTCATCAGCTTTCGAGAACACTAAGCTTATATTCTCAATTACAATTAACAGCTAATTAATTATGAAAAAAGTATTATTACCAATCCTCATTACTGCATTGATTTTTATTTCTGGATGCACATTTTACAAACAGATTCCTGTCACAGAAATCACTAAGGAATCAATCACCACTTTAAAAAGTTATAAACCTATAGTCTTATTTAGCAATGGTGTAGATCAAACACCCTACGTTATGACTCGAATTCAGATTACAAATGATTCGATTAGGGGATATTTAAGCGTACAACCTTACTACACAAATAAAATTTATTCTCCAACAGTAACTAAGTCAAATCTTCCTCAAGCTTCGAATATATTATACCTGCAAACAAGTAGCACCTTAGCCGAAGGAGATGCTGTACTCGCACTAAATAATTTAGTTTATGGTAATGTTTACGAAAAAGATGTAGCAAAATCTGCTGCAGGAACAGCGGGAGTGGCTGGGGGTTCTACCGCATTAGTAGGAGTTGCTGTTGTCGGAGCAATAATCTTATTCACGGTTGCCGTATACAATGCTATTTGCAATTGTCCATATGTTGCTATAATAAACCCTGACGGAACGGAAAGCTTCCAAGGTTCTCTTTTCCCGGGATCTATCTTTAAAATGCTGAAGCGAACGGATAATTTAGTTTTAAGCAATCAACAAAAAGCAGAAAATGGTTTGATGGAAATAAAAGTTTACAACGAGTTGGAAGAAGTGCAGTACATTGACAATGTGGAATTGCTTGGCATAAATCATTCTTTTAATTATTTGGGTTTAAACCAAGAGAATGAATTAATTGCCTTTAACCAAGGCGAATTGCCAATAGCTGCAAAAGCCCAAAATGGAGTAGATGTTCTAACAGCTATTACTAAACGAGATGATGTTGATTATAATTTTGATGAAGTAGGAACCGACGAGCAATTGAACAGCTTAGAATTAACCTTTAACACAAAAAATATACAACCCAATGCCCAATTGGTAATACGTGCACAACAATCCAAATGGCTGGAGCAAACAGCAGAAGTTTTCTTTCAGCAATTTGGCACTTATTTTCCTAAATGGGTAAACGAAATGAATGATGGAGATGCTTCAAAATACAATCAAAATACCAAAGACCAAGGAATTTCGTTGAACGCCTATGCTAAGAAAAATGGCAAGTGGGAATATATTGGTAGCTACCAAAATGTAGGAACCGTAGCTAAACGAGATATTACCTTACCAATAGACTTGAGCAGCTATGGAGAGCAGGTAGAAATAAAATTAGAATGTGCTCATGCCTTTTGGGATGTGGACCAAGTGAGCCTAACTGATGAATGGAAAACCGATTTGCAAACCACTTCTTTTTCCATTGCATCCGCAGTAAATGAAAAAGGAGAAATTGTAAAAGATATAATTTCCGAAACAGACAATAAATACGTAACCCAAGAAAGAAAAGGGACCTTTACTACCATAAATTTTGAAGTACCCCAAGAATTCGAAGGGTCTCTTGTATTAAATGCCAATGGGTATTATAACCACGTAAGAGATTACACAACAAAACCGAATAGAAAATTTTTAAAGGAAATGAAAAAGACTGAATTATCTACACATCAGCTTTCTCGTACCTTAAGCTTATATTCTCAATTACAATTAGCTAACAATTAAATATGAAAAAAATATTGCTAATCTCAATTACTGCACTACTTTTTATTTCTGGGTGTACATTTTACAAACAGGTTGCTGTTAAAGAGATCAACAAAGAATCAATTACAACTTTAAAAAGTTTTAAACCCATAGTCTTATTAAGTAATGGAATTCACCAAGTGCCTTATGTAATGACTCAAATTCAGGTTATTAATGATTCCATCAAGGGTTATTTAAAACAAGAGCCCTATTACTCAGAGTATATATATAATACATCTGTTAGAAAGAAAAAACTCCCAAATGCTACCAGAATATTATACCTACAAACTGAAACCACTTTAGCCGAAGGAGAAGCTATTATTGCTCTAAATAATCTCGCTTATGGCAATACTTTCGAGAAGGATGTGGCAAAATCTACTTTAGGAACAGTGGGTATAATTGTTGGAGCTGCTACCGTTATAATTCCTGTTACTTATGCAGTAGTTATCATAGTTTTTTTTGCTACCCTTTGCAATTGCCCTTACGTAGCAATAATAAACCCAGACGGAACGGAAAGCTTCCAAGGTTCTCTTTTTCCAGGATCTATATTTAAAATGCTGAAGCGGACGGATAATTTAGTTTTAGGCAATCATCAAAAAGCAGAAAATGGTTTGATGGAAATAAAAGTTTACAACGAGTTAGAAGAAGTACAGTACATTGACAATGTGGAATTGCTCGGCATAAATCATTCTTTTAATTATTTGGGTTTAAACCAAGAGAATGAATTAATTGCCTTTAACCAAGGCGAATTGCCAATAACTGCAAAAGCCCAAAATGGAGTAGATGTTCTAACAGCTATTACTAAACGAGATGATGTTGATTACAATTTTGATGAAATAGGCACAGACGACAAGTTGAATAGCTTAGAATTAACCTTTAATACTAAAAACCTACAACCCAATGCACAATTGGTAATACGTGCACAACAATCCAAATGGTTGGAGCAAACAGCAGAGGTTTTCTTTCAGCAATTTGGCACCTATTTCCCTAAATGGGTAAACGAAATGAACGATGGTGATGCTAATAAATACAATCAGAATGCTAAAAACCAAGGCATTTCATTGAACGCCTATGCTAAGAAAAATGGAACATGGGAATATATTGGAAGCTACCAAAATGTGGGAACCGTAGCTAAACGAGATATTACCATACCAATAGACTTGAGCAGTTATGGAGAGCAGGTAGAAATAAAATTGGAATGTGCTCATGCCTTTTGGGATGTGGATCAGGTTTCGCTAACGAGCGAATGGAACACAGACTTACAAACTACATCTTTTTCCGTGGTATCTGCAGTAAATGAAAAAGGAGAAATTGTAAAAGACATAATTTCGAAAATAGACAACAAATATGTAACACAAGCAAAAAAAGGGACTTTTACGACTGTAAAATTTGAGGTACCTGAAGAATTTGAAGGGTCTCTTGTATTAAATGCTAGTGGGTATTACAACCACGTGAGAGATTACAAGGAAAAACCAAATAGAAAGTTCTTAAAAAATATGGAAAACACAGAATTGTCTACTCATCAGCTTTCGCGAATTTTAACTCTATATTCTCAACTGCAATTAGCAGCTAATTAGTAATGAGAATAGTTACAGGAATAGAATTTAATTGTGTCCGCCTTCTTATGCTGGTTTCTATTTGGTGGAACGGAGCGTTGATGTATCGCAATCCATTCAAAGCATTTAGAGCAACAAAAAAAATGGTAAAGCATTTTTCCAAGGCATCTCATGATCAAAAAATTAAACAAGCTTTCTACGTAAAAGGCAGTTATGCTTGGGATATGTTCAATCCCCATTGGCCATCTGCCGCATTTAAGCGATTTTATAACACACAACTTAGAGAATATGAACCTATAAAATCTAATTTAGTAGTACTACGTCGCATTATTGTAGTTATTACTAAAAAATGTCCTTTGAGATGCGAACATTGCAGCGAGTGGGATACACTAAACGAGAAGGACCAAATGACGCTGAAGCAATATGAAGATTATCTAGACTCTTTTGTTAAAGGTGGAGTTGCTCAACTCATTTATTCGGGTGGGGAACCACTTAATCGCTTTAATGATTTATTAAGCTTGATTAGCCGATACAAAAAAACCTGTAATCAATGGATTTATACTTCGGGCTATAACTTAACCGAAAAAAAAGCACAGGAACTTGCAAAGGCAGGTTTAAATGGCGTAGCAATAAGTTTAGATCATCATTCCGAAGAATTTCATAATTTATTTAG
>Ga0102812_10002473_pt1 | contig 12462 bp, 11 predicted proteins | sample ColrivemetaGS713_FD_79334 | JGI IMG/M metagenome (GOLD analysis project Ga0102812, IMG submission 79334) | Estuarine microbial communities from the Columbia River estuary - Flood tide ETM metaG S.713 | ecosystem: Environmental > Aquatic > Marine > Intertidal zone > Estuary | place: USA... | reverse complement strand
ATTCAAAATCAGCCTCTTTGACTGCCAAACGGAAGGCCTCCATATCATCCAAGCCTCCGGTTTTAGCCAAAGCCGATGCGATTAGACGGGCAGTATCATAGCCTTGCGATGCGTAGTAAGTGATGGGGCGATTGTATTTCGCATCCCATGCCGCCACAAATTCCTTGGACGCGGCATTGTCAAAATCGCGGTTCCAATGGGCGGTTGCGGTGATCCCGATTGCGGCATCCTTGACCGCACCCAAAACAACGGCATCGGTGGACGGTTCAGACAGAACCATCGGGATTTGGCCCAAAAGGCCGGCTTGCTGGTACTGCTTCAAGAAGGCTATCCCAAGACCGCCGGGGTGGAACTGAAACACCACTTCGGGGTTGGCATCGCGGATTTGCGCCATCTCCGATGCGAAATCGGTTTGGTCCAGCTGGGTGTAAATCTCGGTCACTTCACCGCCAAACATGCGCGTAAATCCGGCGATCGCGTCTTTGCCAGCTTGATAATTCGGCGCCAAAGCAACGGCGGTTTTATAGCCCAATTCCTTGGCCGCAGCACCAGCAGCTTCGTGCAGCGCATCATTCTGCCAGCTGACAACGAAATAATTCGGGTGACAGCCTTCGCCGGCAAAGGTTGACGGGCCTGCGTTCGGGCTGAGGTAAATACCACCATTGTCCAGAATATCCGGCACAGTGGCCCCCGCCACGTTCGAGAAAATGATCCCGGTCAGCAGCTTGATATCATCATTTTGCATAAACTTTTCAGCGATTTGGCGGCCATTGGCGGGTTTCAAGCCGTCATCTTCCACGACAAACTCTACATCAACCCCGCCCAGCTTGCCGCCGCCCATTTCAAGCGCCAGCAGCATACCATCACGCGCATCCGCGCCCAGATAACCCGCAGGGCCGGTCAGTGTGGTCACGATACCAATTTTCAGTGGTTCGGCAAAGGCGGAAGTTGCCATAAGTGCCACAAGGCTTGCAGCCGTTAATAGTCTTTTCATTGGTCACTCCATGTTGGTTACGGCCTTTTTGGCCTTTTAATTGAGGTCAGCATGACCCAGCGTCTTTATTATTTCAAGTCTAAAATATTCATAGTTTCACCCAACCTTCAGGCGGTTCCTTGCCCGGATGCAGCGTGCCGCATTTGGGGCAAGTGCGTGCCGCCTCATCGGCGTAGAAGACTTTGTAAATGGGCGGCAAGTCATCGACGATGCTAGTCAAGGCGACCTCGGCGCGGTGCACAAGGGCTTGGCATTCAAAGCAATACCACTCAATCGCGTCCTTGGATCCTGCGGCGCGTTTGGGTTCGATCACCAGCCCGATAGAGCCTTCTTGCGGGCGTTGGGGGGAATGGCGGATATGCGGGGGCAGTAAGAAAACATCGCCTTCGCGGATCGGCACATCATAGAATTCACCCGACGCCGTATCATGGATTTTCAACAGCATATCACCTTTCAGCTGATAGAAAAACTCTTCAACCGGATCATCGTGATAATCGGTGCGTTTGTTCGGGCCACCGACCACGGTGACCATCATATCGCTATTTTCGAACACCATCTTATTGCCAACGGGTGGCTTAAGTAGATGTTTATGTTCATCAATCCACTTTTGAAAATTAAAGGCAGAAAGTTTGGGCATAGGGCTCCCCTTTCACAATATCATTCAAGAATAAGGCCGCTTTGGTCAAATGCGGCGCGGGTTTTGGCCTTTTCGGCCTCGGTCAGTTCCAGCAATGGCGCACGCACATGGCCGCCAGTTTGGCCCAGTAAATGCTGCCAATATTTCTGGTGCGAATGCGGTTTCTCCAAAGGGCGGGTGCCTTTCCATGCGTCACGCACGGGGTCTAGGCTGGCACTGATTTGGCGGGCGCGGGCCACGTCACCAGCAAAGGCGGCTTGGGTATAATCATGCATCCGCCGGTCTTTGGCGGTTTGCAGCATATAGGGGGGTGAGGAACACAGGTAGAGCCGCCAATTCATCTCAATAATGTTGTCCAGCCACTCCTCCTCAGACGCGGTGGACACGATAATCCGGTCATGGGCCAGCGCATGAAGCTGTTTATACATGGGCCGCGGGACCGAGTATTTGATCGCCACCACAGTCTCTAAGTCCGCCAAACGGTTACACAATTCCGGCGACATCAGATAACCGCTGTCAGGGTGCGACCAAAGGGCGATGCCGATATCGACCTTATCCGCGATGGTTTGGTAATAGCGCATCAGGGTTTCATCCTGCGCCTTTTGAAAATGCAAAATCGGTGCATGGACGACGATATAATCGGCACCACAGGCTTGGGCGTGGCGGGCCAAATCAAGCACCACATCAAGGTTCTGATCGGAACAAGACATGATGGTTTGGGCCTGCCCGTTGGCAGCAGAAACGGCCAGATCGAAGTTCCTTTTGCGTTCCTCGACCGACATGGCAAAGCATTCGCCTTGCTTGCCCGCGACGAAAAAACCGGCGATGCCGAGGTCATTGATCCAGTGGTCCATGTTGGCGCGAAAGCCGTCTTCATCGACGCGACCATCCACAGAAAACGGAGTCAGGCAGGCGGCCCAAATTCCCTTCATATTTTCAAAAGCGTGGGATTTTGCGTCTTTTCTACTGTATGCCATCTGTATGCCTTCCGTATGCCATTCGTCTGTACAGGGCGCGCCACAGCGTCTCGGACGTGAGTGGCAGCGCAAGGTCGGGGGTGCCGGTGGGGAGCGCGTCCATCACTGCGTTCAGGATCGCGGCGGGGATGCCGATGCAGCCGGCCTCACCCACGCCTTTTACGCCCAAAGGGTTTGCCGGGCTGGGGGTGGGTTGGCTGAACAGGTGGATGGGAGGCATGTCATCTGCGCGGGGCAAGGCGTAGTCCATCAGGCTGCCGGTTTGCAGCTGACCATCGGTATAAACCATGCGTTCCATTGTGGCGGCCACGATGCCTTGGGCGGCACCGCCGATCAGTTGGCCTTGGACCAGCAGGGGGTTGATCACGGTGCCTGCGTCATCGACCCAAGTAATTTTATCTATTGTGAGAACGCCTGTTTCGGGATCGATGGAAACCTCCGCCAGAATGGCACCGGAGGCCCAAGCCTCGGCTTGCGCGGTGTGGCGGATGTTTATGTGCAAGGGGGAGAGGGTGGACCAAGCAACCGTTTGGCCGTTACCAGTCAGGCCGTCTTGCGATGCTGTGATCTGGTCAGGGGGGCATCCCAAGGTTGGCGCGGCATTTTCACGGGCTTGCGCCAATAGGTCATTTGCTGCGCGCCACATCGCCGTGCCGCCGATCGCGGTAGAGCGACTGGCAAGCGCGCCGATGGCATCGGGGACATCATTCGTATCGCCTTGGGTGACGTGGATCTGTTGGGGGTCGATGTTCAAGGCTTGGGCCACGATTTGGGCCATCGCGGTTTCGCGCCCTTGCCCTTGGGCCGAGGAGCCGGTGGCGGCAAGGAAGGTTCCATCGGGTTGAAGGGTTAGGTGGGCAGTTTCCCAACCTTGGCCGCAAGGTTCAACATAAAGGGCAAGGCCAAGACCGCAAACTTGCCCTGCGGCGCGGCGTTCGGTTTGGGCTTGGCGCAGAGTGGGATAATCCGTTTCAGCCTCTAAACGGTCCAAAAGGGCGGTGAAGTTGGCCGAGCAAGGCGCATCGTCGCCGCCGAACTGGGTGGATATATTGCGGCGGCGCATGTCCATCGGGTCAATGCCCAATTTGGCGGCGGCGCGGTCCATCAAGCGCTCCATCAGCATCGCGGCCTCGGGCCGACCGGCACCGCGGTAGATGTTGACTGCGGCGCCTTGGGTTGGGCTGGCGGTGGCTGTGACGTGGTGAGGAATGTTGTAGGGGCCGGGCAGAATGCGGCCAGCGTTGCGGATCGGGGCAAGGGCGGAATAGGGCATCCAATGGCCCAAGGGAAAGGTGAGGTTTGCCCGCAGGCCAGTGACGCGACCATCTGCGGCAACGTCCATTTCGGCCATGGTTTGCGCGCCGCGCCCTTGGGTGGCGGAGAGAAAGTCATCAGACCGGCTGGCCACCCATTTCACCGGGCGCTGGAGGTGAAGGGCAGCGGCGGCGGTGATGAAATCTTCGGGGCTAAGGGACGCTTTGCCACCGAATGCGCCGCCGACATCGGGGGCGATAACGCGCAAGCGGCCGCGGGGCAGGTTTAGCATGGCGCAAAGATCATCGCGCGCGCGTTGCGGTGTTTGGGTGGAGAGCCAGACGGTGAGAGTATTGCCTTCAGGGCTGGCAAGGGCGGTGCGGGGTTCCATCGCAAATGGCGCCAGTAGCGCGTGGTTGACCGTGGCGGTGATGGGGGTGTGAAAGGCAGGTAAGGGGGTGCCCCATTCAATCGTGGTTTGGGGTGTGGTTGGTGCATCGGCTTCGTCCACATCCAGCACAATTAATTCCAAAGCGTCCCGCGCTATGGCGGCGCTGGTGGCAACCACAGCGGCCACGGGATGACCAACAGCGCCGATGCGGGCCGTGGCTAGTGGGTCCATCGGCGTAAGCTGCGCGTTTGGTAGCAGGGGGTTAATGCCGCTGGCGGCATGGGGGGGCAAGTCTGCGGCCGTAAAGACGGCGACCACACCGTGCAAGGCGGCGGCATCTGTTACGTCCAAGGTGGTGATGGTTCCCGCGCCGAACGGGCTGCGCAGCAGGTCAAGATAGAGGCAACCATCGGGGGTCAGGTCACCGACAAACACGCCGCGCCCTTGCAGCAAGCGCAGATCCTCGCGGCGCGGCATGGGTTTGCCGATCCACGCGGGTGTGATGTTCGTTGGGCCGCTCATCAAGCTGTCCTCCCTTCCGATAGTTGAGCATCTGGGGAGGGATTAGGCAATCTTGCTGTGACGGGAAAATGCGATGGATCGTGTAAATTGGCCGTTGCGCCGAATGGGGTTCAACGGCAGGTTAGGGGGAATGCGAAAGGATTTGCCATGACCCACCCGTTAGTGACCCAAGCTGATATTGACGCCTATCAACGCGACGGTGTTGTGATGATTAAGGGGTTGTTTGCAGATCATGTCGATACCCTGCGCGCGGGTGTGGAGCGGAACATGGCAGACCCCGGCGAATATGCCGCAGAGAACCTGAAACCCGGTGAGGGTGGGCGGTTTTTCGACGACTATTGCAATTGGCAGCGTATCCCGGAATTTGAGGCGGTGATCCGGCAATCCGCCGCGGCGGAGGTTGCGGCGGATTTGATGGGGTCGGGGCGCGTGCAGGTGTTTCATGACCATGTTTTGGTCAAAGAGCCTGGCACATCCAAGCCGACGCCGTGGCACCAGGACGGGCCGTATTACTTTGTCGAGGGGATGCAAAACGTCAGCTTTTGGTCGCCGTTAGATCCGGTGCGCGAGGCGTCTTTGCGCTGTGTGGCGGGGTCACATCGGTGGGAAAAGCCTGTGTTGCCAACGCGGTGGTTGTCGGAAACCAATTTCTACCCCAATCCGGATGACTATATGCCCGTGCCTGACCCCGATGCCGAGGGCATGGATGTTCGGGAATGGGCGATGGAGCCGGGGGATGCGGTGGCGTTCAATTACGGTACGTTGCACGGCGCGCGGGGCAATAACGCAGGCACGCGGCGGCGGGCGTTTTCGTTGCGACTGTTGGGTGATGATGCCCGCTATGTTGAGCGGCCGGGGCGGACATCGCCGCCATTTCCGGGGCATGATATGGTGCCGGGGCAAGCGCTGCGCGAGGACTGGTTTCCCGTGATTTTTCAGCGTTAGAGCCACTTTTCCATCTGGGCGCGGGTGAGGGTTTCGCCGTTTCGGGTGATTTGTTCATGCTGGACTACTTGAAAGCCCATGGCCGCAAAGGGGGCTTGAGCCATCAGGCTGGCATGCACCCAGATATGATGTAGTCCAAGCGTTTTGGCCTGCGCCTCAACCGCCGCATAGAGTGCGCGAAATAGGCCTGAACCGCGCGCCGCTGGCACAATATAGGCGAGATCGAGATAGCCATCAGGGCGCATGGTCATAAACCCTGTGAGCTCCGCGTTGGTTTTGGCAATCACCACGAATTGCGCGGCGAGTTTGGCGTGCCAGTCTGCGCCCGCATGGGGTGCGCTGTTCCACACGCGGCGCTGGGCGTCTGTATAAGGGCTGGGACCAGTGCGGATGGCGGTGAACATGACGGCACCCAATGCGTCATAGTCGGATGGGGTTGCCGTTCGGATCATCGGCCTGCCAAGGCGCGCAGCGCTTCATGTGGCAAGGCGGGGACATAGTTGCCACCTTGGCCTGTCATAGGGTCCGCTGCGACCATGGCGTTCAAGATCGCCTCTTCGACCGCTTGGGCGGTGGCAAGGAAATAGGGGTCGATCGCTTCATCCGGAATAAACCGCGCGGTTTTGATGCCGCTGCCTGTGATATCGGAATTGGCGGTGGAAAAGGCCAAGAACAGATCGCCAGAGCCGTGATAGGCATGCCCGCCCACGCGACCAATGCCAAAAGTGGCACGGCGGGCGAGGCGTTTGAGTTGATGCGGCAAGAGCGGCGCATCGGTGGCGATAACCACGATGATCGACGAGAGCGACAAATCGCGCGTGGCTTCATGCATCGCGGGTTCAACCAAGTTCAAGCGGTGGCCCAGAACGGTCAGATCGGCGCGGGCGCCAAAGTTGGCCTGAACAAAGACGCCAAGGGTAAAGCCATCTGGCATCAGGCGAGAGGCGGTGCCAGACCCTGCCTTGAAGCCAAAGCACTTCATGCCGGTGCCGCCGCCGACCGATCCTTCGTTTAGCGCGCCGGTTGTGGCGGTGTTGATCGCGGTAAAGACATGAGCAGGTGTTACATGAAAGCCATTGATATCATTTAAAAACCCGTCATAGGTTTCGGCGGCTACGGGCAACGCGAAATCATCTGTCAGCAAATCGGGAAAGGTATCAACAGCCCAACGGATGGTGGCATCACGGGTGGTGCCGCAGGAATTGGTGTTGGTGAGGGTGATGGGCAAGGACAGCTTGCCGACCTCTTCGATATAGTGTGATCCGGATAATTCACCGTTGCCGTTCAGGCTGTGAAAGCCTGCGAAAACCGGTAGCCCTATCTGATCAAGCGGGCGCGGTAGAATTGCGGTGACGCCTGTGCGAATGGGGCCATGCCCAACGCGCAGCGGACCATCGCCAGAGATCAGCGTGGTATAACCTACCGACACCCCCGCCACATCGGTAATGGCATTTAACGGACCGGGCGCGCCGTCAAGTTTTAGGCCGAGTGCGCGGGCGCGGGGTTTTCCGGTAGGGCTGTGCAGCATGGGGGTGACCTTTGGTTGATGTGATGCAATGGAAGGGGTTTTTGGGTGGCGGGGTCAAGGCCTTGGACGCCTTTGCCGCTACCATCAGTTGACATTTACGAGCGGGGCGTTCAGGCCAGCGCGGTGCAGTCACGGGGATGTGGTCATGACAGATGAAGCCGAAAAGCCAAAAAAGATCTCACGCCAGCAGGTGTTCACATTGGTGATTGAAGTGGGGCGGAACCCGGGTGACGGGCTGCCGGCCAAGGCTACGGGGGCCGCGCTGATGATCTATGCCAGTGGCGTGGATGAGGCCGAGGCCGTGCGCGAAACCGTGGCCATTTTGAAGCAGGCGGATATGGCACCGTTGGATGTGTCGGGCTATGGCACGCTGGAAGAACGGCTGGAGGCGGGGGACGAGATTGCGGCGGATGAGCGGGAGTTGATGGACCGCGCGCTGTCTGAAAACTCGGTCATCGTGGCGCAGATGACGCCGTTTTTCGACTGAGGTTTAGCGAAAAACGCAACCAACCCTTTGTTTAAAAACAGCTTTAGGCCGCCGAGCGGTGGCCGGAGCGGCCCAGCATATCCAAAAGCGGGATCGTTTCATACGCTTGGATCAGCATGTGGGGATAGCTGGGAGCCTGCCATTGCGGGCTGTTGGAATGGGACAGCAAGCGGCAATCTTCGGCACGGATCAGGCGGGGTGTGCCGATATCAAGCGAGACACAAGAGGTCACGGCGCGGCGATAATCCATCAGGGCGGCGCGGCCATCGGTGACATTGCCGGCCATGGTCAGCACGGTTTCTTCCGCAAAAAGATACTCTACCTCATCTCCCGACAGCGCGATTAGCTGATCGGATGACACTAGAATATCGGTTTCGGTGCCAAAATAGGGTGCGCGCAGGATGACCGGGCTGAACGAGCCACGGCTTGGCAAATCCATGTGTTTGACCGACATAAGCGAGACGTAATCGCCGTCATCTGTCAGCAGCAGATCACCGGGGCGCAATTTGCCTGCCGAGCGGGGCCCGCGGTCGGTTTGAATGGGGGTTTGTAGACCAACCCAAGGGGCGCGGGCGGGCAAATCATTGCTGTCCATCACGCCAAACCAGAGCAGGGATTTATGGCGCGTCGTCTGATCGCTGCCTGCGCAAATTTCCACCAGATCTTCCAGCATCATCGGCATCGGGTCGCGGCCACGGGTATTGCGGGCCATGCCCGTGCCGAGTTGTTCCAGCAAAAGTGTCCAGGTTTTGCCGGGACCGTCCCAGCCAAAGGAAATGCGCGCTACGCCTGCGCTGGGCAGATCGAGGGGGCCGGGCAGCACATGGCGCAACAAGCTGTCGCCTTGGCGGTGCAGGATGACAACGCCGGCCGTGTTATCGATAAAAACCGACAAGGTGCGCGGCCAGCTGTCGTTGGATTTGAAATCCAGCAAAACAGTGGCGCCTTCCAGCGGCAACTCAAATTCAAAGACCATCGTTGCCGCTGTCAGCAAAGACACGTCTTTGGCCGCATCAAGCGGGGTCGAGCGGTCAGAGAGGGCGAGCCATTGTGCCATTGTGCCTAGGCCGCCTTTCTGGAGGCGAACAAAAGCTGCGCCTCTAACGCGCGCAGGGTGCGGCGTGCGGCGAGGGTGTAGCCAGAGCCGGTTTCGGGGTCAATCTCGGGGAAGAATGCGCAAATCTCGGCCAGGATTTCCGCCTCAAAGCTTTTGGCGGTTTGCGGGTCGGGAAGGAAGCTTTGGGTCGCAAGACCTTTGGAGAAAACAACCTGATGGCAGTCAAACAGCAGGTGGACATAGGTCACCTCGCCGCCCGTCGTATAGCGGACGGAACTGTCATTGACCAAATCTCTGGCGGCCACCAGCACTTCGGTTTCGCCAAACAGCAGTTCGGACAGGCTGTCATGGATCAGGATGCGGTGGAGCGGAGACACCATAAGGTCGCGGTGTTGGCCAAAGGTGCCAGCGCTGATATGCACCGGGGCAAAGCTGCCTGTGGCGGCGACGGTACACCTACCGATCGAGCGCAGAGGTTGGAGGCCGTCATCTTGGGTCAACACCAAATCACCGGGTCGCAGCGTCTCCACCGCGACCTCGCCATTGGGCGTGCGAATGGCTGTACCTGCGACAAAGCACGGGATCGAGTTGATGTTGACGAAACCGATGTCGGTATGCCCAAGGCTGTCCTTGGCGGTATAGGTGAAATTCTTGGTTTCAGTTTGACCATCGCCGGTAATGTTAAAGGTGCCATCGGCGTTCAGCGTAACGGTTTGGCCCGATGGTAAAGTGATCGTGGAGCCAATAACGACAGCGACTCCATTGATATGGGTGATGGTCAGCATGGCGCTGGGCGTTTTGATGTCGTTTGCCAGAACATCCAGCATTTTGGTGCCATTGGGGTTCAGGTTGATGCTGTCATCAATCGCAACCAAGGCCGTTTGCACCGAGTCGCCTGCAATGAGCAAGTTACTGTCATAGCTGGAATCCGCCGCATCGGCGATGCCGATACGGATGGAGTTCAGCACGCCTGCGTTCACTGGCATGGTCAGAGTCAGGGTGACCGTAAACCCGTCCATTTCAATGTTATCGGCATCATCGGTGTTGCTCACGAACAGGTTTTGCTGGGTGTTTCCGTTGATGTTGTTGACCGAGGCAACACCATTGCCAACCGATATCGGCACATGGGTGCCGTTGACCCAGACCCCAATTACATCATTGAACTGGCTGTTGATATATTCGGGATATTCTTCGGAGGCGAAGACAAAGCTCATCGTCATAAAGCTGGCGGTGGGGGTGAAGTCTACATCCAGCCAGACCGCGCCATAGGTGTTCGTGTCGGCGATGTCGTTGAACTGGGAATCGTTTTTCGTACCCGAGGCATTGGTGGATGTGCCAGCGCTGCCGTTCGGGTCGCCGTTGCGCTGGGTGAAGTCATCGACATTCCCCGTCGACAGAATAACCCCGGTTTCTGACGGCACGACACCATCAGCCAACTGACCGTTGGAATAGATCGCAGACGAGGCGGCGGGGCCAGAATAGCTTGCGCCATTGACTGTGACGCCTGACCCAAAGATTGCGTTTGCCATTGCCAGTGCCGAAGCATTGGTTTGATAGGTGAGTTCGGCACCTGTCGCCATTTCTGCCCCCAAATGTACCAGAGGTCAGCTCAAACGCCGCTAAACAGACCGATTTTGTCGGTCTTGCACTGTTAGTATCACTGCTCGTTCGGACACGTTGGTCCAGCGTTTGCCCTGCCTCAGGACTTATTATGCGTTCAATTAATCGCAAAATTTATTGATTGTCACGGAATATTCGCGTTCGGGTTGTACTAGGCGGTAAAAAGGGTTGCGCGGGTGCCACAGCGCAAAAGGCCGTTTGGAACTGTTGCATGGACAGGTTTGAGGCGGTATCGCTGGAGCGCGCAGGCCTTGGTCTTGCCCCGTTAAAGGACGTATTGATGCCCGTATTTGCCCCGATTGACCCCGTTCAACTGACTGCAGACCTGATCCGCTGCCCAACCGTGACCCCGGCTGAGGGCGGTGCGCTGGTGTTGCTGGAGGATTTGCTGACCGAAGGCGGGTTTACTTGTATGCGGGTGGACCGGGGCGGAATTTCCAATTTGTTTGCGCGTTGGGGGCGGCCAGGCGCGAACCGCAGCTTTGGCTTTAACGGGCATACCGATGTGGTGCCTGTAAGTGATGTGGCTGCCTGGACGCATGACCCGTTTGGCGCCGAGATTGTGGATGGTTGGATGTATGGGCGCGGGGCCACGGATATGAAATCGGGGGTAGCCGCCTTTGCCGCCGCCGCGATTGATTTCGTGCGCCAGACCCCGCCGGACGGGGCGGTTATTCTGGCGATTACCGGCGATGAAGAGGACGTGGCCGCCGATGGCACCGTGGCCTTGCTGGATTGGATGGCCGCCAATAACGAGCAGATGAGCGTTTGCCTTGTGGGGGAACCGACCTGCCCGAATGTTATGGGCGAAATGATGAAAGTGGGGCGGCGCGGGTCGCTGACGGCGCGGTTTGAAGCGCGCGGCGTGCAAGGTCATTCCGCCTATCCGCACCGGGCCAACAACCCGCTGAATGCGATGGTGCGGTTGATGGACCAGTTGGCGACCCATGAGATGGACCAAGGCACCGATCATTTTGACCCCTCGACGCTTGCGATCACCACGATTGATACGGGCAATGTGGCGACCAATGTGATCCCGGCCACCTGCCGCGCCACGGTGAATATTCGGTTCAACGACAGCCACTCTGGCGCGACGATTTCTAACTGGCTGCGCATGCAGGCAGCAGCGATGCAGGCGGCAACGGATGTGCAATTTGAGGTTTCAATCAAAATCTCGGGTGAGAGTTTTGTGACGCCCCCCGGCGAATTGTCGGCACTGGTGGCGCGGGCGGTGCAGGCCGAGACGGGGGTGCAACCTGAACTGTCGACATCGGGGGGATCTTCGGACGCGCGCTTTGTCAAAGACCATTGCCCGGTGGTGGAATTTGGACTGGTGGGCAAGACCATGCATCAAGTCGATGAACGGGTCGAGGTGGCGCAGATCCATCAGTTGAAAACGATTTATAGCCGCATTTTGACAGAGTATTTCTCATGAACACCCCTGTAAAAGCGCGGATCGAGGTTACCACCGATATCGCCACATGTCTGGAATTGCGGCGCGTGGTGTTTATCGACGAGCAAGGCGTATCCGAGGCCGATGAGCGCGATGATCTGGACGGTCAAGCGGTGCATTTGCTCGCGTGGGTCGGGGACAATCCTGTAGGGTCGGCGCGGTTGCTGACCAAGGGCCATACGGGCAAGATTGGTCGTGTTTGTGTGCTGCGCGATCAGCGTGGGAGCGGGCTGGGGGCGGCCTTGATCGGGGCCGCGGTTGAGGAGTTTCGGCGAATGCCGGGGATTGAAGCGGTTAAGCTGGGCGCGCAGACCCATGCGATTGCGTTTTATGAGAAGCTGGGCTTTGTCGCGTTTGGCCCTGAATATGATGATGCGGGGATCGCGCACCGCGACATGATGCTGGACCTATAGCTTGGTAGGTGCCTATAGCTTAATAGGTGCCTATAGCTTAATAGGTGAAGGCGCGTGACGCCGCGATTTGGCCGTGCTAGGGCAGGCTTATGGAAAAATTACCGTCAAAACTCCAGATTGTTCAATGGTTGGCTGACAACCCTACGCTGACCTCCAAGCGCGATATCGCGCGGGCCTTTGGTAT
>Ga0102812_10002472_pt1 | contig 12463 bp, 10 predicted proteins | sample ColrivemetaGS713_FD_79334 | JGI IMG/M metagenome (GOLD analysis project Ga0102812, IMG submission 79334) | Estuarine microbial communities from the Columbia River estuary - Flood tide ETM metaG S.713 | ecosystem: Environmental > Aquatic > Marine > Intertidal zone > Estuary | place: USA... | reverse complement strand
CCGCTGAACCCGCCGGTGCGCAGCTGGCAATATTCGGCAACGCATTTGCCCAGACGCGCGATCACGCCGACTTGCAATGCGGCGACCACAGGTGATGAACTGTCAGGACGTGCATGAATGGTCAGCATGTCGCGCTCTACCAAAACAGTGCGCGCGCCGGACAACAGCGAATAGTGTATCCATCCACCTTGGCCATCGCGGTCCTGAACGCGACGCCAATGCCCATGCTCTGCGGTGATCTGAAGCGGCATGTCGCGCCGTTTGAACACCCAGTCGATGCGGTGGGTCAGGGACGGGCCTCGCCGGACATTGCCTTCGCTCGCTTTGAGCGAAACATAACGCGGCAGTGGCAGATTGGTGGCCGACCCGGTTTCCAAAGCTGCAAGCTGCCCGCCGGGCATGGACAGAAAGATCAGCCCTATCAAGGCTGCGGTCAACACTCGCATTACGGAACGCCTGTTCTTAGACTTCTGGTTCTAATTGCTCTTTTGCGGCTGCAGGTTCTTGTGCCTGCGGGCCACTTCCGCCACCATGACACAAACAAGGCCAAAGCGCCAAGTCTGGGAGGCAAAGAATGTCAAAACCGCGGTTAAGTGTTGTCGTCACGCGACGGTTGCCCGATGTGGTAGAAACCCGTCTGTCGGAATTGTTCGATGTACGTCTGCGCGACGACGATACACCGATGTCGCGTGCCGAATTGGGCGAGGCAATGCGCAACGCGGATGTTTTGGTGCCAACGCTGACCGATGAGATCGACAACACATTGATCGGGCAGGCAGGCGACCGTTTGAAGCTGATCGCAAATTATGGCGCGGGAGTTGACCACATTGATGTGGCGACCGCGCGGCAGCGCGGGATTCTGGTCTCCAACACGCCTGGCGTCCTGACGGATGATACAGCGGATATGACACTGGCGCTGATTCTCGCGGTGACCCGCAGAATTCCCGAAGGACTGGAAATTATGCGTTCGGGTGAGTGGGTCGGCTGGGCTCCGACGGCATTATTGGGTGTTCGGGTTGGTGGCAGGCGGCTGGGGATTCTCGGAATGGGTCGGATAGGCCAGGCGGTTGCGCGCCGCGCGTCGGCCTTTGGTATGCAGATCCATTATCATAACCGTCGGCGCCTGCGTCCTGAAACCGAAGAGGCCCTGCAGGCGACCTATTGGGAAAGCCTTGATCAGATGGTGGCCCGGATGGATGTCATTTCGGTCAACTGCCCGGCGACCCCCTCGACATTTCATCTTATGAACGCGCGCCGCCTCAAATTGATGAAGTCGGAAGCCGTGATTGTGAACACATCCCGCGGCGACGTGATCGACGAAAATGCGCTGACGCGTATGTTGCGTGCGGGCGAGATCGCAGGCGCAGGGCTCGATGTCTACGAACGAGGCCACGACATCAATCCGCGTTTGCGGGAGCTGAAGAATGTCGTTCTGTTGCCGCATATGGGATCGGCCACGCTGGAAGGCCGGATCGAGATGGGCGAAAAAGTGATCATCAACATCAAGACGTTCAACGATGGGCACAGGCCCCCGGACCAGGTTGTGCCGTCGATGCTCTGACGTACAGAGACAGACAAGAAAGCGAAGATCATGCGTATTTCATTTTTTGTCATTTTTCTTTGCATGGCAGGTGTGGCAAAGGCCCAGCAGGCCGCTGATGGTGTTCGGCCGGAGGCCGCCTCGCGGGGGGCTTTTGAAGCACTGTCATCGGACATTTCCGCGGCTTTTGATGCCAGGGACGCAGGCGCCCCGGTGGTCGCACAAAACTGGATGGTGGCTGCGGCGAACCCGCACGCGGTCAGGGCCGGAGCAGATGTATTGGCTGCGGGCGGTACGGCTGCGGATGCACTTGTGGCCGTTCAGGCGGTCTTGGGCCTTGTCGAGCCACAGTCTTCCGGGCTCGGGGGCGGGGCATTTCTGGTTTACTACGATGCGGCTTCGGGTGTTCTGACTACTTTGGACGGGCGCGAAACGGCGCCGCTCGCGGCAACACCGCGCCTCTTTCAGGATGAAACAGGCGCGCCGTTGAAATTCTTTGATGCCGTGGTCGGCGGGCGGTCCGTCGGGACACCCGGAACCCCGGCAATTATGCAGGCTATGCACGACAAATGGGGCCGTGCGGATTGGGCCGGACTGCTGGCCCCTGCGATTGCGCTTGCCGAGAGCGGGTTTTCCGTTTCGCCCCGGCTGGCCAGTCTGGTGGCTCAGGATGCAGAAGGATTGGCGCGCTATCCGTCAACGGCCGACTATTTTCTGCCCGCTGGCGTTCCTCTGGCGGCGGGCGACCGTCTGACAAACCCCGCATATGCGGAGACATTGCGCGCGATGGCCACCAATGGTGCCGCAGCCTTCTACACAGGCGACATTGCGGCAGATGTCGTGGCCGCAGTGCAGGGAGCAGATGGCAACCCCGGTGTGCTTTCGACACTCGATCTGGCGATCTATGCGGTGAAAGAACGCCCCCCGGTCTGTGTGAGTTACCGCGCCCATCAGGTGTGTGGCATGGGGCCGCCGTCTTCGGGGGCGCTTACAGTGGGGCAAATCCTCGGAATGCTCGATCGCTATGACCTGAGCGCCGGACCGATGGATGCGAACGTGCGCCGTTTGATCGGCGATGCGTCGCGGCTGGCCTTTGCCGATCGCGGGCGTTTCATGGCGGATAGCGATTACGTTCCGATGCCGACTGCAGGGCTTGTGGATCCGGCATATCTGGTTGCGCGGGGCGCTCTGCTTGCAGGCGATGACGCACTGCCGGAAGTGGCGCCAGGACAGCCTGCGTTTGATCACAGCCTGTACCGCGCCGATGACCAGTCAATCGAATTTCCTTCGACCTCGCATGTCTCGGTCGTGGATGCGCAGGGCAACGTCGCGTCAATGACGACCACTATCGAGAATGCGTTTGGCAGTCGCTTGATGGTGCGGGGTTTCCTGCTCAACAACGAACTGACCGATTTTTCCTTTGCCAGCCATGAAGACGGTGTACCGATCGCCAATCGAGTGGAGCCAGGCAAGCGGCCGCGGTCTTCGATGGCGCCCACCATCGTGACAAAGGACGGTGCCCCGGTGCTGGCTATTGGCAGTCCGGGTGGCAGTCGCATCATCGGCTATGTGGCCACCGCGATCATCGCGCATCTGGATTGGGGACTGGACGTACAGCAGGCCGTTTCCCTGCCGCATATGGTCAATCGCTTTGGCACATACGATCTGGAGGCTGGCACATCCGCGGAGGGGCTGGCGGAACCTCTGACGTCGCTGGGGTATGAGGTCAGCACCCGTGAGTTGACCTCTGGATTGCATGCGATATCCATTGGGCAGGAATTACAAGGCGGCGCTGACCCGCGCCGTGAGGGGATTGCACTGGGGCAATAAAGCACGGTGCTGCGGAGGAACGATCATGGTGCAGGCGGTGGATTTACCACGAAACGAAGACGGCATTGCGATTGTTCTGGGGGTGCTGAAACAGCAATTTGGCGACCGATTTCAGACGGGCCAGGCCATCCGCGATCAGCATGGACACACCACCACCTGGATCAAGACGCAAGCGCCTGACGCTGTTGTGTTTCCATCCTCAACCCAAGAAGTTTCGGACATCATTAAGGTCTGTGCGACCCACAAAGTGCCGGTGATTCCATTTGGAACCGGCACATCGCTCGAAGGCCATGTAAATGCACCCGCAGGCGGGATCTCCGTCGATACCAGCCAGATGAACCAGATCCTGACTGTTCATGCCGGTGATCTGGATTGCGTCGTGCAGCCAGGTGTCACACGGGAACAGCTGAATGCGCATCTTCGCGATCAGGGGCTGTTTTTTCCGATTGATCCTGGTGCTAACGCTTCCTTGGGCGGAATGGCGTCGACCCGCGCCTCCGGCACCAATGCCGTGAGATATGGTACGATGAAAGACAACGTATTGGCGCTTGAAGTGGTCATGCCTGACGGGGCGGTCGTGCGCACCGCCAAACGGGCGCGCAAATCCTCGGCGGGCTATGATCTGACGCGGCTTATGGTCGGTTCCGAAGGCACCTTGGGTCTGATCACCGAAATCACCCTTCGCCTGCAAGGGATACCGGAAGCGATCAGCTCTGCACGGTGTTCGTTTCCGACGGTGCAGGCCGCATGTGAAACCGTGATGGCCGTTATTCAGTACGGCTTGCCCGTGGCGCGGATTGAACTGCTGGATGCGCTGAGCGTTCGGGCCGTAAACGCCTATTCCAAGCTGACCTTGCCAGAGACGCCAATGCTGTTGCTGGAATTTCACGGCACCACGGCGGGTGTTGCGGAGCAAGCTGAAGTGTTTGGCAGCCTGGCCGAAGATTTCGGCGCCCAAGGCTATCAGGCCACCACGACCACCGAGGAACGCAATGCGCTGTGGCAAGCGCGCCATGATGCCTATTGGGCCTCATTGCAATTGCGTCCCGGTGCCAAGGGAATATCCACGGACGTGTGCGTCCCGATCTCACGTCTGGCAGAGTGTGTGACCCGGACACAGACGCGGCTGAACGATCTGGGATTTATCGCCCCCATCGTTGGCCATGCGGGGGACGGCAATTTTCATTCGCTGCTCTTGGTGGATATGGACAACCCCGACGAAGTTGCCAAAGCGGAAGAGTTTGTCGGCTGGCTGAATGATCTGGCGATTTCGATGGAAGGCACCTGTACCGGAGAGCACGGGATCGGGCAGGGCAAACGACCCTATCTGCTCAAGGAACTCGGGCCTGCGACCCATGTCATGTCTGCGATCAAACGGGCGATTGATCCCGACAATATCATGAACCCCGGCAAGATATTGACCTGACCGGGGACAACTGCGGGAAAGTCGCGCGGCGCGGTCTACAGGCGTTTTGATGAGGCAACGCGCCGGTTTGCCATCTTGACCGCGCATCAGATCGCCCCGCCAGGTTCACGGCAAATGTTGGCATGTCGCTTTCCCGCCATGACGGGTCGGGGGCGTTTTGCGTTGCGGCTCAGCTTTCGCTAATCCTGTCGCATCAATCATCCGCGGGAGTCGGGCATCATGAAAACGCAAGTCAAAGCTCTGGTCGTCGGTGGCGGCGCAGTCGGCACCTCTATCGCCTATCATCTGGCACGCGCGGGGTGGGACGATGTGATGCTGCTGGAGCGGGACGAGCTGACATCCGGCTCGACGTGGCATGCCGCCGGATTGCTGCCCTATTTCAACATGTCCTTTGCCACGACACATATCCACGACTACTCGATCCGTTTCTACAAGACGCTGGAAGAAGAGACCGGATTGAATGCGGGTTTTGCCGTCGTCGGCAACCTGCGCATGGCCCAGACCCAGGAGCGGATGGATGAATACATGCTCTATGCGTCCACTGCGGAAACCTGCGGTGTGCCATACCAGTGGATGACACCGGATCAGATCAAGGCGAAATGGCCGCTGATCCGCACCGAGGACCTGAAGGGCGCGCTGTATCACCATACCGATGGCTACATTAACCCCGCTGATGTGACGATGGCGATGGCCAAGGGCGCACGCCAGCGCGGTGTGATGATCGAACGCAAATGGCAGGCAGATGCGTTCAATTGGAATGGTACACATTGGGAAGTCACCGCGACCAAGATGATCGAAAAAGGCGGCAATCTGGTGCCATCTGACGAACAGGTCGTCATCACGGCAGAGCATGTCGTCACGGCCTCCGGAAACCACGCGCAGCGCACTGCCAAGATGCTGGGCATCAAGATGCCCGCGATCCCGGTCGAACATCAGTTCATCGTGATGGAGCAGGATCCCGAACTGGTCAAATTCCGCGCGGAAGGCAATGTGGAACACCCCGTTGTCCGTGATGCCGATGCCCAATCATATGTGCGCGAGGAGCGCGGTGGCTGGATTTTGGGCGTGTATGAGAAAAATGCGCCCGCGCGGTTCGAGTATGGCGTACCTGACAGCTTCCGTGCCGATTTGTTTCAGCTCGATCTGGACCGGATCGAAGATCAGTACATGGCGATGAACCACCGCATCCCATCCGCGGAAAACTGCGGTCTGAAAGACGATTTCAACGGCCCGATCTGCTATACGCCAGACGGCAATCCGTTGGTCGGCCCTGCGCCCGGGCTGCGCAACATGTGGCTGGCCGAAGGGTTTTCTTTTGGCATCACAGCGGCAGGTGGCACCGGATATTACCTCGCCCAGTTGATGACCAAGGGCGAGGCCGAGATCGACATGGCAAGCCTGGACCCCAAACGCTACGGCGACTGGATGACCACCGAGTTTGCCGCCCGCAAAAACGAGGAAGCCTACGAACACGTCTATATCCTGCACCACCCGGACGAAGAGCGCCCTGCGTGCCGTCCGCTGCGGACCTCGCCTGCTTATGACCGTCAGGCCGCGCGCGGTGCGCAGTTCGGCTGGGTCAACGGGTGGGAGCGGCCGAACTACTATGCGCCAGCCGGTTTCAGCGATCATGACAGCCGCTCGTTCCGGCGAGGGGGATGGTGGCAATATGCGGTCGACGAAGCCAAGGCCATCCGCGAGGGTGTGGGGATGATCGACGCCACAGCCTTTACCAAACATCTGGTCAAAGGGCCGGGCGCCACTGCGTTTCTGGACTGGTTCACCTGCAACAAGCTGCCGTCGGTTGGCCGTATCAACCTGACCTACGCATTGACCTCACATGGGACGACCCGCACCGAGTACACCATCGTTCGGTTGGCCGAGGACAGCTACTACCTCGTCAGTGCCGGAGCATGGACAGCCTATGACAGTGATTTCCTGCGCAAGGCGATCGAGGACAAGGCACCCGAGTTTGGGTACATCGAATGCCATGACGTAACCACGCAATGGGGTGTCTTTGCCATTGCGGGGCCGAAATCGCGAGATGTCCTGAATGCCTTGGTCAAGGACGCGGACCCTGCCACTGTCCTGTCCAACAAACGCTTTCCATGGCTGACCATGCGCAACATCGAACTGGGTATGGTCCCGGTACGGGCAATCCGTGTGGCCTATACCGGGGAGCTGGGATGGGAACTGCACCACCCTATCGAAATGCAGAACCATTTGTTTGACCAGCTGATGAAGGCAGGCGAGCCGCACGGGCTGAAACTGGTCGGCGCGCGCGCGCAAAACTGGCTGCGGCAAGAAAAATCCTATCGTGCGTTCGGTACCGAACTGGGTCGCGATGCAACCCCATTGGAAGCAGACCTGCCGCGCTTCGTGGATATGTCCAAGGAGTTCCATGGCAAGGCGGCAATGGAGGCGCATGGCATCCGCTCCAAATGCGTGACGATGCTGATTGATGGCCCTGCTGATGCTGATCCATGGGGTCGCGAAGTGCTGTATCATGGCGATACCCGCGTCGGGCGGCTGACGTCGGGCGGTTATTCGGTCGCCTTCGGTAAAAGCATCGGCATGGGCTATGTCAAACCTGACCATGCGGCACCGGGAACCAAATTGAAGGTCAAGATGTTTGACCAGCTATGGGATGCCGAGATCACCGAAGACAGTCCCTATGATCCCAAGAACGCCGTGATCCGCATCGACGGCTAATGTGCACCACTTGATCTGCTTGTGTTGATCTTGCGAATCCATTCCATATCGCAGGATCAACACAAGGAGCGGCCATGCGCATCGAAGAACGGATCAGCCAGTTGGGTATCACACTGCCCAATTTCGAAGACGGCAGCTATTACGGCACGAACTACGGCCAGATGAAGCCGCATCATATTGTCGGTAACGTCTTGTTCCTGTCGGGTCATACACCGGTTCTGGAGGGCCGGGTCCTGCATCCTGGCCGGATTGGCGGCGCGGTGACCGCCGAACAGGGGTATGAAGCGGCGCGGCTGACAGGCATCAACATGATTGGCGGGATGAAACACGCCCTCGGCGATCTGGACCGCGTCAAGGGGCTGATCCGGTGCCTCTGCTTTGTGGCCTGCGAACCGGAGTTCAACGACGTGCATCTGGTATCCAGCGGATGCAGCGATGTTCTGGCACAGGTGTTCGGTCCCGACGCGGGTATAGGCGGGCGCGCCACAATCGGTGTCCAGTCACTTTGTGACAAGATGTGCTTCGAGACATGGGCCGAAGTCGAGATTGCCTGACGGACAGTTTTTTCCGTGGATATGAAGCCCGGAATGCGGCCATTCGCATTGGCTGCTGATCGCCTGCCGTGGCACCAAATAGATTTGTTTGCGAAATTATGATAGCATCCCCACACGAGTTTATTGCGGAAGGGGGAAGCCATGTGGACTCTGGAACGTTTCGTCTCCGACTGCCGCGAGGCGGTTGACGCAGGCTCGGATCATACCGTGATAAAGGACATTATGGCGCGCGCCATGGCAGATCCTATGACCGTGTCATCGGCGTTCGGTACACCAGATGCTGCGGGAATAACGCTGCTCTATCATGCGCCGAATCTGACCATTCTGAACGTGGTATGGAAACCCGGGATGACCGTTCAACCCCATGATCACAACATGTGGGCGACCATCGGAATTTATGAAGGTCGCGAAGACAACATTTTTTGGCGCCGGATTGAAGGCGATCCTGACGGCACCATCGAGGCCGCCGGGGCGCGCAGTCTTGGCGCAGGAGAGTTTTCGCCCCTGGGGCGCAACATCATCCATTCTGTCACCAATCCCCTGTCAAGATTGACCGGGGCGATCCATGTCTATGGCGGTGATTTCTTTGCTGCCGAACGCAGCGAGTGGGACCCGGAAAATCTGCACGAAGCCCCTCTGGATATCGAGCGGGTCAAGGCCATCTTCTCGGACTGAAGATGTTTCGCGTCAGGGGCGCCGCGCCAAAAAGGCGAGGTTGTTGGCAGGCATGTTCCCCACGGTGACATCGGACAGTCCGGCGTTGTGCAACCATTCAATGATCTGCCGGTCGTCCTTGTAGCCAATCGCCGGATCCGCCGCACGCAGTTCCGTGTCAAACTGTTGATCACCTTTGCTGGTCAGGCGACCTGCGCGTCGGAACGGGCCGTAGAGCATGATCTGTCCCTGCAGGGACAATGCCTGTGATGCCTCGGATATCAACGTCTGCGCGGCCGCGTCCGGGATCAGGTGCAGCAGATTGACCACGACGATCAGGTCAGTGTTCCGGTGGGATGCACTCCACCCCGGCTGTGCTGCGTCCAGGGCAATCGCCGGATGGAGGTTTGCAAGACCCGCCTCGGCGACATAAGCGTCAATGCTGGCGCGCCGGACCGGGTCGATCTCGGTCGGTTGCCAGTCAAGTCCGGGCAGGGTTGCTGCAAACCGTGCAACATGTTGGCCTGTACCGCTTGCGATCTCCAGCACCCGGCCAACGGATGGGGCATGTCGGGTCAGAAATTCACACAAGGCATCCGCATTGCGGGCGGCCGCCGGCGCACACATTTTGGCGCCTTCGGTCTGGCTCGCGACGCTGGCGCCGGGTGGCAGCGTAAGGCTCATCCAAATCGCGCGGGCGAGAGTGCCGCAACTGTTGCCGCATCCAACGCAGGCGCGCGCCCCATCACCACATCCGCCAGCAATTGCGAGGCGGCAGGCGCTGTCTGAAAGCCGTAGCCACCCTGGCCTGCGCACCACACGAAATCCGGCACAGTCGTGTCACGGCCCAATACGAGCGTCCGGTCGGGGGCAAAACTGCGCAGCCCGGCCCAGCTGCTCAGCAGGCGCGTCACTGGCGGTCTGACCATTGCTTCATAGCGGGCCAGCCCCTCGGCCAGCACCATGTCGTCGGGCCAGGCATCGTGCGGCTCGACCGGGTCTTCGTCGGCTGGCGACACGATCAGCGCCCCAGCGTCAGGTTTGGCGTACCAGGTTTCCCCGACGCCGAAAAACATCGGCCAGCTGGAAGGATCGCGCCCTTCGGGTGCCGGGATGCGCGCCATGGACCGGCGGTTGGGCACGATGCCGATCGGAGCAACGCCAGCCATGGTTGCGATGCCATCGGCCCATGCCCCTGCGGCATTGACCAGCAACGCCGCGCTGTGCTCCGTGTTGCCACAGCGCACCTGCCAGTTGCCATCGGTATGGGTGATCGCGGTCACGCGCTGGCCCGTCAGGACCGATCCGCCATTGCCGCGAATGATGCGCGCGAAATCCTGCAACATGCGGTCGGTGTCGATATCATATGCCGCTTCGTGATATCCGGCGAAAGCTGTTGTCGCAGGGTCCAGAATAGGCACCAGATCGAGTGCCTGAGACATGGAAATACGGCTCACGCCCATCGTCGCCACATCCGCAAGGAAAGCGTCCTGCTCGTCGGGCTTGCCAACAATAAGCAGGCCGCGCGGCGAAAGGTAGCCACCTTGCGCGGAATGGTGATACTCGGCGCTTGCCACATTCAGTGCGATGGTTGTGGGCTTGCCGTAGTTTTGTTCAAAGAGCGCCGCCGATCGACCCGAAGCATGATACCCGATCGAGGTTTCCGCTTCGAGAACAGTCACTTGCGCGTCCGCTGAAAGCCGTGCTGCGGCGGACAAGCCAGCAATACCGCCGCCGATGACCAGAATGTCCGTCACTGTTCTTCTGTCCGGTCGGTGGCCGGGGGCGGTGTCGGGGTGAGCGCAGCGAGGCGCGCATAAAGCTCGGGCGACATGATGTATGTCATGGCCGCCAGCGAGGGTGCCAGTTGCTCTGCGGAACGTGCCGAAATGATCGGTGTCGGACCCATCGGATGTGCTGCCGCCCAAGCGACGGCCAGGGTGGCCGGATGCACGCCGATGTCTGCTGCTATGGTGCTCAGTTCCTCGGCGGCCCGATGCATGTAGTCCTTGCCATAGCGTGCAGCGTAGCGATCATCCTCCGTCAGGCGGCCGCTGCCTTTTGCGGCGTATTTGCCCGTCAGCAATCCGCCACCAAGAGGAGAGTAAGGTGCGCAGGCCACATCCTGATCCATGCACATGGGCAGGATTTCCACTTCTGCCTGACGTTTTACCAGATTGTACATCGGTTGAACGATATCGATCCGCAGATCAAATTCGGCAGCACTCGCGATGGCCTTCATGACTTGCCATGCTGCAAAGTTGGACACGCCGACATACCGGATCTGTCCTTTGGATTTCAGATCGGCAAAGGCCTGCATGCTTTCGCGCAGATCCGTGTCCGGATCAAACCGGTGCAGATAGAGGATATCGACCATATCCATCTGCAGGCGCTGTCGGGATATCTCAAACGTCGAGGTAATATTGGAGTAGGTTCCGCCGCCAGTGTACCCCGCTTTGGTCGCGATGATCAGCCGGTCGCGATCCGGACCGATCATGCCGCCCAGAATGCGTTCGGACGCACCATCCGTATACATGTGCGCGGTGTCGAAGTGGGTGATCCCGGCCGCGATGCTGGCATCATACATCGCGCGCGACGCCGCAGCATCGGCGCGACCACCAAATTGCATGGCACCAAACGCGAGGCGGCTGGCCGGGGTTCCATCGGGGCTTGTGAGTGTGCGTGTCATGGATTGTTTGGTGCCACGATGCGACCGTCCGCGCAACGGTTAACACCGCCGTTTGGTGCGACAGTCTCGATCACCCTTTGAATGCGGTAAAACATGGCAAAACTGACGTCGGTACAACGTCGGTGCAACGTCGGTATTGCATCGGTGCAAACGGCCGCTTGCCGCAGGTTAACCGGGCGTCCGATGGGCTTTGTTCCCAAAAGGTTAATTGGCGCCTTTTGCGGTTGCACGTTGATAGGCCGGGCGCTCCTGGATCATCTCGACAAAACTGGCCAGCGCCGGGAAATCCGACTGCCGGTTCTGGCGCATTGCGATTTCGGCAGGGAACGAAAGCATGATGTCCGCAGCAGACAGCGTGTCCTGAACAAAGTGGCCGGACGGGCGCAGCATGTCGTTCATGTAGCGATAGTGATTGTCCAGTTCGGATTGGATGCGGGGGTGCAGTGGCGCGCCGGCCTCGCCCAGACGCCCGACGTAGAGGTTCAGCAAGATGGGCGTCATGGCCGAGCCTTCGGCAAAGTGCATCAGCTCCAGATGCGTGATGTATGCGTCGCTGTCGGCTGGTGGCACCATCTGCGGCGCAAAACGTGCACACAAGACTTCGACGATGGCGGCGCTCTCTGATATCAGACGACCCTCCAGTTCGATCAGTGGCGATTTGCCCAGCGGGTGAACGGCCAGAAGATCGGGCGGCGCCAGATTGGTCTTTGCGTCGCGTTCGTAGTGGACGATGTTGTACGGCTGGCCGATCTCTTCGAGAAGCCAGAGAATACGGTGAGATCGCGACCGGTTGAGATGGTGCAGAGTAATCATCGGACATCGCCTTTGCTGTGTGTCTTGCTAGACTACAGACTGGTATTGGAATGGAAAGGGGGTGCGCAATGATCGTTGTGGACAAGGCGGAACTGGAAGGTGGGGCGCGGGATGCCAGGGGGCCGGGCTGGACCAGCCTGCGATTGCTGGTGCGTTCGGACGGCATGGGGTTTTCGATGACCGAAACGCAGGTGCTGCCCGGTGCGGTGTTGCACCTGCAATACAAACACCACGTCGAGGCATGT
>Ga0102812_10002470_pt1 | contig 12466 bp, 11 predicted proteins | sample ColrivemetaGS713_FD_79334 | JGI IMG/M metagenome (GOLD analysis project Ga0102812, IMG submission 79334) | Estuarine microbial communities from the Columbia River estuary - Flood tide ETM metaG S.713 | ecosystem: Environmental > Aquatic > Marine > Intertidal zone > Estuary | place: USA... | reverse complement strand
TGGCAACGGCGCAGGTTCGGCCAACCGCACTGGGCGGGCGCTGCCAAGCACCCGGAAGGATGCAATCGCATAGCCGCCTTCGCGCTCGAAACTCACGAGGAACGCCTCGTCTCCCTCGGCCGCCACGACGTCAACGATCAAATCGGCCCGTTGGGCGGGCGCCAAGGTAAGACGATCCAACCGTTCGGCCTTTTTCAGCGGCATGCCGTCGAGTGCGACCACCCAGCCCTCCAGCCCGCGAGCCTCCAATGTAAATATCCGGGCGTTAGCGGTATTTACCAGCCTGAGCCGCATACGTGAAAGGTGCGGTACGTCCTTCGACCACGCACCATCACCATTCGCGGTGATCCAGTTGCCGATACGGCCTGCATGAGCCCAATCGTGCATGTTTTCAAAATCATCGGAGATCTGCGCTTGGTCATTGAGTCGCCAGTCATCCAGGAGAAGCACTTCGTCCAAATCGACTTCGGGCACTTCGCCCGCTTCTTCGATGATCAAGGCGCCGTACAGACCGCGGGCCATCTGTTCCCAACTGCGGTTGTGCGGATGATACCAGTAGGTGCCAGCGTCTGGAACGGTGAAGTCGTAGAGAAACTCGCCTCCGGGCTCTACCGCAGCCTGCGTAAGACCGACGACGCCGTCCATGGCATTGTCGATGCGGATGCCGTGCCAATGCACGCTCGAGGCTTGCGGCAGTTCGTTCTTAAAGCGCTGCAAAACCTGTTCACCTTGACGAACACGAATGGCCGGCCCCGGCACTGTGCCGCCATAAGTCCACACCAGCGTTTCCGGATAGTCCGACGGCGCCAAACGCGCAGTGTGTTGCCGAGCGATCAGATCATATGGGGTTGACCCAAGTGCCTCTCGTGAACTTGCGACTGAGAGGCCAGTGGACGCAAGAAGGCCCATAGAAAACTGTCGGCGTGTAATCACACTCATTCAATTACCCTCGGTGCTTCGACATGCAGAGTACCCTGATCAAGGGCTTTGGTGTACTTTTCGCGGATTCCGAAAACTGTTGGTTTTTGCGGATCAACTATTCCCTGATTCCATCTATTCCCTTACACAGTTTTGGCAACTCGGTCGCCGCAGATATTTGCGGGTTTCCATATTGTCATGATCTCGCCGATCAGCCCCACCTGAGTGGTCCAGTTTTTTTAAAAACTTGTACAAATGTCCAGAAATGTCGTTTTGGGTATAGGCTGACCCGGGTGGTGTCGGGGGTGCTTTCTTGTCTGCGGGGCGCTGTCAGACAAAACCGGCTTGAGACGTGCAGGGCGGTCTACTGGCATTTCCTGATGACAAAACGCTCACCATTTCGCTGCTCTAAATCCAGCCCGAAAATCATCCATCTTGTCGTGATGATGTATGATCGGTTTCCGGTTTCATTAAGCGATGTCAAAGACCGACTGCAGGAACTCGGCATCGACATAAGCTATGAAACTGTCCGGTTCTGGTGGATCCGTTTTTCACTTTTGTTTGCATCCGACATTTGCAAAAAACCGCTTCGGACGAATGCGATCCTATCGGAACTGGCAGTGGCATCTCGACAAGGTTTTAATGAAGATAGGCGGCGAGACGCATTGCCTTTGTCTTACCATAGATCGCGAAGGCGAGGTGCTGGAATTTTGCGTAACGAACCGCCTCCTTCGTCGAATGGCGTCAGAATCGTTCAGCATAGGTTCCGGCTTTTACGGTCAGACTGAGATTGTTTCGAACTGGTCTGACAGAACTTTTGTCACCGCTTGGACTTAAGATGAGTCAACAAGTGATGAAATTTTTCACCCTGGACGGCGACATGACCGCGCAGTTCACTGGCGGCGAGGTTACTTTTGCCGTTGGAAAGAGCACTCAGGATCGCTTCGTGTTCCGCCATGGATTGTTCCAGTCGTCCGCGCAAATGCAGCTGCATCCGGCGATATGGTTTCAACCGCTTTTGTAGCTTGGCGGCCAAATCCCTCAGGTAAGGGCTTTGTGCCGCCTCATAGATCAAATGATGGAACTTTTCGTTGTGAGTATAATATTGATCGGCATCTTTTGCGGCGACAGCCTTTTTACATTGGTTGTTGGTTTCCTTCAGCGCCAGCAGCCCGGTTTCCGAAATCCTTTTCGCCGCCAGATATCCGCAGGACGCTTCAAGCTCTGCCATCGCTTCGAACATTTCGACCAGTTCAACTGGCCCCGGTTCAACCACAAACACGCCCCGGCGCGGGCGCTGTTCGACAAGGCCGGAGGCGATGAGTTTCTGGAACGCTTCGCGAATAGGTGTCCGTGATACCCCAAAATGCTCTGACAAACGGATCTCGTCCAGCCGTTCGCCATCAGCAAAACTGCCTGTCACGATCATCTGTTCCAGATCGTCGAGAATATGATCAGCACGGCGAGCATCCATGAAAATAGTATTCAATAGCACTAATAAAAAAGCAATAATGAAATCCTTGTATACAAAAAAGTTGACAACGAATGCAAGAAATCTGAGACTTTACGAATTAGCCACCGAGAGAGGTTCGGTTTGGCGTCCTTGGGAGGATACAATGAAATCTACACTTTATGCCGCAGCAGCGGCTGTTGCCGTTATGGCGGGCTCCACTTCTGCCGAAGAACTGCGCCTGTCACACCAGTGGGCGGAAGGCGATGTGCGCCATCAAGTTGCACAGATGGTTGCCGATGACGTGGCCGCTGCGGGTGTTGATCTGACAATCCAGATTTTTCCGAACCAGACACTTTTCAAGGCCCGTGAGCAATATACGCCACTGAGCCGTGGCCAGCTCGACATGACAGTTCTGCCGCTGTCTTATGCAGGCGGTCAACAGCCTGCCTATAACCTGACGCTGATGCCGGGCCTCGTGAAAAACCACGACCACGGTGATCGTCTGTCGCATTCACCTTTCATGGCCGAAATCGAAAATATCATGGCCGGTGACGACGTGATGGTTCTGGTTCACGGCTACCTTGCTGGCGGGTTCGGATCCAACAAAGGCTGCATCACCAAGCCAGAAGATGTGGCGGGGATTTCGATTCGCGCTGCTGGCAAGTCATTCGAAGAAATGCTTGCTGCCGCTGGTGCATCTATTTCTTCAATGGCGTCTTCGGAAATCTATCCTGCCCTGCAGTCGGGTGTTCTGGATGCGACAAACACATCGTCAGAAAGCTTTGTCAGCTTCCGTCTGTATGAACAGCTGACCTGCTACACACCTGCTGGCGAATACGCGTTGTGGTTCATGTATCAGCCACTGATCATGAACAAGTCGACCTTTGATGGCCTCAATGCTGATCAACAGGCGGCATTGCGCGCTGCTGGCGAAAAGGCACAGGCCTTCTATCTGGAACAGGCGAAACTGGGCGATTCAGTTGCGGCCAAAGCGTTCAGTGACGCTGGCGTGGAACTTGCCGAGATGACCGAAGCCGATTTTAACGCATGGCGCGAAATCGCGGCAACGTCGTCCTACCCGTCTTTCGTCGCCGAGACACCAGATGGACAAAAGCTGCTTGATATGGCGCTTTCGGTCGACTGATCTGACACTTGCGCCTGCCGGATCGATCGGCGGGCGCAAACACATCTGCATATCTCAACTGGAAAGTTCGTCTTGTGGCTAGCTCTGCATCTTCAACCCCGGCTGCCGTGCGCTTTATTGGGTATCTGTCAACGATCAGCGGCGTGATCGCGTCGTTCATGATACTCGCATCGGTATTGATCACCTGCCAGATGATCTTTATCCGCGCTGTGCTGGGTCAATCGACGATCTGGCAAACCGAGGCCGTGATTTATCTGATGATCGCCGCCACCATGATCGGCCTTGCCTATGTGCAAAAACTCAAAGGCCACGTCGGTGTTGACCTGATCCCAACCATGTTGGGGGCGACAGGCCGTCGGGTGATGGCGATGTTTACGCTGACAGTGACCGCGTTGATGATGATCCTGATGCTCTATTACGCCTACGACATGTGGCATTTCGCGTGGAAGCGCGGCTGGAAGTCGGAAACGATCTGGGCTGTTCCGTTGTGGATTCCCTATCTGGCGCTGCCACTGGGCTTTAGCCTCTTTTTACTTCAACTTGCCGCTGACCTCTGGATGGCCATTCGCGGCGAAGACATCGGGGCGCCCGTCGCCGCCGAAGACCGGAGGCATTGATGGATCCGCTTGCTGTTGGTGGGCTTGTTGCCCTTTGCACCGTTATGGTGCTGTTTTCCGGGGTTTCCGTGGCCACGGGTCTGTTGATCGTCGCCACCGGGTTCCTGTTTGTCTTTGACGGCGCGCGGTCGCTCGTTGCCTTGCCAGAACTGCTCTATGGAGAGCTCAACAGCTTTGCCCTTCTGTCGATCCCAATGTTTATCATCATGGGGGCCGCGATTTCATCAACCCGCGCCGGACCTGATCTGTACGAAGCACTTGAACGCTGGCTGACCAAAGTGCCCGGCGGGCTGGTCGTTTCCAACCTTGGTGCCTGCGCACTGTTCGCCGCAATGTCGGGTTCAAGCCCGGCAACCTGTGCCGCCATTGGCAAAATGGGCATACCGGAAATGCGCAAACGCGGCTACCCTGACGAAGTCGCTGCCGGGTCAATTGCCGCAGGCGGCACACTTGGAATCCTGATCCCGCCTTCTGTCACAATGATCGTCTATGGCATCGCAACCGAAACCAGCATCGGCCGGTTGTTCCTTGCGGGCGTCATCCCAGGCCTGCTGCTGGTGTCGCTGTTCATCGCTTGGGCAATCTACGACACATGGCGGCGCGGAGCCGCTGGCGTGGCCCTGTCCGGCATTAACTATAGCTGGGCGCAACGGCTCGAAGTTCTGCCCCGCGTCCTGCCATTCATCGCCATCATCGTAGGCGTGCTTTATGCGCTATATGGCGGTATCGCCACGCCGTCAGAAACCGCTGCGGTCGGCGCGATGCTTTGTATCATTGTGGCAATGTTCATCTACCGTTTGTATCAGCCCATGGCACTGTGGGCGGTCTTGCGCGATTCCACCAAGGAATCCGTTATGATCCTCTTCATCATAGGCGCGGCTGGCGTATTTTCCTTCATGCTCTCATCGCTGTTTGTCACCCAATCGGTCGCAGGCTGGATTGCCGATCTGGACGTGAACCGCTGGGTGCTGATGGGGATCATCAACGTGTTCCTGCTGGTTGCCGGCTTCTTTCTTCCACCTGTCGCCGTGATCCTGATGTCCGCCCCAATCCTGCTGCCGATCATCACAACCGCCGGGTTTGACCCGATCTGGTTTGCCGTGATCCTGACAATCAATATGGAAATCGGGCTGATCACACCGCCTGTCGGCCTCAACCTTTACGTAATCAACGGCATTGCACCTGACATTTCTCTCAAGAAGATTCTTGTCGGGTCCATGCCATTCGTCGGCTGTATGGTCTTGGCGATCATTATCCTTTGCGCCTTTCCAGGCCTTGCCACATGGCTGCCAGACTACCTGATGGGTCCTGCTTTATGAGCCTGCTTGCCGATCTTCTTTCGACATTGATCGACAGACGCCTGCCTGTTTTGGGCGGCGGTCGTGCCGATGGGCGCAAAGTTGACGCGCTGTGCCGTGACCTGATCGGCAACTTGGGCGAAGTCACAGGCTACGCGGTCGCACGCCAGATCCTTGACAGATACGAGGCGATGGACGACGCGCAAAAACATGCGTTCTTCAAGTTCCTTAATGACGAATTGGACATCGACACAGATGCCATCACAGCCGCAACAGCGGCCTATGCAAACGATGGCTCCGTCGCCAATTTTCGCCGCCTCATGCGCGTCGCCGAAGCACCACGTCAAGAACTTGCCCGGCGTCTAAATCAAGTTCCGGGTGCAACAGGGCGGATTGTGGCCATGCGCAACGACCTGCTGCGTTTCATGAAAACAGACGCCGCATTGGCCAAACTGGATGCGGATTTGCGTCACCTTTTGTCAAGTTGGTTCAACCGCGGTTTCCTGGTACTTCGCCCTATTAACTGGGAAAGCCCGGCGCATGTTCTCGAAAAAATCATCGCGTATGAGGCCGTCCACGCCATCGACAGTTGGGATGATCTGCGCCGCCGTCTGCAACCGTCAGACCGGCGTTGCTTTGGGTTCTTTCACCCTGCCATGCCAGACGAGCCGCTGATTTTTGTCGAAGTGGCCCTGACCAAAGGCATTCCTGGTTCGATCCAGACAGTCCTTTCGGAAGGCCGCGCGCCCCTTACCGAAGCACAGGCAGACACAGCCGTATTCTATTCTATATCGAATTGTCAGGCCGGGCTTGCCGGAATTTCCTTTGGTAATTCGCTAATCAAGCAGGTTGCAGGCGACCTCAGTCGCGCCCTGCCGCAGATCACGACCTTTGTGACACTTTCACCAATCCCGGGACTGATGAAATGGCTGGAAGAAAAAGGCCTGACGGACCGTATCGACGATCCTGACTCCCTGCGCGCCCTTGCAACGCACTATCTTCTCGAAGCAAAGCGGGAAGGCGGCTTGCCCCGCGATCCGGTTGCCCGCTTTCACCTCAATAACGGCGCATCAATACACGAGGTGCACGCCCGCGCCGATCTGTCAGCCAATGGGCGCGCACAATCTGGCGGCGCGATGGTGAATTACCTTTACGATCTGGGACGGATCACCGAAAATCACGAAGCCTTCGCGACTAGCCAAAAAGTGACAGCCTCTGCTGCACTGCGCACCCTTGCTCGTAAGGCGCTGACAACCGCCGCCTGATAATCTGGAAAGTTCCATGGCCAATTTGCTTTATGACACTCTCTTCGGTCGTCACGCCGGGAAAACCACACCATTCCTGTATCTGCCGGATGGCGCGACGCTGACCCATGACGCATTCCTGCGGATGGCAGCGCGTTATGCCCATACGATCACACAAGCCGGGCTGGTGGCGGGTGACAGGCTTGCCGCGCAGATCGAAAAGTCACCCGAAGCCTTGGCGGTTTACGCGGCCTGTGCCCAGACCGGCGTCATATTCCTGCCGCTGAACACTGGCTATACAGCCAATGAACTTGATTATTTCATTGGTAATTCAGGTGCAAAGCTTGTGCTCGCGACCGACCGTGCCGTGGATGCGCTGACCCCGATTGCGGAAGGCTACGGCGCCACCCTGCGAACGCTGAACCCCGATAATACCGGCAGTTTCCCTGATCTCGCCAAATCTCAGGCGGAGGTGTTTGAAACCGTCAGCCGCACGCCTGATGATCTGGCCGCGTTTTTGTATACTTCTGGCACCACAGGGCGGTCCAAAGGGGCGATGCTGACCCAGGCGAACCTCGTGTCAAACGCGCAAACCCTTGCCGATTACTGGCGGTTCACGGATTCCGACGTACTGCTGCACGCCTTGCCGATCTTCCACACCCACGGGCTTTTTGTGGCCACCAATGTCACGCTTATCGCCGGTGGTTCCATGATCTTTCTGCCTAAACTGGATATGGATCAAATGATCGGCTTTATGCCGCAGGCGACGACGATGATGGGTGTGCCCACATTCTATACACGGCTCTTGGATGACGTCCGTTTCACCGCCGAATTAACCGCGCACATGCGGCTTTTTGTATCAGGCTCTGCGCCATTGTTGGCTGAAACCCACGTTCGTTTTGAGGATCGCACCGGTCACCGCATCCTTGAGCGTTACGGCATGACCGAAACCAATATGAACACCTCCAACCCCTATGACGGCGATCGCCGCGCGGGGACCGTTGGTTTTCCGCTTCCCGGTGTTGAGCTCAAAGTCACCGATCCCGAGACGGGTGCGCCCGTTGCCAATGGTGAAATCGGACAGATCGAAGTGCGCGGACCAAATGTATTCAAGGGTTATTGGAAGATGCCCGAAAAAACTGCCGAAGAACTGCGCGCCGACGGGTTCTTCATCACCGGTGATTTGGGACTGATTGACGATGACGGCTATGTCACGATCATTGGCCGAAACAAAGACCTGATCATTTCGGGCGGCTACAACATCTACCCGAAAGAAATTGAGCTGGTTCTCGACGAGCAGCCCGGCGTGCTGGAAAGCGCGGTGATCGGCGTCCCGCACCCCGATTTCGGCGAAAGCGTGGTTGCGCTTCTTGTCGCCGAACCCGGCGTGACGCTGTCCCCGGATAGCATCATGGAGGCGTTGGGCGAAGAACTTGCACGCTTCAAGCAGCCCAAAAAGCTTATCGTGATGCCAGGTTTCCCGCGCAACACGATGGGAAAGTTGCAAAAGAATCTCCTGCGCGAGCAATTCGCTGATACCTTCGGTCCCGCCAAAACATGATCAACAAACAGGATGATATCAACGGCACTCACCGCAGTTATCGAAGCGCATGGCGGACCTGAGCAGTCCAAGCGGCTTTGTCAGTATGAATAGCCGTGAAGCGTGCAGTTTGGTCTTTTAGCCTTGATGCATGACAAAAAGCGATCCGGACAAGTACGTCCACAGCAGCCATGAGATCAATCGCTTGGAAGTCATGATCATAGTCGTTTCCCCTTTTCGCTCCGGGTTGTGGGGGACTTGCTGCGCGAGCGCGGCCTTCTTCCCATACCCGCTTCTAACAGGGGCGCCACCTTTACTCAGGTAACAATTTCAAACCGAACCGCCCCGCCGCTCATGCCGAGTAGCGTGGCCTCTTTTTCGCATGAGGGGCAGTTTTGCTGGCCATTGGGGGATTGCTTTGGATACGTCGGGAATTGCGGGTACTTTCCGACTTTAGTCTGAATTTCTCTCAGACCATTTAGAGTAGGATTGCGACCATATACGGTTTTCCCCTTTGACGGGAAAATGCATCTTGCAGGTAGTCGAAAACTTGAGCCTTTGAAGTCAGGCGCAAACAGGAGCAAAAAAATGAAACTCACTCAACTATTGATGACGACCTCATTGTGCGCGGTCGCCGCCCTTCCTGCCTTTGCGGAGTCCCGCCCTTTTTCTGAGGTTGATGCGGACAATAATGGAGAGCTTTCGCGCAGTGAACTTGAAGTTGTCTTCGGCTCCAGAGGCGCACGCGCAATTATTGATCGCAGCGACTTGAACAAGGACGGAACGGTCAGTGTTGCCGAGATTCAGGCGGCGCAAGACGACAGGTCAGACGATGAAGATGATGATAGCGACGAAGACTCTGAAGATGAAAGCGATGACGATCGGGATGACGATCGGAATGACGATGATAGTGATGAAAGTGGCGACGAAAGCGATAGCGACGACGGCGGCGACGAAGGTGACGGCGACGACGGCGGCGACGAAGGTGACGGCGACGACGGCGGCGACGAAGGCGACGGGGATGATGGCGGCGACGAAGGTGATGGTGACGACGGCGGCGACGAAGGTGATGGCGACGACGGCGGCGACGAAGGTGACGGCGATGACGGTGGCGACGAAGGTGACGGCGACGACGGCGGCGATGATGGCGGCGACGAAGGCGACGGCGGTGACGAAGGTGACGACTAGTCCCAGACCCTGACACAGCAAACAGGTAGTTTGCGTTGCTGGCACCCGTGATCGAAACGCGGGTGCCAGCAAACGAACATAAGATGGCTCTGGATATTAGATGGAACCGATTGAACAAACCAAATACGAAAAGCTTTTTTCGACACCTCTATTCCGCTTCCGCATACCTGATGCGGCAAAATTGAATGAAGACTTGCTTGTTGAAGAAAAGCGGATGCGAGCCGAAAGCGATGGTGTCGAAAAGTCCAATCATGGTGGCTGGCATTCCGCTGGAAACCTGTTTGAACAGGAGGCGCCTTGCATTCAAAGGCTGAAAACCGCAGCGGAGACAGCTGTCCTTGAGGCAACTGCTCAGATCAACACCAAAGCCGATCCTAAAGCCTATAAGCTTAAGATGTTTGCCTGGATGAACAGCAATCCTCCCTGAGGTATGAACGCGCCACATACACATCCGGGCGCTCATTGGTCGGGTGTTTACTATGTATCTCAGCCACGAATTGAAACTGGGAAATCCGGGAAAATCGAGTTTCTAAATCCCCGCACCGATCTGCCGAACTGGCGCATTTTGAAAGCGCCTGCTTTCAGTGCCAAAAAGTCGCTCCGGCCTGAGTCCGGTGAAATGATCCTGTTCCCATCGTATCTGGTCCATTGGGTTTATCCAAATGAGACGGAGGAAGACCGGGTAACAGTGGCATTCAATGCAACCTTTCGCTTGTCGAAATAATACGCAACCTGCCAAACGCTGCCCAAACCGGGCCTTTCCGCCAAACCCCGACAGAAGCGCTAGATCACGACTCTTCGTTGCGCCAAACCTCATGCGCGATAAGCGCTGCTTCAACGCGGTTGCGGGCATGAAGCTTCCCCATGATCACGGTCATGTAATGCCTGATAGTCTTTTCTTGCAGGCCCAGCGTTGCCGCAACTTCCTTGTTGCTTTGTCCCTTTGCGACCAGTCTTAAGATGTCCTCTTCACGATTGGTCAAATTGTCCACGGGCGAGGCTGGGTTGCTTTGATCTTTCTGGGACATGAAAGTCAGAACCTTTGATGCCAAAGCGGGAGAAACATGTGGCTCGCCCTTGGCAACACTCTTTAACACACTGCGCAGATCACTGGCGGAAATGCCCTTCAAAATATAGGCTATTGCTCCAAACCTAAGAGCATCCGCGACGTTCGCGTCTTCTTCAGAGACTGTGAGCATCGCGATGTATTTTACTCTGTTTGTTTCGGCGATTTTTTTGACCGCTGTCAGTCCGCCGCCCGGCATCGACAAATCCAGAAGTGCAATGTCAGGGCCTTTCTGTTCGGCCAGTAAAATAGCTTCTTCGGCAGAAGCCGCGGTCGCCACCACGCGAAATTCCCCGGTTTCCTCCAAACTCTTCACGACTCCGTCGCGATAAATCGGATGGTCATCAGCGACAAGAATTCGAATGGTCATATCGTTTCCTCCACCAGAGGCAAAAGCAAACGGACTACGGTGCCGACGCCCGGCGCCGTGTCGATTTCGATCCGCCCGTTAAGCGTGGCTGCGCGGTCTATCAGACCTGAAAGTCCCTGACCGCCGTCTTCTCTTAATCTTGGTTGCGATTCTACGTCAAAGCCTTGCCCATCATCAAAAACACTGACCTGTACCTGGTCTCCTTCGACGCTGAGTTGAACCTTGAATGATTCAGCATTTGCATGACGATAGGCATTGGACAGAGTTTCCTGAAGGAACCTGTAAATGCAAAGCTTGGATGCGTAGGGAGCCTGAAGCGTTTCTTTGGTTTTGTCCTGCAGCGATACGTTCGACCCAAAGCTCTTGTTGTGATCTGTGACTGCCTGAGCCACGCAGCCATTGAGACTGAGTATCCCGAGGTCTGGAAGCGCAAGACCTCTGGATATTGCCCGCAATTCCTTGATTGCGTTTGACAGGGCTGTTGTCACAGTGTCGGCATCTTCGGACGGAGCGAGACCCGCGCCTTCGAGCCTGAGACTCGCCAATGACAAATGCTGTGCAACGCCATCATGCAGATCGTGACCAATCCGCTGCATGATCTTTTCTGATTGAGCCGTGGATCGTTGAGCCGCTTGCGTCACGCGTTCCCGCAATGCGTCGTTGTATTTTGACAGTCTTTGGCTTTCGGACAGCTGGGCCGTCAATTGCTCACGCTGGCGCTCGATCTGACGACTTCCCGCATGAACGATAATAAAAAGCAAAGCCCCGCACAGGCTGAATATTTGCAGAACAAGCATCCAGCTATCGTTTCTTGCTTTTTCAAGTTCGGCAGCCAAATCTTCAGCGCGCTGATAGAATTCAACGACCACCAAAACGTTCCCTGTATTCGGATCTCTGATAGGGACATAAACCTCCAGCAAGGGAACGCCCAAGGTGCTTTCGGGGTGTTCGGCCTGAACTTCCAGGTTTTGAAACTGAGAGGCTACGTGGCCCGACCACGCCGTCATCAATGCCTCTGAAGGTTCAAAAATTCGCCCGCGCATCTCGGGTCGATAAGAATCCAGTATTTCCCCGTCTTCACTCCACACATTGTAAGTGACGACACGTTCTCTCAAGGCACTTCCTTTGAAAGCCTTGCGAAGCGCGAGGCTGGCCGCCTCCGAAACGGACGCTTTCGTGTCACCAAGGAAAGTCTGGTTCGGAATCAGGCTTTCGATGTAAAGGGCGGCGGACGAGCCAGAATTTTGAACGACCCCACTCTCAATTCGATCGGATACCCAAGTGCCGATAGCATAAGCTGCAACGGCCATTACAAGTCCACCAGCGGCAAGAAACTGGATCGATAGTGAGCGATACAGGAGCAAGAAATTGTAAGGCGTCGTTCTCATGAGCGAATGATGTCCAAATATCGCCGATTATTCTATGGACTTAAGTCCAAGGGCCGGGCTGTCAGTTTTGGTCAGAACAAATTGGCTTGAGGCGTGCAGGTCTCTTGGTCTTCATGCATTACAAAGACCGCCCCGTTCAAGTGCGTTCACAGCAGCCCTGAGATCATTCGCCTGGGCAGTAATATCATATGTCCGATTTCCACTTTCGCTCAGGAATGTGGAGGAGTTACTGAACGGGCA
>Ga0102812_10002467_pt1 | contig 12481 bp, 27 predicted proteins | sample ColrivemetaGS713_FD_79334 | JGI IMG/M metagenome (GOLD analysis project Ga0102812, IMG submission 79334) | Estuarine microbial communities from the Columbia River estuary - Flood tide ETM metaG S.713 | ecosystem: Environmental > Aquatic > Marine > Intertidal zone > Estuary | place: USA... | reverse complement strand
TTTTAGGATATCAGGTAAAAAACTCCAGATAAAAAATAAAAATCCGCTAGGATATCAGGTAAAAAACTGCTAAAAAATTGAAGTTTTAAGGATACCGGCTCTAGAAAGTCCGATCCAGGTTTCTACATAAAAAACCCGCAGAAATTTAGAAAATCCGCGGGTATTGAAGTTAGGGAATGGGTGTGGTGGTGGGAATGTGGTTAGCGTTGTATAAAATCATGTAAAGTTCACGTACTCTATTCCACCATTTCGGGTCTTTTTGTTTTGGTTTGCTATAAAAAACTATCTTACCCATTTTTTTTGTACCTTTATTGTTTATCTCTATCTTTAAAGTAGAATTATTCACAGGAACCGGGTAAATAAATATTTCATTTTTTAAGCACCAACTTTGTGCTGTATCCTCTTCTTTTCTTGTTTTCATCTTCTAATTATCATCCATTTAGTTTTATCTTTAAATCTATCAGAAATCGTGGTGATTTGTTGCTCTGTCATTCCTTCAATGTTAAAAAACTTATTTTTCTTATCACATTCAAGGTTTACGGCTACTAATTGTTTCTTTATATCCATTATTTACATACGTTACAAAATTCAGATTTTTTATCTCTTATTGTCGCACAGCTCAAGCATTTAATGACTACTATCGCCTTTTCGTTATTTATATTCAGAACTATTGGTTTACTCCTTTTAGTTTGAATTAAGACGGGTTCACGGTTTAAATCATGTTTTCGCATTTTCATCATCCAATAATCCGTTGTTATTGAAGCTATTTTTCCAGCATGAAATCCTGTAATTTCAGCAATCTCTAAATCTCTAAATCCAACTTGTGTTAGTTCTATCATTCGTTCATAGTCTTCATCCGTATAGGGTTGAAACTTTACGTGTTTTTTAACTTGTTTTTCCATAATTTCTGTTTTAAAATTCTATTTCATCAATACTTGCATCTTCCTCGTAATAAGGATTTGTGTAAATATATGGTCTCCCGACTTTTTTGTTGTCATTATATTCATTTCTATCTTCTAAAGGCTGAACTCTCTTAGCTTTATCTGTTCGTTCTAACTTCATATTATGTGTTAAAACTCTATCAATATAAGCAACTCCATAATTGTTGTTATGGCTAAAAAACTTCTCTTTAATATTCTTACCAACAAAGTAAAACTCTTCAATTGTTTCGTTCTGTAAACAATGGTCATCTAAATAAATTAGAATCTCTTTGTGTAAAGCTTCTCTTGATTCAAGTTTAACGGCTTCTAAGGCAGTTGTTGTAATATCTTTAACGTCCATAATCATACGTGAGTACGAAGTATCTATTGTTCCGTCTTCGTTCAAGTATTTTTGGTGTTTTCCCTCGTATTTATGTAAATTCTCTAAATAACATAAAAAAGCGGGAATTTCAGCCGTTAACATATCCAGAATTTTGTGGTTTGCTTTTCCTTCAAGTGTTGGAATCTTACGAACCCAATATCTAATTTCTTCATTATCTACTTTCGTAAATTTATTCTCGTCATTTGAAGTAATGATTATTTTACCAAAAAATGGAAGTTTAAATTGTTGAACGTGTTTAATATTTACAGAAATCTCTTTTTGGGTTGCAAGGTTTTTTATCTTCTCCATAGACTGACGACTATCGAAATGACTTTCTTCAATCATTATTACGTTTTTATCAGCATATTGCCCGTTGAAGGCATTACCAATATCTTGCGGGTTTATAATAATTGAATTTGCTCCAAATAAAATACTCAAATAATTTACAAACGTTGTTTTTCCTGTTTGTCTCTCTTGACTAATCAGCGTTAAAATTGGTAGCACTTGTCTTGGCATTTCGTACAAAACTTTTAGGTAAATTAATCCTAAATGGTATTGTTTTTTACCAAAAATATGTGTTACTAATGTTTTAGTCCAAATCCACTGTTCATCTCCGGTATAATCTTCAATGTGCATTGATTTGTAACCGAAAGGCGCATAACTATTATATTTATCGCCTATAATTTGGCGGTAATTTTTGTTATCGGGTTGAATAGTAAATACTTTATACTTATCTATATCGCCTAGAAACGCTTTATTAAAGTCATCCAATAGTGTTTGACGTTTTACGGGTTTAAGTTCCGTTCTATCCACGCCATAGCGGTCTTCAATGACAATTCTTTCGAAATACTCTCCTTGAATACGAACATATTCGTTTTCGTTGTTCATCACTTGGTATTTTACATAAGCTAAAGCCTCGTTAAAGCTGTTTTTGTAAATACATTTTTGAAGTAACATAAAAGAAGTGAACTTCTCACCTATTGGCAAATTCAATCCGTTTGTCATTTGCGCTTCAAAATAGCCGTTTTCTCTGTCAATCATAATCATTGACTTTTCTCTATCGGAAGCGTTTGTAATGTAAGTTAAAGACTTTTTACCAACTTGGCTAACAGCTTTAATCTTCAAAACTTTAAGAATCACATCTTCAATGCAGTTCTTATTGTAATAATCTACGGGATTTATTACATCTGGTGTAATAACCTTTTTACTCCCCATAGTATTTTTCTAAAATGATTTCTTCAATTTCATCTAGTTTTGAGAATTGCATCGTGCTTGGTCTTGTTTTGAAGTTGAAGGAGTTGTCTAACAAATCTGTTAAATCTAATCCGTTGCACATGATTTTACCTATTTCAAACCCTTGGTACTCCGGTGGGTCTTGATAAGTTCCTAATTTCCCTCTGTAGTAAGTTCCGTGAACCTCTAGGTTTAAGTCATAAAATTCTACAATGTGTTCTGTCATTTCTTTTCTGTTTTTAGGTTATACAATTTATCTACTTTACTTAACACTTTATTAAGTTGTGTTACTAATTTTTTATTTGCTCCCTTGAGTTCTTTATCTCGCATTATAGCAAAATATATCGGTCTATAAATACTTGCGACTCTTTGCGCAAATTTGCTCCTATTTTGACTGTAAAACTCTGGTGTTACATTGTAATGAATAAATAAGTCTATTATCTTTCTTTCTAATAGTAAATAAGCAAAATTACTTCCTTCTCCTATAGACTTGCAATATTTAATAATTGGTACTGCTTTTGGAAGTGGCATCTCGCCATATTCTACTAAAGTACCCTCTTTTAATTTTTTAGCACGTCCCTCGCGTTTTTCTACTACTTTTTTAGCACCGCATGACGTACAAACTTCATCTCCCGTTAAATTATAGGCTCCGCATTTTTTGCACTCCCACGTAGCTAATAAGTCGGGAATTGACTTTCTCTTCTTCCCGGGAGAATGGAACCATTGACTCCAATCTCGTTTCATTGACCATATCCCGTGTGTGTGAATGTTTTGACCTAAGTCAATTACGGTAAACTTGTCTTTAAATATTTTATCTGTCGTTCTTGAACCACGACCAACAATTTGAATCCATAAAGCTAAACTTTTTGTCGCTCTATTCATAATAATACACTCAACATCTTCAACATCGAATCCTGTTGTGAAGACATTTGTGTTAATTAGTATTGCATTTCGTTCATTTCTGAACCACTCTATAATTTCATCTCTCTTGTAAGGTACGCCCGTATCAGGGTTAATTTCAGTTTGATTAACTGTATCAAACATTTTAACATTTAATCCTAAAGAAATAAATAAATCATAAACAATAGCGTTAATCTTAGTTGAGGAATTAAAAATCATAGTCTTTTTTCCATTACAATAATCGAAGTAAGACTTTTTTAGTATCTCCACAGATGCCGCATTTGAATAAAGTGTGTTTAAAGAATCCTTTGTATAACCATCGGGGTTAGAAGCGGAATCTTTAAGCTTATGAAATCCGGGCAATTGTAACGCAATATTATAATCCTGTACTAAATAACCCTCGTCAATCAAAAATTGAGTATCTAATCCTTGAACTAAATCGTCAAAAATGGTACTCAAAGTCAAGGGCTCTACATATTCTACTTCATCTACTGTACTATAAAGTTTTTTATTTAGAACGGGTGTTCCAGAAAAACCTATCAATCTGTTGAAATCGTATTGCTCGAAAACTTTCTCAAATATCAGTATCTGAACTTCATCAAGTACTATATTGTCAAAATCTCCTAAATAACGTATTCCGTATTTTTTTATTCTTGCAAAAGCAGTTTGCACCATGGCGATAACTATCTGCTTATCATGGCGTAATGTATTCTCTTTCGCAGTTAAAACACAAGCCTCTTTTAACCAAGCTGAATTTTGCTGAAGTATCTCGATTCTATGTGTCAATATTAATGTTCTCCCAGGAAGCTCCTGTGCCAATTTTGCAATCAGCACAGACTTTCCACCTCCTGTCGGAAGAGCAACGCACAACTTTTTTACATTTTCTTTATACAATTTCTTTTGTATATCGTCATATAAATCTTGTTGGTATGTTCTTAGTTTAATCATAAAATATCAAAAAGTGTCGGGTGGCTATCATAGTTTGTAACTAAAACCTCCGTTCTTTTGTTCATTAAATTAGTTCTCTCGCCTACGGTAATTAAGTTTAGACCATGTTTTTCAACTAAATCTAAAATAACTCCGTTATCAAATTCACTTACCGCAAATTTCACTTTGCTATCCATTAACACTTGGAATAAATCCCTTGTGTCTTGCTCAACAAAGCTGTCTGAATAATTGTCTCCTGTGCCTAAATATGGCGGGTCGCAATAACAAAAGCATCTTGCAATATTATCTTTATAGTAAAATTTACCAAAAAACTTTCTAAAATCTACGTTAAAGAAATACGCATTATCTAACCAGTCTAGTGTCTTATCTATATTTTTAAAGACTATGTTTTTAGGGTTAGTTGCTCCAATTCTTAGGGTGTCGGGTTTGCCAAATAAACCAAAGTTAGAAATAAAAATAAATCTAATCGCATTCATTAGATCATCCTCTTCTTTTTTACCCTTACCCCAGCTTTTAAATTGCTTTTCTGTTATTGGAATATCCTTTAACATTTTAACAAATTCATCTTTGTTGTCTATTATTTGCCGGAACAAATTATAAACATCGTCATCCATGTCGTTAATGTAATTAAACTTAGCTTTTGGTTTATTAAAATACATACCTCCCGCACCAAAAAATGGCTCCATGTAAATATCATGTTTCGGGAAGTGTGTTTGTATTTTTTTAGCTATCAACGATTTGTTTCCTAGTCGGTTTAATATCATAAAACAACTTCGGATTCTAATATATCCTGTTCCCGTTGTTCTTTAACCGCTTTAATCCATTCACATACCAATTTGTATTGGTTAGCATCTCTGCTCACGTTTAGCTTCGTTTTAATCCTATTAATGTAGGTTGAAACTGTTTTTTGTGAAATGCCAAGTTCTAAGGCAATTTCTCTGCTTTTGAAGCCTTTCTTCATCATCTTAATGACGAAATCTTCCCGTTTTGATAATCTTTTCATATTTGTTATTTATAATATTTTGGGTTACCAATCCCGTTTGTAATTCCCCACATCGCAGTTTTAACATATCCAGAAATCCCTTTAGACAAATAAGCATTAGTCTTAATTAGGTTTTCTATCAAGTAACGTGCTTCACTTTCGGTAATATATCCCGCTCCAACTCTAGAGCCTAATATAAGCGAAGCTTTAACCACTTGTGGGTGTCCTTCATCTGTAATTTCGTTAATCGCACTTGTAACTAATCTTACAACTTTATTGTAGTCTTTATCATGTAAGCCTGTATTTATCGGTGTGTCGCTTACATTAACATAAAATTTCTTTCTGTAATTTGTTTTGTACCATATCTCTGCCCTTGAATATTTTCTAAACAAAATATCCTTGTCTTCACTTATAAATAACGGGAGAATAGCATTTTTTGTTGCTGTATCGAACCCATCGTAGTATTCAAATTCCTCTGAAACTGATTTATGAAGTGCTTTGTAATGGTCAACGTCATTTGGTACAACTATCCGCATTAAAGCTTTTACTCCTCGCTTAGACGGGCTAAGGTAGGCGCAAACAATTTCCTCGTGGTTGTGGAATATATGCTCCTTTAATGAAATAGCTTGTTCCAGAGTTTCAAGTTTATCGAAGTCTAGTTGCATTAATCCTGTAAAACTAGCTATGTTATCATATATTCGTCTTCTTCCGAATGGAATCATAATACTTGGCGTAAATGAATACAGTTTGCTCTTCAATTTTCTTTTCTCTTTTTGGTCGCCGTTCTCCACGGCTACTTGTATCGCAGAAAGTATTTCTAAAGTCTTTGGACTTGGATTCCGGTGGCTTTTTATGAAGTCATCGAGAGTCACGTGTCCTAGTACCGTAGAAATTCTTATATCTCCGCTATAGTAAGGGAATTTTATCATATTTCTGTTTTTAGTTAGGGTGCGGGAATCGAACCCGCATTAACCATAACCCTAATTGTTAATCTTACTCTGCTACTACTTTCCAACCACTTAATGAAGTGAAATACATATCGTCTTTACCCTCTTTTTCCACTTTTCTACTTCTAATGTTAAAGGAAATTGTAATAATATCTCCTTCGTTTACCATTCCTATCAAGTCCATTTTGTCGTTAGGAAACTCAAATACCACATCCATCGGGTACTGCCCTAATGTTTTTGCAATTAACTCTTTTTTTCTAAAGTCTCCGAAGACTTTTTCTTCTGAAATTTTTACTACTTGTACTTTTTCTTCTGAACCCATAATCTCTGTTTTTAAATTTGTGAATTTTTAATAATTTGTTGTTTGTAATACTCTTTTCGCTCTACAGCGTAATCTAATCTTTCTTTTATAAATGCAATACGTTCTTCATCTCTTGGAACTATTATTTCGTGCATGTGTTCGGTTTCTAATCCTCTAAAGTAAACCACAAAGTAAGTTTGCTTTGCTCCTGTACACATCATTTGAAATTGCATTTGGTCTATGTAGCTTTTGTCAATATCATCCACACCATTAGCCACAATCTTAAAGAACTTCAATCTTTTAGGACATTTAATTTCTAATCCTGAATTGTTTGAAACGACACCGTCCGGGGATGCTCCAGCGTGGTCGCCGTAACAGCAAAATTCACTTTCCTCGACATCTATAAAATCTAACGCCTTTTTTCTTGAAAACATCGCAAAAGCTAAAGGCTCTTCGTCTATTCCTCTTTGCATATCTTTTGAAATATAATCATCCGAATGGTCTTGAAGTCCAAACAAATCTTCTATTGCTTTTTCAAAAGCGTAAGTTTCAAGGCTTTCTCCTACAATAGCTATTGTTTTTTTTCTACCTTTTGGCTCTGCTTCTTTATAAGCAATCATTTCTTCATCTGTCATCTGTCTGCTTCCGTTTGTTAACATTTCAGATGCTCTAGAAGCGGTAAACCTACCTCTTCTTAATTCAAACCACTCGTTACTTCTTTGTTTTGCTGACATATTCTAACCATTTTTTCTCTATTACAGGGCTAACATCCCAATTCTTTTTAATCGATTCTATCGTCGCATTAGCTTTTAAGGCTGATTCAAATTTAGTCTCTAGAAACACAGGTCTCTCTTTTGGTTGTACAGGGTTTATCCTAACACCGCCAACAACTTGACCTTTCATTCTTACCGCCTCGTCAATGTAAAGTTCAACTTTTACGTTGTTCCAATCCTCTACAAATGAACTGTTCTTGCAAAATGACTTAACTATCTTTGCATTGGTTACGTTTAAGACTAAAGGTTTTATCCTCCCTTTGTCTGTTGTGAAGTAAGCTATGTTGTAATCTCCTCTTTTTCCGGCTACTACAACACCTTTTTCTTGTTTCACTTCTTTAATCGTGAATTCTAGGGTTACCCCAGCTTCTAAATAATCTTCCAAGTCTGCAACTCCTAAGTGGTCGCTCTTGTACACTTTCCGAAAGTGGTGCTTGTTACTCATAATTCTGTTTTTAGTAAAAAATCCGCTCGTAAAATATGTTACTCCGCTGATTCTTTTGTTCACTACAATTTACGAAAAATACCACAATTTTAGTGTTAAAGTTTTGTTAAAATTTGCTTTTTTGTATATGTTTTCTTACATTTAATTTGGTTTTTACGCGTAAATGTCGTAACTTGAATTACAGCCGGATGAACTTGCTGACCGCGGAGAGCGGATAAAAACTTTTTACACATGACGGAAAAAACTAGATTAAAAATTCACGCTACACGCCAACTTCAAAAGTATGGAATGTGTGAATTAACACAGGAGGCACATGACGGTATATGCTACTACGTTACACGCCAAGAGACATTTAAGAAACTGAGACCAACTTTGTTATTTATAGACGAAAATTGGGATGATTTTTACCAAATTCACTTATCAAATTCACTACTATGAGAGTGTTATATTATTTAGAGAGCGTAGGTTGTCTTATAGATGAAAAAAACTATGAAACATTTCCCGCAAGTAAAGATATGATTGACGACAAATTTAATAGAGTTTATGTTGTTGCAAAAGACGATTATTTACCAGAAGATTCAGTAGCATTTGAAAACGTTACTGACGAATGGCTGATGAAGTTGTCGTCTAAAGATATTAGAATAATAATTAAATTAATGTTAAAACAAAAGAGATGAATTTAGAGCAAGAAAAAATGAGAATGTTAGCTGAAGATTACGGATATGATTCAGTTGATGAAATGGCAAATGAAAGTATGTATGAAAGTTGTATTCCTGCAATTTGTATGAATTTAGACTGTAACGCAACTTTCGGGATGGAACCTGACCAAGATAGAGGTTGGTGTTCAGAATGTGAGACAAATACAGTCAAGAGCATTTATGTATTAATGGGAGTTATTTAAACGTAAAAAGATGGACAAGACAAACAAAGATTTATTTCAAAGGGTTCGTAAATGCACGGAGTTTTTGAAGCACAACGAGATAAAAAGGGAAAACTTTTTTGACGACGTGTACGGATATATTAAGCATAGTGAAAACACAAGATTAATTAACAGATGGCAATGTAAAACTGCCGATCTAAATTTCACTTTAAAGCTAGAAAAGTATTGTGAAAACCAAGCCAAAACTACTAAAGATACAAAAATGTATATGAAGTTTATCAAATTTCTTGAATGGTATGAAAATACAGGAGCTTCCAGAATACCGGAAGATAAAATTGAAGAAGTATTCAATAGATTTTTAGACGCAGATTAACTGACGAGGCTTTAGTAGCCGAAACCTTAACGTTGTGAAACAGAGAGGTCTTAATCAAAATTAACAAATTATGAATAAATTAAAAGTAGTTAGAACACCGTTTGAGTGTGCTATGGCAGCGCAGAGAAACGGAACAGTAAAAACACCCAACGTTATGATGAACGGAGGTAATATTCCTTATTTTAAATACCAATTAGCGGTACATAAATTTAATTTAGGATTATTAGCTAAAGGGATTGGATGTAGACACATTACCTTAAAAGACTTAAAAGAATACTATGGCTTGAAAGGAAGATATGCAACACAATGTTTAGAGGAATTCATGGTAATATATAATCGATGGACAAGATAAAAGAATACAAAACTAAGTTAATGAAAATTAGCCTAGTAAGAGAGCCGAGTACAATGCAAAAAGTTAAAATCAGTTCTTCGTTAACTACCGCAAATTATATTAAAGGTATTTATGAAGTTGAGAATGACGATATTACATTATACGAGTCGTTTTACGTGGTGATGTTAAACAACGCCAACAATACTATTGGTTATACCAAAATTTCACAAGGTGGGATTACCGGAACGGTAGTAGATGTGAGACTTATTGCAAAACACGCTTTAGAATGTTTAGCTACTTCGGTGATACTAATTCATAATCACCCAAGCGGTAATTCTAAACCAAGTTCAGCTGATAAGTTGATAACAGAAAAGATTAAACACGGTTTAGCTTTATTAGATATTAGAGTTTTAGACCATATTATTTTAACGGAGAATACATATTTCTCCTTTGCTGATGAATGTTTATTATAAAAACAGAAAATTATGAAGTTTACACAGTATGAAAAGTGGATTATCGAAACCGCAGTTAATAACCTCGTTGAGGAAGCTGAAAAAAAAGTAACAGAAGCAGAGAAATCGGGAAGAAACCTGATTTACGCTCCAGGATATTTTACTATGGTTAGTAAAGAATTACTGGAGAAATTAGAAAAATTAACCTATAAAACACGAAAAAAATGATTACCGCAATTGAATTATTAGACAGAATTTACGAGGACGTTGTAAGCGACTTCACAGAAACCGATGAAGTTGTAGAGGTATTAGAATTAATTGATGAATTACAAAACAAATTAGAAAATTTATACCATAAATAAGATGAATAAAGCAGAATTTAAAGCAAGGATTTTAGAATGTGGAGAACGTTCTTTTTATGCCGATGACACGGTTAACAATATATTCAAAAGAAACCCCATTTACATAATGTCATGGGGTTGGGATAAGTTAATATACTTAGAGAGCAAAGATTACCCAGACGAGCAAGTAGGGTTTATGTTTAATGTAACCGGATTGTTATTTAAGGGAGCAGTTATGGTAACACTTTCTTGGAATGACACATTTACAGTTAGATTTTTTAGAAGAGACATTTTACTAGATGGTACGGTTTCAGCCGTGGAAGTTAAGGAAATGCAACGAAATGAAGTTTATGCTGATAATCTACTTATAACAATAGATGAATTAGTAGAAAGAGGAAGACAGTATTAATTATTAACATTTATATTTAAAACAGAGTAAAATTATGAAAAAAGTATTAGGAGTATTCGCATTAGGATTGGCATTAATGTCATGTACAGCAAAAGATTTAGATTGTACAGAAATTCTAGAAGTAAGAGAACTAGCTGAACCAATAGATGGTAAACGTTGGGTAATTATTATGATGAAAGATTACGAGTTAGTGCAGTATAATACGGCAGTCTATTATGAGCCGGGAGATTATTACTGTAAATAACAAACACAATTAGTAAACGGTTTTTTAGGGAGGTTCGATTCCTCCCTTACTAACAAATTTTAAAACAGAAATTTATGAAGAAAACTAAGATTAAACAAGCTAAAAAAATCGTTCTTAAAAAAGACGAAGAGCAAATGTATTGGGAGCGTATCCAAATACAAAATGAAAGATTTTCACCGTCATGGGACGATGATTTTAACAGAGAAGATTATTAAAACAGAAATTATGAGACAAGCAAGTAATTACGGAGCAACAAGCTTCCACGGACAAACGATTTGTACAACTCCAAACAAGCTGATAGCATTATCAAAAAAGCTAGACGCACCTTATGGAGATTACAATGGTGGTAGAGATAAAGTTAATTTTGATTTTGAATTTGAAACAGAAAACGGGATTTACTTTACAGTTTACGATTGGAAAGAATACAGAACTTTAGGTTTAAATGACCTTGTTGATTTTCATATCGGAGCAAGAAATGGCTTAGAAGCTAACGAGGGTTTACAGGAATTAATAAAAGCTTTAGAAGATGAATAATAGAATAGTAGTTAATGGTTACACTTTTGATTATTCAGAAGAGTATAGTTGGTATTCTTGTCGTGGCGAAGTTTGTTACGATGACGACCATGACGAAATGCCCGAACCAAGACTAATGGAGGCGGCATATAAATTAGAGGAAATGCTAAAAAAAGATGGATATAACGCGGAAGCTAACCATTCTGAGAAAGGATGGGTTGAAGTAACAATATTTGATAATTAAAAACAAGAGTAAAATGGAATTTAACAAAAATGCAAAAGACATGAAAACAGAAGTTGAGACATTCGTAATTGAGGAAACAGCCGAACTTATTTATGATAGCGAAAAGCTAGAAAGATGGAACAAAATTGTTTCCGAAATAGGATTAGATGGTCAAAATCAAATAGTAAAACCATTAAAATCGCCGATACCTTTTTTATATGTGAAATCAAACATGAAAAAGGCGTTTGAAACTTTATGCCCGATTAAAACTTCGGTATATGAATATGATAAGACACCGATACCTTTAGACATTCTAGAGTTGGTAGCATTGTCGGTTAGAGAACAATATTTTCAAACGATTGAAATATGGTACGACGATAAAAGTCCAGACCCATTTTGTATTGGTAAAACTGAACAATACTACGGATATATTCAAGGTGGAAACAAGAGCGCAATATTTAACACAAGACAAGAAGTTCTAGATGCTGATTGTCCTAATGTTTACACCACAAATGAAAAACACTACCTTTTAGGTAAATGGGCGGATGTAAAAAGAAGCTTTGATGAACTTTTAGAAATGGCGAGAATGCGTTACATGAAAGAGCAACGAACTTCTTATGAGGGAACAATTCAAACTTACGAGCGATACCTTTCAGAACTTCCAAAAGAAGCTGATAGACTATTTAGCTAACCCCACCACCACACCCATTCCCTAACCCTAAACCCGCGGATTTTCTAAATTTCTGCGGGTTTTTTATGTCGAAACCTGGATCGGACTTTCTAGAGCCGGTATCCTTAAAACTTCAATTTTTTAGCAGTTTTTTACCTGATATCCTAGCGGATTTTTATTTTTTATCTGGAGTTTTTTACCTGATATCCTAAAA
>Ga0102812_10002463_pt1 | contig 12497 bp, 12 predicted proteins | sample ColrivemetaGS713_FD_79334 | JGI IMG/M metagenome (GOLD analysis project Ga0102812, IMG submission 79334) | Estuarine microbial communities from the Columbia River estuary - Flood tide ETM metaG S.713 | ecosystem: Environmental > Aquatic > Marine > Intertidal zone > Estuary | place: USA... | reverse complement strand
TCTACCCGCACAACCGATACAGCTGCCGCTGCGGCAGATTTTGTCGGTTCAGGCGAGTTTCCAGACGCTGAGGAAGCTTGGGCTGGCACTAATTTGATGGTCTGTGGTTTTTCCTCAACAGCCAGTTTTGGCTCGATTTCATTGGAAAATTGGTCGCTACCATTAGGTTGGGGAAATGTGGGTTCTGGTGTGTTTCTATTGTCTGGTAAGTCGGCGATTTCCTCAGGTGTATCCAACCTTTCTATCGATAGACTGCACAGACCTTCCACAAATTCAAATGCGGCAGCAATTTCAGCTGCATCTACTTGCGTTTCTAGTTCAATGGTCCAGTACAAATAGGTCTGTTCTGCCAGCATTTCGGAAAGTCGTGGCAGGCTGTCCAAATGGCAAATAACGTGTGCGGTTCCCATTTCATCTAAGGCCCGCAGCATGTGAAAGGGTTCGTTCCCGGTTTCGAACAATTCCGCAATTGGGCGGAACTTAATCTCGTAACGGGGCATCTGCAAAATATTGGTTGGGTCAGATACCTGATCGAACCCCAAGTCGAGGTCCAACGAAAGCATTGCGGGCTGAAAGTCGATTTCCGCCTCGTCGTCCTGTTCGTCGGGAGCAGTATCGCCCAACAATTCATCCAGTGCGGACAAAAGTCTTGCCGTGTCGTCACTTGGCAGTGGTGTGGAATCCCGGCTTGCACGGACCAGATCCGACAAGTGATCCGCGCATTGGAAAAACAGCTTGAGCCCGTTCTGGTCAGGCACCATCCGCCCCGCGCGCACTTCGTCCAGCGCGGTTTCAAATCTGTGCGCAAACCGAACCAATGCCTCTAGTCCGAAAGCACCTGCACCCCCTTTGATGGAATGGACGGCACGAAAGACTACATTGATTGTTTCGCTATCCTCCGCCCCTTCATACAGTGTTTGCAAACCGTCCTGCAAAGCTTCGAGAAGTTCTTCGCATTCGACGAAAAACGATGCCTTTATTTCGGCCATTGGATCAATTGGGTTTGCCATACCGCTGCTCCTATCCCGCTACCATTTGCAGGGCTTTGATCAGTTTGGCCGGGTCAAACGGCTTGACGATCCAGCCGGTTGCACCTGCAGTTCGGGCGCGGGCTTTGAGTTCGGGCGCGGCTTCGGTCGTCAATACCAGAATAGGTGTCGCACGGTGCTTGTCCTGGGTGCGCACGGCATCAATGAACCCAAATCCATCCATGCGGGGCATGTTGATGTCCGTGATGATCGCGTCTGGGTCCAGCTCGTTCAGAACCTCGATGCCGTGGATGCCGTCGTCGGCGGTATGAACGGTGAAGCCGGCCGGAATCAATGCCAGTCTGATCATGTCACGCATTGTGCGGCTGTCATCCACTGCAAGAATTTCAAGGGTCATAGATCGCCCTTTCCGATGGTTTCGGGTGTCATACCCATCACACGCATCTGATCCCGAACGCGGTCGGAGGTATTCTTGACAATGAGTGTGCGACCGTCATTTCGAGCGGCCCGTGCCGCCGCGATCATGACTTGCAGGCATAGAGAACCCAAATGGCTTACCTCTGACATGTCCAATATGACTTTGCTGTCCTTTCGGGTGCTCAAAGTTGCCAACAACTCTTGTGCAGCGGACAGATCCAGGCGCGGCGCGAGTGAAATCTCATTGCTCATCTGGAACCCAATCTCTTTCGGAAAAGCGCAGCGGCATGATGATCTCCTCAACTGGACAACCCCGGTATGAGGAACGTTCTAGGGTCAGTCTGTTAAGACCGGGTTACCCGGACCCGACTTTTCCTATTCTTGCTTTTGGGCAGGGCAAGAAAAAACCCGGGGTGCAGTCAAGCATCCCGGGTTTGCATGTGTAGCTGTACTGTTTCTTGTCAGCGGCGGCGGCGGCCACCGACCCGTGCATCGCGTCCGCGGCCTTCCTGCCCGGGCTTGGGACCTTCTTTGTTGAAGGTGATCCAGGCCTGACCATGTGGATCATTGTTGGTCAGGAAATTGGCGGCGCGGATGGCCTCCATTTCCTTGCCAGGACGGGGCCTTGTCGATCCCAGGCCGGTCAGCTGGCAAAACAGCTCCAGATCGATGTCATCCGGTACGATGACGCCTGCCTCGGCAAGCTCGAGCCGTTTGGCTTCGATTTTCGCCGCCGGAACGGGCAGCGCGATCGGATTCATGATCGCCGATGTCATGCCCGCGGTCATCGCCATAGGCAGAAATGCGTTGTTGATGCCATGTCTGTTCGGCAGGCCGAAAGAAATGTTGGAGGCACCACAGGTCGTGTTGACGCCCAGTTCCTCGCGCAGACGCCGCACCAGGGTAAATACCTGGTGCCCCGCCGTTGCCATTGCGCCGATCGGCATAACCAACGGGTCTACGACGATATCATGTGCCGGAATGCCGAAGTCAGCAGCGCGCTGCACGATTTTCTTGGCCACTTCAAAGCGCACATCAGGGTCTTCGGAAATGCCGGTGTCGTCGTTGGAGATCGCAACCACCGGAACATTGTATTTCTTGACCAAAGGCAGAACCAGCTCCAGCCGTTCCTCTTCGCCGGTGACAGAGTTCAAAAGGGGGCGTCCTTCGCAGGCAGCCAGACCGGATTCCAGCGCGCCGGGCACGGAACTGTCGATACACAGAGGCACATCCACGATCCGTTGCACACGTTCGATCAGCTCTTTCATCAGCGGTGGTTCGACAAAGTTGTTGTCGGCATAGCGCTTGTCTTCGGCCATTTTGTTAGTGAAAACAGCACCCGAATTGATATCGAGAACAGTTGCACCGGCCGCCACCTGAGCGATTGCATCGGCTTCGACTGTCGAGAAATCACCCGCCTCCAGCTCCATGGCCAGTTTCTTGCGCCCCGTGGGGTTGATCCGCTCGCCAATCACGCAGAAAGGCTGATCAAAGCCGATAATTGCGGTTTTGGTCTTGGATTCAACGATAGTCTTGGTCATGTCAGTCCCTTCAGGAGGCTTTGGCTGGAGCGGTGGACGCGCCACCATTTTCGATGGCCCATGTGGCATTGGTCTTGATCCCGCCCAGCGGGAAGAAATGCACATGGCTGATGTTGAAGTCCGGGTTCGCAGCCTTGTGGACGGCGAGTTCTGTAATGACGTCATCCGGTTCGAACGGAAGCAACAGCTTGGTCACGTCGCGTGCGCGTTTCTGCAGAACCTTGAGGGACGGACCCACACCGCAGGCGATTGCGAATTTGATCAGGGTCTGGAGCTTTGCCGGACCAGCTATTCCGATATGAATTGGCAGCGTAATGCCCTGTGCCGCCAGATCGTCTGCCCATTTGATAATCGGCTTGGCCTCGAACGCGAATTGCGTGGCAATCGCCATCTTGGCATCTGTGCGGGTCTGAAAATCGTTCTTCCATTTCAGAGCTGCAGTTACGTTTGTCATCGTTCCATCGGTGTCGATGTCGCGGTTGCCTTCAGGGTGGCCAGCCACATGCAGACGAGTAAAGCCTGCTTCGTCAAAGAGACCGGTTTCCATCAACTGCATGGAGCTGTCGAAATCACCATGTGGCTGGGTGACCCCGCCTGCCAGCAACAGCGCCTGGCGGACATCCGCTTCGCCCTGGTAGCGTGCGATCCAGTCAGCCAACGTCGCTTTGTCTTTGATGATGCGGGCCGGGAAATGCGGCATCACCTTGTAGCCTTCGGCGTTCAGCCGCTTGGCAGTGGCCACCATATCCTCGATCGGCGTACCTTCGATATGCGCGATGTAGACCCGCGTATCGGCTGGAAGCAACTCTGAAAAGCTTTCGACCTTTTCGGCTGTCCTGGGCATGACCTCGATGGAGTAGTCCTTGAGAAATGCCTCAATCGCCGCTGTCGGGCGAACGGGCGTACTCGCGTCTTTGCGTCTGAAATTCAACAGGGCCATCAGGCGATCCTTTTGCGTGAGGAAGGTGTCAAGAAATACAGGCAGGGTCAGGCCCATCCATCATTATTGATGAGTGACTTGATGCGTTCGCGATCAAATTCGGCTTCGAGGCGTGCGGCTTCCGTTTCAGCCAGCACTTCCGGGTCGCCATCCATTTCGACCGGGTCCGATTTGCGCCATTCCGCGAGATAGGCATCGGTGTCTTCAGCGCCGATCTTCATGGCGGCGCGGTCAATGGCCTGTTCAAAACGCTCGGACAGTTGCCGCTTGGATCCTTTGCGGCCCTTGCCGACGATAACCTGGGCGGGGATGTCGCGCCAGTATACGATTGTAACTTCGGGCATTGGCTGATTCCTGTCTTACCGTTTCGCCGTATCTATCCGCCGCATCCGGTCTGACAACGACGTTTTTCGACCCAAAGAGTTCCGTACGCGACTCGTGTGTGTTTTCTATCATTGGCTGACAGTGTTGCATGCACAAGTGCAGGCTCATTTTCGGATATGTATATCAGAATTATTTTCCAAGTTTACCGTGCCTGCGCGCTCATGCGCGGCGTGAAGCGCGTCTTGCGCTGTCACAGCGAAGCGGATAGCGTGACACCAACTCAAATTGAAAGGCGCAAAAGATGGCGCCACAGCGTCCTTCCGGTGCGGACGCGCTCCCGATAGCGGTAGAGAGCCCCGCGCCCACGTCCGCGGATGCAGCGCAGCTTTATGCAGCGCTTGATCTGGGGACAAACAGTTGTCGTATGCTCATTGCCCAACCACGGGGCAGTGGGTTTCATGTCGTGGACAGCTTTTCGAAATCCGTGCAACTTGGGGCCGGACTGGAAAAGACTGGGCGGCTGTCGCGCGGGTCAATGGCGCGCACCATTCAGGCGCTGCGCATTTGTCAGCAAAAACTCAAGCGCAACAAGGTCCGCCGTATGCGGCTGGTTGCAACCGAGGCTTGCCGCCGCGCGCTGAATGCCGAAGATTTTATTGCACGAGCGTATCGCGAAACGGGGCTTCGGCTGGACATCATCAAGCCCGAGCAGGAAGCGCAACTGGCCGTGATATCCTGCGCTCCGCTGGTCAATCACAAGACGGAAAACCTGCTGGTCGTTGATATCGGTGGTGGCTCGACGGAACTTGTCTGGATCGATCTCTCTCGGGTACCGAAAGCCGAACGGTCGCGTGCCATCATGCGGCTGCATCATGGATTTTCCACGACGCTGCCCGATTTGCCGTCCGCGCGGGTGGTTGACTGGATTTCGGTACCTTTGGGAGTGGCCACACTGCGCGATCAATTTCAGGACGTCGAGGACGACGCCGCGCGCTTTGCGTTGATGAGTTGGTTTTTTGAAGAGAACCTGTCCGAATTCAAACCCTATCACGATATGCAGCCGACTGAGAAATTTCAGATCATCGGAACATCTGGCACTGTGACAACCGTGGCTGCCAGCCATCTTGGGCTAAAGCGTTACGACCGAACCAAAGTGGACGGCCTGCGCATGACAACCGAGCAGATCGACCGGGTGATCCGATCCTATCTGGCACTTGGTCCTGCAGGGCGGCGTGCAGATCCGCGGATCGGGCAGGACCGTCAGGCCTTAATCATGTCGGGTGCCGCGATCCTGCAAGCCCTGATGCGCTGCTGGCCCACGGACAGATTGTCAGTTGCCGATCGCGGTTTGCGTGAAGGGCTACTATATGCGCAAATGAGCGCGGATGGCGTTCTGCAAGAGGAACCTCTGTGATGGGCAAAACACCGACCGGAAAGGGATCAGGCACCCGGAATACATCGGGGCGGGGACAGCGCGAGCTGAAGGTCAAGGTCAAGACAGCCCGTGGCCGCAAGCTCAGTTCGACACGCTGGCTGCAGCGTCAGTTAAATGACCCTTATGTCAAGCGGGCCAAAGCCGAAGGCTATCGCGGACGCGCTGCGTTCAAGATATTGGAGTTGGACGACAAATTCCGTTTTCTCGTGCCAGGAGCGCGGGTCGTCGATCTTGGCTGCGCGCCGGGAGGCTGGTGTCAGGTCGCGGTCAAACGGGTCAATGCATTGGGCGAGAAATCCGGCAAAGCCATTGGAACTGTGCTGGGTATAGATCTTCAGGAAATGGAGCCGATCCCGGGCACGACGCTCTATCAGCTGGATTTCATGGAAGATGATGCCGATATCCAGGTGCGCGCCTGGCTGGGCGGTACGGCGGATGTCGTGATGTCTGACATGGCTGCAGCAAGCTCCGGTCACAAGCAAACGGATCACATTCGTATCATCGCGCTGTGCGAGGCGGCGGCACAATTCGCATTTGATGTATTGGAGGATGGCGGAACCTTTGTCGCCAAAGTTCTTGCAGGTGGTGCGGAAGGCGAGTTGCAGAAGCTTTTGAAACAACGCTTTGCCAAAGTTTCCAACTTCAAGCCGCCTGCCAGCCGATCCGACAGTTCTGAAAAGTTCGTTGTCGCAACCGGTTTTCGTGCAGAGCAAGCGGACGACTTTACCGATCCTTAAATCTTGCCGGTCTAATCTCCGATACCCGGTCCTGCCTTGTTTGGCGCGACGTGTCATGAGGAGAAGACTAAGATGATTAGAACAATTTTGATGGCCGCGCCGTTTTTGGTCGTGGCAAGTCTTGCGCAAGGTGTGGAAGCACCACCAGCCATGAAGGCATTTGTGGAAACCGATGTCGCGGTCTGGGCACACGATGCTGCCGTCATGGATGCGGTGCGCGCCCAGAACGCGGTTCATGCCGACATGACGCAGGCGCGCATTGACACGCTGGATCTGGAATGGCGTGCTCAGGTCGGCAGCGACGTCACACCGTTGATCGACACCGTGCTCGGGAACCCGCTGTCAGCATATCTGAGGTCTAAGGTGGAGGCTTCGGGCGGTCAGATCACCGAGGTTTTCGTCATGGATGCCCACGGGCTGAATGTGGCTTCAAGTGGTGTCACATCAGATTATTGGCAGGGGGATGAAGCCAAATTTCAAAAGACGTTCTTGGCTGGTACGGGTGCGATGTTCGTCGATGACATTGAATTGGACGAGAGCACTCAAACCTATTTGGGTCAGGTGTCGATCGTATTGACAGACCCCGACACGGGCGCAGTTATTGGAGCCATGACCATCGGTCTGAATGCACAGATGTTTTTCTGATCAACGCGGGTTTAAATATTAGGCGTTGCTTTGCGGCCGCGCCTCCAAAGACCGGCCTGCGGCACGTTGAAATTCGCTGATGGCCTCTGCATCCAGGTTGTTCACAGTCGTTCTGTTTAACCGGGTTTTGGTCTTTTCGGCCTGATTGGTCTGACGGATCAGTTCGAAAAGGCGCGAATATCGCGGATCTTGTGATGTGTGCATGTGATGTCCTTTGGCGCAGTGCAGAGCCAAAAGGATGGAATAAAAATATGTCCGGGGCAGGGCACAGCCACGGCAAAGCCATGGCACATGGTGTCGGTTCAACACCGGCACATGCCAAGGATCCCATATAGGCCGTCAGGTCGGATCGACTGTTCCGTTGGCGATCATGCGCAAAGAGGTCACGCTTGGCAAAAAGAAGTATTCGCCGCCGCGCGTACTGACGAATTGCGGCATCCCGTCCATAATAAAGGGAGGATGTCCGCTGTCGGGATCAGCTGCGATGACAAATTTTGCACCTTCCGGCCTCACTCCAAGCAAAGGGCAGGTATCGTTTCCCGAACGGACGTCCATGCCATAATTGATCCATTGTTGCAGAACAAATTCAAACTGACGTTCAAGACTGGCACAAACCGCCAGAAAAATGACGCCGTGTTCCTGATCGCTACGCTCTGCACCCGGATCGAAACTGCCATAAGGCAGCCCACGTCGTAAAATACGCCGACGGTTGGAAATCGCTGAGCCATCCCATGTTCCCGGTGCGTCAGACGCAAGGCGCGGGTCCATGAAATCACGGATATTGCCACGACGAATGTGTGCTCCAAAGGGACATTTGGCGCCGTCCTGATCGTCGCGGTATCGAAAATCGATCAAAACATCCTTGTAAGCTTGTAGCCGCGCTTTTTCCGTTTGTGTGCGTTCACTGGATTTTGCGCGAATTCCGGGAATATCGGCCCAATTCTTTTCGAATTTTTTCAGATCACGGAATGTTGGCGCGGCCATCAGCGGCACACCGTTTGCCCAACGTCCCACCATTTTGGCGCGCAAGGTTTCACTCGCTTCTTCAACGGAGATGCCCATGATCCGAGCAAATTTTGCGCTTTGCTCGTCAATATAGTCCTGAAACGCGCCGACATCCTCGTGCAGCTTTCGAAATGCCATGAAAGACCCGTTCTGGGTGAACTGGACCGGCAGAGTTGTTGGAGGCAACTCCTGGCTTTCATCGACATGGCCCAAAAGAAACTCTCCGGTAGCCAGAGGTTTCCATGTTTGTTCCTTCGTCAGTTTGCCACGGCCCTTCACACGGGTCGTTTCCACCGTCGGTTCGAACTGCCCTTCAAAAACTGGATCGCCAATTCCATCAACAAAACCAAAATGTTCCTTGGGGCTGATCTTCATGGAGCCGTCGGCCGCTTGATCCAGGCGCGCGCCTGCTTGCTGATAGTCCGCATTTGACCGCGCGTGGCCGCGCAACAATTTGACGCCGCTGTCTCTTGCAGTTTTGCGCAACCAGTTAGACTGGGCTTCCAACTCAGGCACAGGTTGACCGTCGTTTGCCATCTGAGCACTGATCGACACCATCAAATGGATCGCAGAAGTATCGTTTTCTGCACTTCTGCGCCAAACCGGATCCCATTGGCCGAGATCGCTGGCGCCTTCGTCGCCCAGAATGGGCGCGCGCTTGACCATGCCCTCGATGAATTCATGCGGCAACCCGGACAGTGTGCTGATTGGCACATCCAGTGCAACCAGCCCTTTCCACGTAAACCCGACATTCAAGGTTACACGGGGGACCGGAACGCCGGATTGGTCGGGATCGTCAGGACCGCCTTGCCACCGTTCCGCGGTCGTCAAGCGTGGTTCGATCTTCTGGACAAAGGCCCGGCCAGCCTTGGTTGTGGGGATATGAAACAGGAAATAACGCGCAAATGGAAAGCCGAAGCGTCCGTAGGCGCGCACGATGTTGCCCTGAATATCCGCGAGATCGAGATTGCGTGTCATGCCAGATGTTCCTTGGAGGTCAGCGCACCGGGCTTTTGTGTCGGGGATTTGAGATCGTCAGGGCGGTGGGTCTGGCAAAAACGGCCAAAAGCCTCATGCAGGTCCTGATCGCTCATGCCTTGGTGTCGCGTCGCGAAATCGACGAAAGCCTGTTGAGTGTACAACGCCTTGAGTACGGACTGCAGGTCGCTGTGCGGTGCTTTCGGCCAGATGGCGGTGCCAACTTTGATAGTGAGCCAAAGACATATGACCAGCGCGACTGCAATCGTTGCAAGGATCAGCCGCACCGGCCCCCATGGCCACAAGCCGCTGAACGCCACAGCCAAGGCCAACGCGCCGACGCCTGCCAGCGCCTTTCCGACCAGACCTGGCAGCGCCCATCGGGGCATCGGGACTGTCCAATAATCAGTGAACGGCATCGTTGTCTTGACCTGACATTTCTTTACGTAAAGGTAAAAACTTGTCGCGTCTTTGACTGCATCAAAGCCCATACAATTGTCAAAAATCAGACGCAGTGTTGGCTCCGCGCGGCGCCATAGCGCATCGGTGTATGCGCGCAATTCAGCGTCATCGCCGGTTTTGGCGTCAAAATCCACGGTCAGGACAAGGTATGGATCGATCAGGTCATCCACCGTTTCAGGCGCCAACATATCGACCCCGGTAAAAAGGTCGATAATCGGGTTCGATGGCCTGCGCCCATTGAAGCGCAATTCATCAATGATAAAAAACCGCACGAAATGCGTGCCGGGAACAGCCGCGAAAGGGCTATTTAGCCCACTGGCCAAAGAGGGGGCGTCCTGTTGGGCAACAGGCAGCGTTCCCAAAATTTGGCGCAGGATCTGCTGTGGTGACCGATCCGCGCCATCCACATCTGTCAAAACACCGCGTCTGATGGGGGCTAGCATGGTCAGAAAATAGTGGCCGCCGTCAAAATTTGCCATTAGCGGGCCTTTCTCAATCGCTGACCGGGGCGGCGCTTGCCCAGATCCGGTTTATGCCATCCTGCCGGGCAATTGCCGCACGGTGCGCTGCCGATGATGCGACCGGCGACATGCCTTGGGTGCCCAGGTCATTTTGAACCTCGACCATTGTCTTTCGGTACGCTTGCGCGAACTCTTCTGGCGTTGATGTGCCATGAAGCGACTGCAGCTTACGTACAGCGACCATCACCCGGATCGACGCCTTGATGTCGCGCTGTGCTGCACCTGGCGTGGCGTTGTAGTAATATTCCGTATCGAATTGATTGTGCTGGATATATCGCTTGAAAGGTGACAGCGGAATGGATTGCGGATAGCGATAGTCGCCGTACCAGGCCAAGTCCAGATTGTCCGGAATTCCGTCTGAGAACGCGTCTATGTACTGATCCCAGGTCCCATTGAAATTACTGAAGAAAATCATGTAGTCGTAGCGCAGGCGTGTTTCCTTGCCCTGTCCGAGATCGGGCCAGTCCTTTCGTCTGATCACCACCCAGCGGGCAAAGTGAATGATCGACAGTCCCTGTAGCCCTGCCAGCAAAGTTGGAAAAGCGCGCAGGATTGTGACGATCCCCAATTTGACCCAGTAGTGCCAACGGGCCAGGGGCGTTATGACATTCAAGGCATAGGCCTTGCCTGCGATATTCGACATGGTCTGTCCTTTCCGGCTAACTTCCGAGCGGTTTTCCCGGCTTGCAAGGGCACAACTTTCCGTTGAATGTAGCGGTCGGTAAGGGGCAGCACAATCCCGGTGTTTCGCGATTTACTTTGGGCCGAAGTCGGTGTTTGATTTGTTCTGTAGTGCCGAAGGTTTGGTGGTGAAGTTTTGTAAGTTATTGAGTTAAATATACTAATTCATTTGGTGGATGGAAGGAAACTCCGCCACGTGCCAAGGATGGCGCAATTGGGGATGTCACGGGGTGGCGTCAGGACAATGAGATCGGAGATGGTGACGATGGTGAAGAAGCTGGTTCTAGGCCTTGGTTTGCTGTGCATTGCGGCCCTTGTTGGCTTGGGGTTCTGGCGTATGGCGGATCCGACGGTCACTGACTGCGTCTCGATGATAAAACGCGGTCTTCCAGGGCTTGCTCAAGAGCGTTCTGATCGTTTTTTGGGCAAAGTGCGAAGTGACACGGGTAATTGCAGGGGCGGAGAGCAGTTTCTTGCGTTGCGCGACACGCCTTGGGTGGACTGGTCCAACTATTGGGGGGCAGGCGGCCCCGACAGTCGCTCCGGAACGTTTCACCCCTCCAACATCATCACCAAACACATGGTGCGCAATGGGCGCGGTATCGATGGCGCTCTTTTGGACCTGGAGCGGCAACGGCTGGAGTTGATCAAGTTCAATCTGTTCGAGAACAACACCTTCGAAACCTATATCAAAGGGGCTGATGGAAGGCCGGGACCAATTGTCCGGCAATGGCCCGAAATGCGGTTGCCAAAGGGCCATCCGGACTTCGATGCCGTTGGTGGTGACGGAGTGCAAATCTGTTCGGGTCCATTGATGCGACACCGCACCGTAACGGGCGTATGCAACGACTTGCGCAATCCTGCGATGGGCTCGACCGGGATGGAATTTGCGCGCAATGTTCAGTTCGAGGAGACGTTCCCGGATCTGGCTTTGACCCAGATGACAAAGGACCGTCACAACGGACGTATTGACCTTCTCACGCCGGATCCTCAGGTGATCAGCCGAGAACTGCTGGCCCGCAAGCAGGATAATCCTGAATTGTGCATGGGTGGAAAGGGGTTAGATGGTTGGGATGTCGCCGCGCAATGCGATTATAAACCTGCGCCGTTTTTCAATGTTCTGGCCGCATTTTGGGTGCAATTCATGACCCACGACTGGTTCAGTCACCTGGACGAAGGGCGCAATGCTCCTGAGACGATGTTGATGGGATGTACGCATGCACGTAAAGACAACGTCGACATGCCCCTGAGCGTTCAGGACGCTAATGATTTGGGTTGTAATCCGGCAATGTTCGAGGAGCGCGCTCTGGTCGCGCGGCCGCAACCAGCGCCAGAGTTCTGGTTCCGCGGCAAGAAACATATGGCGCGCGCACCGCAAACATCGTCAAACACGGTGACAGCCTGGTGGGATGCCAGTCAGATTTACGGCTATTCGGATGTGTCTCGTCAGCGCATGAAACGTGATCCGGAGGATGCTTCGAAACTGTTGATGCGTGCCGTTCCGGAACGGCAGAAGGCAGGTGACAGCGGATTGTATCTGCCCGTTTTCACCGAGTGCAAGGATGTGGCAGACGGATGCATCTCTGATCCGATCAATCCCAAATGGGCGGGGCAGGAGGCCGCTGCATTTCCGGAGAACTGGTCCATCGGGCTTAGTTTTCTGCACAACCTGTTCGTGCGCGAACACAACAGCTTTGTGGATGCGTTTCGCGCCTATGCGGCCAAACCAAACCACCGCAACCGGGATTCCGGTCTGCGCGACCCGCGGTTTCCAAATCGCATGATCACCTATGCTCAGGTCAGCGACGAAGAGCTTTTCGAG
>Ga0102812_10002454_pt1 | contig 12527 bp, 13 predicted proteins | sample ColrivemetaGS713_FD_79334 | JGI IMG/M metagenome (GOLD analysis project Ga0102812, IMG submission 79334) | Estuarine microbial communities from the Columbia River estuary - Flood tide ETM metaG S.713 | ecosystem: Environmental > Aquatic > Marine > Intertidal zone > Estuary | place: USA... | reverse complement strand
TTACGGAACATCTCTACACCAGTAATAACTGACTTCAAGTTCTTCTCGCCTGCCTTCATCAAACCAACGATTTCTACTTCATCACCAGTATTGATTACACCGCGCTCAATAGAACCAGTAGCAACAGTACCACGACCAGTGATCGAGAATACGTCCTCTACAGGCATCAAGAAAGGCTTGTCAATATCACGCTCAGGAAGAGGAATGTGCTCATCTACAGCAGCCATCAGCTCTACAATCTGAGCTACACCTTCAGCATCACCTTCGATTGCTTTCAATGCAGAACCAGTAATTACAGCAGCGTTATCGCCATCGTACTCATAAGCGGTAAGAAGTTCACGAACTTCCATGTCTACCAATTCCAACATCTCTTCGTCATCAACAAGGTCAGCCTTGTTCATGAATACGACAATTGCCGGTACACCTACCTGACGAGCAAGAAGGATGTGCTCACGTGTCTGAGGCATAGGGCCATCAGTAGCAGCAACAACCAGAATAGCACCGTCCATCTGAGCAGCACCCGTTACCATATTCTTCACATAATCGGCGTGACCAGGACAGTCAACGTGTCCATAGTGACGATCTGCTGTCTCGTATTCTACGTGAGCAGTGTTGATCGTAATACCACGCTCCTTTTCTTCTGGAGCAGAGTCGATGCTAGAATAGTCCTGGACTTTTCCTGCACCTCCATGAAGTTCGTGAAGTACTTTGCTGATTGCCGCGGTGAGTGTTGTCTTGCCGTGGTCAACGTGACCGATAGTACCAATGTTTACGTGAGGTTTCGACCTCGTAAAAGTTTCCTTAGCCATCAGTTGTTTTTTTTTGGAAACAAAGTTTAACAATAAATAACAGTTGTTCGGGCATATACCGAATATCGGCCAACCCGGCCACGAAAAAACGTGGCGGCAATAGAGCCAATGGGGAGATTTGAACTCCCGACCCCTTCCTTACCATGGAAGTGCTCTACCCCTGAGCTACATTGGCAAGAACTATTGTTTTTAGCCCCTGCGCTAAAATAAAAGAGCGGAAGACGAGACTCGAACCCGCGACCCTCAGCTTGGAAGGCTGATGCTCTACCAACTGAGCTACTTCCGCTTAAAATGGTGGGGGTGGTAGGACTCGAACCTACTCAGCCGAAGCACTGGATTTACAGTCCAGCCCGCCTCTCCAACTGCGGCGCACCCCCATACTTTCAAAGAGCAAAAAAGAGCCAGCAGAGGGATTCGAACCCCCGACCCGCTGATTACAAATCAGCTGCTCTGGCCAACTGAGCTATGCTGGCATTATTACCATTTTTTTTCGCCGGACGTCCAACATAAGGTTTACAAGAGAAACCTTTTTGTTGTTGCTATCCCACTAGATAGTGGAAAGCTTATCTAACTTAGGTAAGATGGTAAATTTGATGCTTTTATCTTCCCTTTGGAAGTTGCGTTGAGATCATTTTCTCAAAGCGATTGCAAAGATATATCTATTCGGTAAAAGAAAAAACTTTTGCTGAGGTTTTTTTCTTAAGGTTTGAAAATGTTTCCTCCTTTATGCTTCTTTCCCCTAAAACTACCCCACTAAGTCTCTCAACACTACCAAATAAAACAGCGTCGATGATTTGCCATCACCGACGCCGCCTGTTTTAACGCAACTTAGCTTTAAATAGTTTCGCGCATTCGCTCTTTATATTTCACCAATTGCCGCTTCAGTACATCAGTTATTTTATCAATGGCGGCTTCGAAAGTCTTATCGGTGTACTTTGCCACCAATATGTCACCTGGAACAGATATTCGTACTTCCGCAATTTTGTCTTTCACTTGGCCGGAATTTTCCAGCTTCAGGTTTACTCGGGCTTCAATAATGCGATCAAAAAAGGTGTCTAATTTCCCCAGCTTCTTTTCGATGAATTCGATCAATTTTTCGTCAGCTGTGAAATGAACTGCTTCTGTGTATACTTTCATGTAGTTACATTTTGTGAACCAAGCATAATTGGTTCTTTCCAATAAAACCAGGGAGTTATTCTTCTCCCTTCTATTCATTCAATTTTGCTTTGGGATGGGCCTGCTCATAGGACCTCTTCAGCTTTTCAATAGAGTTATGGGTGTAAACTTGGGTGGCTGCCAGACTGCTATGTCCTAGCAATTCTTTAATCGCATTTAGATCAGCCCCCGCATCGGACAAGTGTGTGGCAAATGAATGACGTAGCACGTGTGGGCTTGCTCGTTCCAAATAAGGCAAAGTTCCCAGATACCGTTTTACTTGATTGTACATCCATTTCGGATAAGGCGGTTTTCCCTTATCTGTCAAAATCAGTACCTCAATGCCCGGAAATATTTCGTTTTTTCGTTCCTGATAAACAAGTAGCGCCCGATGTACTGCTTCTCCGTAAGGTACTAAACGTTCTTTTCCTCCTTTTCCTGTTATTCTCAAACGTTTTTCTGCACGCAGAACATCCTTCTCTTGCAGACTCAGCAATTCCGAACGCCTTAAACCTGCACCATAAAGCAACTCTAACATTAGCTTATCTCTGGCAGCAGAAAAATCAGGTGCTTCTGGAAACGAAGCTAACAATCGCGCCAACGCCGTAGCATCTGCGGTTACAGGTAATCTCTTTTTTAGTTTTGGTGTTTGAATCGCCTTGGTTGGATCTGAGAGATCAGGATTTTGCCGTCGCCAATAACGGTAAAATGCTTTAATGCTAGATAATTTACGACGAATACTGGCCGGGGCTTGTTCCTGTTCCAGTAAAACAGCCATCCAAGACCTGACTTGACTGGCTACGATTTCAGGCCACTTACAAGAACCATAGACTTGTTGAATGAAATTTTCGAATTGAATTAAGTCATTCTGATATGCTTTCAGGGTATGCTCAGAAAAGCGCTTCTCGTATTCCAAATACCGTATAAATCCTCTTACATCCATATATTCTCTCTATCTTTAACCCTAGGATTAAGGTAGTCCTATTCCCGCAAAAAAGCAATATTTAGACCTAAGTTTTGTATGAAAAAAGAACGCAAGCCAGAAAGTTTTTTACAAAAACCAAGCTATCCTGGAGGGCCCAAAGCAATGCGTAAGTTTCTTTCTCAACATATCCGTTATCCAGAAGCTGCTAAAGCAGAAAAAATAGAAGGTACTGTCAGAGTTAGAATGGATATTGATTACCAGGGAAAGGTCATTGGAACTAAAGTTTTAGCTGGCCTGGGACATGGTTGCGATGAAGAAGCGCAGCGCGTTATCAAACTCCTAACCTTTCAATTACCTAAATTACGGAAGATTCGAGCGACTTTTCATAAAACAATAAATATTCACTTTCATTACCCTAAGGAAGCTGCTCTTCCTGCCGCTGAGTTAAATTATACGCTTATTGAAAGTAAAACGGAAGCAACAGAAAACGACAAAACTCCGGGGAGTTCTTATAACTACACTATTTCCCTGTAATAACGATTAAACAGAAAAGCCCTGTCAACAACTTAGTGCTGACAGGGCTTTTTCTTTGTAAGATGGTTATTACTGAGGCTTTTTCTTCGCCGAGTAATTTACCTTCAACTGACCGGATTTTCGCAGTTTGATTTTCACATCCTGCACAATCCCCATTGTTACTTCTCCATCTACTCTCAGGGAAGAGGTGATCCGTTCCCGTTTGTTTTCGGGTAGTTTCACTTTATGCTTCTCTAAAAAAAGTGGAATATCATCTACGGTAGCGAAAGCATCTCCTAGCTGAAGACGCGGCCTTGTTCCGTATACAGATTGATACTTTTTCTCAGGACGACCGATATAAAGGTAATTCACTAGTGATTTCTCCTCCAGCTTGGTAAGTTCCGTAGCGTAGGGAGTAGTTACTTTTACTTTCAATTCGGCATCGCGTAGTACTGTTACCACCATGAAGAAGAATAACAACATGAAGATAATGTCCGGGAGGGAAGCCGTAGAAACCTCTGGTTTGGCTTTTCCTCTCTTTTTTTGAAATTTAGGCATTCTTGCGTTGCTTTTATATTGTCCTGGATAAAATACAAGACAATAACCGTTAACGAATAAACTGGTAGTTTAAGACGATACGTGCTTATTCTTCACCAAAATTGGTAGGTTCCGCTTCGGAAATTACAAACGGAATTTCTTCTTTGATCACCCTCTGTTGAGCAATCGGCATTTCATCGCTGTAACCTACACCGAATTTTTGCCGACTCAAGTCATCCCAAAGTTCATAGTAAGCTGCTTTCAGCTCATTATATACCTCCAGGTAGGTAGCATAACTGGTACCTCGGTCATTTTTAAGAGAAATAATCGCTTTATTGGGGGCTTCTGCCAAGTCCTCTCTCCGCTGTGGATTGGAGATAAACTCAATGGTTTTTTCCCGCAAATCATCGATATCCATTTCTTCCCCGCGGACTAGCAACATATTCTGGGCATTTACCAGAACAGAGTACACGTTACGGGTTTTCAATTGTGTAATATCCGGTTCTTCATCCGACCATGGCGGTAATTTCACGAGGATACCTTTATCCTCTGCGATCGTAGTGGTTACCAAGAAGAAGATCAGTAGCAAGAACGCAATGTCAGCCATAGAGCCAGCATTGATTTCATTGCTCATACGATCTCTGGTACTCGTCTTTGCCATGATGCAGTTTATTTAACGCGGTTAATAATTGGAGAAATGATCGGCATAACAATTAGAGCAACGAAGGCCAAACCAGCCATCAGTAAGCCCATGCGGATAGCACTGCCAATCCACTTAAGGTTTCCTTCAGAAATGAAACGACCCTCAGCGGATGTTTCATAATTCTCAATGGCACCCTTAATCGTGTCATGATCTGCACTGCCAGACGCCATCGTGTAGAACAAAAACATCAGCGCGGCAATAACGAGTACGCCGAGGATACCTTTGATCGACCCTTTGGGGTTGGAGGCAACGTGAAATAAACCGAACAGGAGAATACCCGCTGCACAAATTACAGAAAGGGCAATAGCAGCCAGGATACCAAAATTGAAGACGTTTACACCGAAAATTTCAGCGTCATCCATCGAATCAAAATAGTAATCCCCCGCACCGGGAACAGCTATGGCTAGAAAAATCACAACCAGAACCACTCCCAGCAGAAAAGCAACTAACTGTCCGTTCTTGCTTAAGAAATTATACATGGAAGATTAAATTACAGGGTGATTAAAATACTTTGTTCTTCGCCATAATGTCAACCAACGTGATAGAAGCATCTTCCATCCGGTTAACAATACCGTCAATTTTATTAACGATGTAGTTGTAAAAAATCTGTAGGATAATGGCCGTTACAAGACCGAATACGGTGGTCAAAAGGGCTACCTTGATACCACCAGCAACTACTGCTGGAGAAAGGTCACCTACCGCTTCAATCCGGTTAAAGGCCTCAATCATACCGATTACCGTACCCATGAATCCGAGCATCGGAGCAATCGCAATGAAAAGAGAAATCCATACCAGACCACGCTCCAACAAGCCCATCTGTACACTACCGTAAGAAACGATAGCTTTCTCTACAGCTTCAGGACCTTCAGCAGAACGACGCAGGCCTTCGTAAAGTACACTGGCGGTAGGACCGGCAGTAGACTTACAAACCTCCATGGCACCGTCTACATCATTTGCCGCGAGGCGCTCATCGATGCGCTCGAGTAATTTGTCTGTATTGGTAGTTGCCAGATTCAGTGTCAAAATACGCTCAATACAGAACGCAAGACCCAGAATCAGGGTGATCAATACCAAAGACATGAATTTCCAGTCACCGTCGATGAAGTTCTTCTTCAGGACTTGGAACATGGTAGGAGCTTCGCCTTCATCAATGACAGTCATGGATTCGGCAGCAGCAGCTGATTCATCTTCCATATCTTCCATTGAATCTCCAGCATCTTGAGTTTGCTGAGTAGTAGTATCTCCTTCTTGAGCACTAACGGTATTTACCGTGAAAGCTGCCAAGCTGAATATCAATAGCAGCGCAAATAATTTTCGCATAGCCAACGAGGTTTAACGATTTTGTTTAAAGTAAGTTGTATTGTTTTGCTGCGGAGAGAAAGGGATTCGAACCCTCGATACGGGGTTACCGTATACACGCTTTCCAGGCGTGCCTCTTCAACCACTCGAGCACCTCTCCGGTTAATTTCTTTCAATAAGGTTGTAAGATGTAACAATCATTCGCAAAAATTGCAAAAAGAAGCTAATAATCAAAATTTTTTTCGGTTCCTCTAAGAAAGACTTTCTCTTTAAACCCTGATTATATCCTCACATTCTCTTCAATCCTCATCCTATAAGGCCGGTAAGTTAAACAATTTCTGGGCATTTTCACTGGTAATTGAGGCAATCTTTGCTAAAGACAATCCCTTGATTGATGCCAATTTAACTGCTACTTCCTGAACGTAAGCACTTTCGTTACGTTTTCCACGGTAAGGAATTGGTGCCAAATAAGGAGCATCCGTTTCTAAAATTATCCGCTCCAAAGAAATTTCTGCTAAAGTTTTATCTACACCTCCATTTTTGAAGGTCACTACACCTCCAATCCCTAAATATAGCCCTAATTTCATAATTGCCTCGGCTTGGGCAACATTTCCTGTAAAACAGTGAAAAACTCCTCGCAAATTAGAATCTCCTACTTCCTTGAGCAAATCAATCAGTAAATCTAGCGACTCTCTGGCGTGAATGACAACTGGTCGATCAAACTCCAAGGCCCATTCCACTTGTGTCAGGAATGCCGCTTTTTGTTCTTCCAGGAAGGTCTTGTCCCAATAAAGGTCAATACCAATTTCACCTATCGCAATAAAATCACGCTGATCTAACCATTTTCTCACCCAAGCTAAGTCAGCAAGATAATTTTCTTTTACCGAACAAGGGTGTAATCCCATCATTGGGAAACAACGCCCCGGGTAAGCGGCCTCTAATTCCAACATCCCGGCAATCGAAGATTCGTCAACATTAGGCAATAAAAACTGCGCTACACCTACAGCTTGTGCTCGCTCAATCATCGCTGCCCGATCATTTTCAAAAGCTTTGGCGTACAAATGAGCGTGAGTATCAATCAACATAATTTATTCCAATATTTTCTTGCCAGCAAAGGTATAGATTCTATTTGGATGTTTTTTGGTGGGTTCTGTCCAATGTTTGCATTAACTTAGCGGGCATGGCAAAAAAGAAAAAATACTACGTTATCTGGAAAGGACATATGCCTGGTATTTATGACGATTGGACCAAAGCCCAAGAACAGATCAAGGGATATCAAGGTGCACTGTTCAAAAGTTTTGGTACTGTCCAGGAAGCGGAAAAAGCGCTAAAAGCCGGCCCTAAATCCTTTCTGAGTGCGGGTGCATCCAAAGCAAAACCAGCTGGCGGAACGCCACGCTCTCAAATAGTTTGGCAGAGCCTCTCCGTAGATGCTGCTTGTAGTGGCAACCCTGGCCCAATGGAATACCAGGGGGTCGATACCATAAGCAAAGACCAAATTTTCCACCAAACTTTTCCTTTGGGCACTAATAATATCGGAGAATTCCTGGCTATTGTACACGGATTGGCGCTTTTGCAGAAACAAAATCTCCCTCACTTACCTATCTATACTGATTCTGCTACAGCCATGGCTTGGGTGAGAAATAAAAAAGTGAAAACCAACCTCGTTAACGACGCCAGGACTGCCACCCTACACGAACTAATCACCAGAGGGGAAAATTGGCTAAAAACCAACACTTATTCCAACCCTATTCTAAAATGGGATACCGAGAGCTGGGGAGAGATTCCAGCTGATTTTGGCAGAAAATAATTAGGGTTAATACCCTGGATCGGAATGTTTCGTAGAAAAAGCAGTATAATCCGTAGGTTAGTACGACAGAAAAGGAGGATTAGTTGTTATCTTTATATAGTTCCTGATTTTTCATTCTAATTCTATCCTTAAAAGATGGCTTTCACCCAACGACTTAAGCGAGCAATCGGCTGGCCACTGGCTTTGTTAGCCATCATCTGGTTGATCTTTATACTGGAACAAACCACCGCTTCCGAGTGGTTTATTTATGGTATTGCTCCTCGCAAAACCTACGCCCTGCGGGGTATTTTCACCACCCCTTTTCTACATGGTAGTTGGGCGCACCTTTTATCCAACTCCGCTCCATTTCTGGTTTTGATGGCCATGATTATTTTCTTCTATCCACGGGTGGCTTTTTCTGTATTACTGCTTATCTACCTGGGAACAGGGGTGACGATGTGGCTTTTTGCCGACCCAGAAGCTCTTTTTGCTACTTTTAATCGTGCGAATTATCACATCGGTGCCAGTGGTGTGGTCTACGGCATGGCTAGTTTCCTGGCTTTTACCGGATTTTTCAGACGTAATATTCGAGCGATAGCCATCTCCTTGATTATCGTCTTTTACTACGGTGGAATGCTCTGGGGAGTTCTCCCTACCCAAGAAGGTGTTTCCTGGGAAGGGCATCTTCTTGGAGCGCTCGTCGGGGTATTCACCGCCTATTGGTTCCGCCAAAGGATTGAGGAAGCAGAAATACGCAGAAAGCCCAGCTATGAACTGGAACAAGACGAGGAGGAGTACTTTCTTCCCCGAGATGTCTTCAATAGTGATAAAAAAAATTAGTGTAAAATTAGTATCCCTATTTGTCTCTGAGATTGGTCATCGGCTTTTCAAAATAACGATAAAGTAAAGATGATACCACGATGACAATAACCCAGTAAGCACCGTATTTCAGCAATGTATCTAGTTTGCCTGCCGGCGGAAAGTTGTGTTTAATTACCTCGGCGACCAAAGCCAGGTTAATCAAATACATAGAATAGGAAATTTTACTTATATGAGTAACCCCCCGGTTAAAATAGCCAGGTGATATTTCCCACAATGAAAAAACAGGGAGTAAAAACATTACAGAAATACTGGAAAGCGAGAAATAGACCGTTTGCTTGTAGAGTGTATTAGGTGCTTGATAATAAATCAGTATGAAGGCGATCAATCCTATTCCTAACAACAAACTTACCCACTTCAAGGCTCCCCAAAAGTCTTTGTAGTAGTAATAAAACCAAGCAGCTAGCAACCCATAACCAATGCTATCCAAACGCATTAAGACCGTTTTCCGAAAAGTCAAATCCCACATAAAAGACTCAATACCAGGATCATAGTTAACAAACCGGTAGCACAGCGGGAAAAGAATCAACACTAAAACAACCGTAACAAAGCTAAACTTGGGTTGCAAAAATGGAAGACTAAGCGCTAATAAAAGTGGTGCAAAAATATAGAACCATTCTTCAATCGACAGGCTCCAGGATTCCCAAAAAAAACTATGAAAAGGTTCAACAAAGTTTTGACAAAAAACGATGAAGCTCCAGTTAAACTGCGCTATATCTCCGGAGATAATACCATTCCTGACAAAAAGGTAGTTCAAGAGAAGAATTAGGTAATAATTGGGTAAAGTGCGATACCATCGTCGCTTCCAGAAACGCCTTAGTGCCGGCCAACCAAAAGCGTTTTCCTCGTTGATCTGTCGCAACAGGATACCGCCAATTAAAAAACCACTCAGCACAAAAAAAAAGTCCACCCCATCGATCATTCGCCAATAAGGAAACCCTTCTAGGTGAGTACCCCGTAAAATCAGCGTGCCGTGAGAAAAAACGACTAAAAGAATAGCAATAGCTCGAAACAAGTCAAGACCAAAAATTCGTTGAGAGTGCATAACGCAGATGAGAGTTATTAGGCTAAGTCTTTGAGATCCCTTAGAAAACTACTAATTCCTGCATTTTTCACCCTTTGTAGAAGGTCACGGGCAGCAGCTTGGTTGTCAAAAGCTCCTACCGTTACCTTATAGACCGTTTTTCCATTCAACTCATTGATACTGACAATCACCGGAGCATTGAACTGCTTCTGTAATTTCTCTGCCTGAATCAATACATTGCCGTACTCATAAAAGGCACCGATCTGTACCCCCCAGCCTTTAGCGTCTTGTTTCCGTACGTCAAAGCGAAATAAGCCTCGCCCACTACTGATGTTATCCGTCACCTCTGGGATGGGAGCAGGGGGCGTGGTTTGCGCAGCATCTTTTAGTCGCAATGCTTCCGCAACGGCTTTATCTGCGTTAACCCGTCCGTAACCATATTTTTGAGAATGTCCACTGCTATCATACTCCGAAGGACCACCAATTTTATCAGCGGTACGTTGCAGGATGGACTTTACTTCCCTGCTCGTCAGGTCGGGGTTCGCAGACAAAATCAGGGCACAAATCCCAGCTACCAGTGGCGTGGAACTAGAGGTGCCTCCAAAGTGCTTGTAATTATCTCCTCGACTACGCCCGTCACGCCAGAATTTATAGTTGCCGGTTTCCCAGGTCAGGCCCTCGTCCCACGAAGCCCGAGCTGCAATGATGGGCCAATCTCCGTTTGACGGAGCACAAATAGTTACCTCTCGGCCTCGATTAGAGTAACTGGCGTGGGTATCCTGACTAGTACTTGCCGCCACTGCAATGACATCTGGATGAGCAGCATAATAATTGACGTAATTCAGATCATCATTACCTACAGCATAAAGGATCACGCAGCGCTTACCTCCTCTACCCTGTTGGGCAGCGCGAGCAATGGCTTGTTCTTTCACAGCATTCAAACTGTAACGGGAATCCGTAGTTCCCCACGAACAGCTGATTACATCGGCACCGTTACGGATACAGTAATCAAACATTTCCTCCGTCGTAGCTGCACTAAATGAAGTGCCATGAATAGGCATGAATCGTACACCCGGCGCAGCACCCACAATACCTTGGCCATTACTGGCCGCTATGGCTACACTGGCACAAGGTGTGCCGTGGGTAAAACGAGTATCCCCCTGCGGTAGCTGGGATGTACGCGTCCATAAATCATAAGGCTTATGCATTTTACCCCGTAGATCAGGGTGATTGGTATCAAAACCATTGTCGATGACAGCAACAGTTATTGCGGAGCTTCCTGTATTGCCCAAACGATTCCAGGCGCTTATTACGCGAGAGTCAGCTCCCTTTTTTAACTGAAAGTTTGCATCAATCACAAACCCCGGATTATCAAGATGCCACTCGTGGGTGATCAGGGTATCATTAGGCGCCACAAAGGCGTACTCATCCATCGGCATATCAATATCTGGCTCCGCTGTCGACACCAGGGAAAGGGCTTGTAATGCTGCTGCTGCTTTTAGGGGATTAGGCGAATTAGCGGTAACTTTTGCGACTAAAAAAGTAGTTGAGCGCCGGTCTACTATCTTCAAGTGGTATTCATCCAGAACAATTTGTTGCTCATCTGGGCCTACACCATCTTCAAAAGTGATGTAAATTTCTCCTGTCGGAATCATAGGGCGATTACTCCCTTCTGCAAAATAGACGTGGGTACCTACCGCCACGGTATCCTCCTGCCGTACTTTATCCAACTGAGCATCTAAATCCTGATTTTGGCCTTCTAGCGTAACGACCTGGAAACCACCCAGATTTGCCAGTACTTCTTTATCAACAAAAGCCTGATTTTCGAGGCTACGAGCAGCTACAGATTTCAGCCCCACAAGTTCTTTACTCTTGTGAAGTGTTAATTCTCCCTTACCACTTTTTACGGAAATTGTAGACATAGGTGTTTTGGATTATGGTTGAATCCGAAAGATAAGAAAAGGAAATAAGAAAAGCAGGCCCTACTTCTTGTTGGAATAACTAGTGAGTATAAAGTTGGGACTGCTTTTCCTTAAAATTTCAACGCCTATATCATCAAACTTTCCTTAAAACGTATGATGCATTGGCAACGCTGCCAGCAGGACCTGTTTTTTTAAATATTTTTTAGATAGGAAAATTACAGCCTTCACCGAAAAGGAGGGGACAACGAACCAAGCAGTGGGGGGAAAGCACCTATCCGGTTTTGGACTTTGTTGAAAACCTTCCTAGGAATAAGTAGCGACCAGGGCTTTCAAATTAGCTAGATGCAGGAGCTTTTCTGCCCGACGTCGCTTTTTATTAACGTGCGTAAAAAACACGTGAGACTCCAAAAAACGAACTTGGAGACGATTCCATTCTTCTTCGGAATTCAGGACTCCAGCGGTTTTTAATTCCTTAAAAAGGGTGGCACCAATGGTATAGAAATCGGGGCGACCTAAATAGTCTAAATCGGCGTCACAAATAATTTCTTCTAAGGCATTGCCTGGTGTTTGCGGGATTTTTGTCGCCATGATCATCCCACAAATTCGTTTAATCTCTTGCGCTGAATAACCATAGCCGGGTAGGGTTTCCCGAGCAATTTGGCAACCTCGCAATTCGTGCTCATAGCTCGAAAACATAAATCCAGCATCATGAAATAAAACAGCCGTCTTCAACAGGATAGTTTCATAGGCTGTTATACCCATTAGTGCACACAACTCCTCAGCGACATACAAAACATCAAGGGTGTGGTGCAGACCATGGTAGTAAAGCGATTGGGGTAACTCATTGGTGAGTTTGCCTAGTATATCTTTTTTATCATCAACATAATAAATAATGTTTATATCTTAGTCATTCTCGCCTCATTAACGACTAACACACGATATGTGTTATATTAAACAAAGAGTAATCTACAT
>Ga0102812_10002450_pt1 | contig 12537 bp, 12 predicted proteins | sample ColrivemetaGS713_FD_79334 | JGI IMG/M metagenome (GOLD analysis project Ga0102812, IMG submission 79334) | Estuarine microbial communities from the Columbia River estuary - Flood tide ETM metaG S.713 | ecosystem: Environmental > Aquatic > Marine > Intertidal zone > Estuary | place: USA... | reverse complement strand
TTGAAGCAATTGTTTTACACCTTCTTCACTTAGAAACTTTATTAACGCTTTATTTTTTGGTAACCCTCTGAATACCCGGTAAAGTAATAACCCTCCTTCTGAGGTATCCCCTTCTTTGATTTTAGCTTTTGCTTCCGCCAAGACACTAGTAAGAAGGCTTCTTTGTTTGGTAACTAAACTTCCAACCTTAGATTTTAAAACATCAAATTCATGTCGATCGCCTTCAGGCGTGGGTCCAGATATAATAAGCGGAGTACGGGCATCATCCACCAACACAGAATCTACCTCATCCACAATTGCGTAGTTATGCTTTCGCTGAACCAAATCCTCGGCGGTATGAGCCATGTTATCTCTTAGGTAATCAAAGCCAAACTCGTTATTTGTACCATAAGTAATGTCTGCCAAATAAGCATTTCTTCTTTCTTGACTGTTGGGTGTATGGTAGTCAATACAGTCAATACTCATTCCATGGAATTGAAAGATGGGTGCCATCCAGGCGCTATCTCGTTTCGCAAGATAATCGTTTACGGTTACGAGATGAACCCCTTTCCCGGTTAGTGCATTTAAATAGACGGGAAGTGTAGCCACAAGGGTTTTTCCTTCTCCTGTTTGCATTTCTGCGATTTTACCTTGGTGTAATGCGATCCCTCCAATGAGCTGAACATCGTAATGGATCATATCCCAAGTAATAGGCTTTCCTGCAGCATCCCAAGAGTTTGCCCAATGGGCTTTGTCTCCTTTTAATTGGATGTAATCCTTTTTTTGTGAAAGTTCACGGTCATAAGCAGTAGCAGTTACTTCTAGTGTTGTATTTTCAACAAAACGTCTTGCCGTTTCTTTGACTACAGCGAAAGCTTCTGGAAGGATGGTATTTAAAATATTTTCTACTGCTTTTTGTGCTTCCTCATCCTGAGAATCTATTTGTTGATATAAACTTTCTTTAGCGTCAATATCATTGGTTTCCTTTACGTCCTTTTTAAGTTGCTCTATTGAGGTATCATAATTACTTCTAGCCGAAGCAATTTGAAGCTTAAAGGCTTCTGTTTTTTGGCGTAATGCATCATTAGAAAGATTTTCAAAGCTAGTTTGATGTTCATTGATTTCAGCAATTAAAGGAGTAATCTTGCTTAAATCTTTTTTTGTTTTATCTCCTACAAATGTCTTTAATATGCTATTTAAAAAACTCATATACTCTTTGAGGTATTTTTCTTTTATTATTCAAAAGTAACTAAAAAAAAAGCCTCAATAAGAGACTTTTTAAATTCGTTTTTGAATGAATTAATATTCATCTTCATTCCAAAGGTAATCTTCCTCGGTAGGAAAATCTGGCCAAATTTCTTCAATTGACTCATAAATATCTTCCTCATCTTCCATAGATTGTAGATTTTCCACTACTTCTAGGGGAGCTCCAGTACGAATTGAAAAGTCAATAAGTTCATCTTTAGTGGCAGGCCAAGGGGCATCACTTAAGTAAGAAGCTAGTTCTAAAGTCCAATACATAATATTTATTTTTTTGCAAAAATAGATTTTTATCTAAATTATGCAACTAATTTATGGTTTTAGTTTCCACTCCATTTAACTTCCTCTACGTTTAACTCAGCAGCAAAGGTTCTTGAAAGGGTGAAGAAATAATCAGAAAGACGGTTCATGTATGCAATCAATGTAGACGATATTGAAGCTTCTTCATCCAATTCGGTGACATAACGTTCTGCTCTTCTGCAAACACATCGTGCAAGATGAGAATAGGAAATCAAAACATGTCCTCCAGGGATGACAAAGTTACGTAACGGTTCTAGTTTAGTTGTAAGGGAATCAATTTCGTATTCTAGGAATTTTACAGCACTAGGCTGAATAGGAGTTAAGTTTTTGGGTATTTTTTTGTCCGAATCTATGGATAATTGTGCCGCAACGGTCATCAGTTGTTTTTGAATTTCAAGTAATGTAGTTTGGACTTCTTCTAATTTTGTAGTGTCTCGAATCAAACCTAACCAAGCGATTAGTTCATCAATTGTACCATAGGTTTTTATCCTTAGGTCGTGTTTTGGAACTCTTTTCCCGGAAATTAAACTTGTAAATCCGCCATCACCTGTCTTCGTGTAAACTTTATTCTCTTCCATATGCTCTCTTCATCATTACGCTTTGTAGGTTTTAATGATTTGGTTACACAAAGATATTAAATTTGAAATACAGAGGTGCTTTTGGGGGTAATTGTTTTGGATACTTGGGCTAATATAGCTTGATTAGTTTTTATAGTTTTTGTTTTCGGCCAATTGTAATGTATAATATTACTCCAATTAGGTTGAAGAAAAATACTACTAATATCCAAACAATCTTATCATTCCAATTGAACTCACTTTTTAAAATATCAATCAAAGCGATTACAGTTGGTATAAACGATAAAAAAAGTGATATTAAAATTACTGGAATTAAAAAGGGATTTATCATTTCAATATACATTCTGTTGTCTGTTTCATTTATTTGTGATGATCCTCTGGTGGCAGAAAAACCAAAAACTAAAGGTACACACTTGCATATACCCAAACGCTTTGCATGGCGTAGATCTATTTTTTTTATTAACATGTTATAGTTATGTTGGGGTATGTTGATTTCTCTTTACTGGATATAATTCAACCTAAACAAAAATTGTATTGTAGGAATTTTCCTCGATGTATTTTTTCGCATCTTTATTTTAATCAGTAAAGCTCAGTAGGACAATGATTAGAAGACTATCTATATAGCGCTAGCTATATGTCAAAATTAGTTTTAACCTTTAATTCTATGAAACAATTTCTAAAACATTGATCGATTGAGTCGTGTTGATTAAAAGTTAATTTTAAAGGGTGTCCTTTTCTTTAAGTCTTCCACTAAGGGCTAATAAGAAAAATAAAACGGTTATAAAACCTGCCCAACGTGCAATGATGTCCCCAAAACGTACATAAAAAGTTATGGAGTCTCTAGAGCTTATTTTTCCAATAAGGACCGTTTTGCTGTTGTACGTCGTTTGCTTTAGTATTTCACCCCTAGCGTCAATGATACAAGAAATACCTGTATTGGCACTTCGGGCAATGTCTCTACGGGTTTCTATAGCTCTTAGCCGTGTGTAACTAAGGAGTTGCTTATGTCCCGGAGTATTTCCCCACCAAGCATCATTGGATATTACTGCCAAAAAGGTGGCGCCTTCCTTAACATAGCCCGTGACAAATTCTCCGAAAATTGATTCCCAACAAATAATAGGGGCTGCTTTTTCTTTTAGATTGGGATGGGTAAAGACAGATCTTTTATTTTGTGTGACACGACTAGCAACTGTCCCACCAAGATCTAACATCAGGTCGCCTAACAATGGGTTCAAAACTGATTTTAAGGGCATATTTTCCACACCCACTACTAATTTAGATTTATGATATACTTGAGGGGAAGAATTGAATTGTTCTGCTACAGCAGAATTGTAATACTCTACCCAAAGTCCTTTTCTAGCCAAATTCGCAGTCAAGGATGGAGCCTCTTCTTGCGTGTAAACATCATAATATTGAACGCCGCTAATGAATTGAGTTTCCGGAATTTTAGCCAACTCTTTTTGTATGTCCTGGTGTAAGATGCTTTTTGGATAGCCTTTTAATTCTTCACCAAAGCCTTCAGCAAAATAGGTTTCAGGAGAGAGGAAATAGTCAAGGGAATCGTTTATAAAGGGTTTTGTTTGCTCTTCCCATAGCGATAAAAACGTTGAGTTTGTTAATTGGTATTTGGTGCTGTAAGGATCAATATTGGGTTGGATGAGAGCAACAGAAATGTTTTTTTCTAAATCAGCAACTTGCTGATAGAGGTAAAGTGAGCCTGCTATTGGAAGGGCAATAAGCAGTAGGGGACCTATTAGTTTTTTAATTACTGTTTTAAAAAGAGTAGACAATTCATGCTTTCTTAAAATGCTGAAGATCCAGACGTTTATAATCAATACCCAGAGCGAGCCTCCATATACTCCGGTGTATTCATACCATTGAATCCAGTAAAATTTTTCTGAGAAAACATTTCCCAAGGTTAGCCAAGTCCAGGAAAAATCCCATTCGAGATGGAGTTTTTCAAAGGCGATCCACAAGGCGATAAAAAATAGGTACCCACTCCGATCAGCCATTCTTCCTTTGGTCCAAGAAAAACAAAGGAAAACTAGAGCATAAAAAAAACTATTGCACAAGTTGGCAAACAGCATTCCAAAAAATGTTGAGTTAACCAACCACCATGTTGTGAGTGCATTCCAAATTAGAAAAGTGAGGTAGGAGTATAAAAAGACCCGAATTCCTTTTTTCTTTAAATCATCTGAACGAATGCTATCCTCGAGAAAGAGAAGGGGAACTAAACCTACAAATACTAAAAGGGTAATTCCATTGACCGGCCACGAAGCTGAAAGTAATATTCCAGATCCTATAGCTAATAAAAAATATTTTGTTGTCTTAGACATTTGCACGAATTTAAATTTTTTTGGAGCTTTAGCAATTACTATCTTGTCAAAAATTATAAATATTTATCCGTGAGGCTAATCATAAGAAATATTCCCAATCTTTTTACCTCATTAAACTTCATTTGTGGATGTTTTGCTGCGACTTTAGCATATAAGAATTTGTTTGAGGCAGCTTTCCTGATGGTTTTATTAGGCACTTTTTTTGATTTATTTGATGGTCTTTTTGCGCGATTACTGAAAGCGGAGAGTCAATTTGGTCTTCAGTTTGACTCCATGGCTGATTTAATTACTAGTGGAATTGTTCCAGGGGTTGTTATGTATAAACTTTTTTTGGAAATTGGAATTCGTGAAATTGATTTTACGATTGCCGTTTTTCAAAACGATTTCACTTTTTCTTTTGCTCCCTTAGCGCTTGTTGGCTTTTTAATTTCTTTAGGCGCAGCAATACGCCTTTCTAATTTTAATATTGATGCGGAGCAACGATATGAGTTTAAAGGTCTTCCAGCACCTGCAAATGCACTTTTTATAGTAGCACTCCCGTTGTTGATGGAGCATCCTTTATTTGCATTTTTAAAGCCTTTGCTTTCAACCTATACGGCACTGCTATTTATCGTTATTCTTTCTGCAGTTTTAATGAATGTTCGCCTCTCTTTATTCTCTTTTAAGATTCAAACTTTTAGTATACGAGATTATGGTTTTCAGATGTTTTTAGTGATTCTAGCACTTCCCTCTTTTTACTTTTTACAATGGGCAGCTGTACCTGTAATGATTGTTCTTTATCTCTTTTTAAACGTCATTAGAAATAGTTTTAAATAAAACGTTTACATCTGACTCCTAATTTTTAGAGTTTTAAAACGAAAGTTTCTTTTTGCGAAGTTCAAAATTTTGGCCAAGATATACCTTACGGACCATTTCATCAGAAGCCAGTTCATCTGGAGTTCCTGCTTTTAAGATGCTACCTTCAAACATAAGGTAGGTTTTGTCAGTAATGGCAAGTGTCTCTTGAACATTATGATCTGTAATTAGAATACCAATATTTTTCTTCTTTAAATGTGCAACAATACGTTGTATGTCTTCCACTGCAACGGGATCAACTCCCGCAAAAGGTTCGTCAAGTAAAACGAATTTTGGATCGGTCGCTAGGGCCCGCGCAATTTCTGTTCTTCGGCGTTCTCCACCAGAGAGTAAATCACCTCTATTTTTACGTATGTGATTCAATCCAAATTCTTCAAGCAAGGATTCCATTTTTTCTTTTTGTGCTGTTTTGGAAAGATCGGTCATTTGTAAAACACTCAAAATGTTCTCTTCAACACTTAGTTTTCTGAATACAGAGGCTTCCTGAGCAAGATAGCCAATCCCTTGTTGAGCCCTTTTATACATTGGAAATTTGGTAATTTCTTGATCGTTCAAGAAGATTGCACCATTGTTGGGTTTGATAAGGCCCACAATCATATAAAAAGAAGTTGTTTTTCCAGCACCATTCGGACCCAACAGTCCAACGATTTCTCCCTGTGAAACTTCTAATGAAATCCCTTTTACAACTTTACGTCCTTTGTAGGCTTTTTCTATGTTGCTTGCACTTAACTTCATATTATATTTTTGAATTTGATTCAAGAGCTTCCCAATATTCATAGGCTCTTCTTAAATGGGGAATAACAATTGTTCCTCCTACTAAAGTAGCAATTTCTAGGGTTTCCATGACTGCGGTTTTAGAAAGGTTTTCTTTGTAGCAGTTTTCTAAATGGTACTTGATGCAGTCGTCACAACGAAGTACGGTAGAGGCAACAAGACCCAAAAGTTCTTTTGTAGCTACATCCAATTCGCCTTTTTGAAAGGCTTGTTTGTCCAGGCTAAAAATTCGCTTTAACATCTTAGAGCTATCATCTAAAAGGCGTTCATTCATGCGACTTCTGTAGTCGTTAAATTCTTTTACGGGATTAGACATTCTTGAGTGCTTTATCTTGATTTCTAGTGACTATTTTTGCAATGAGAATACTTACTTCATATAGAATTAAGATGGGAATACTCACAATAATTTGACTTACAACATCTGGAGGGGTGATAATTGCGGAGAGACTTAAAACCAATACCAGTGATATTTTTCTATTTTTTCTTAAAAATTCTGGGGTAACGACCCCTATTCGTGTTAAAAAGTAAATAATAATAGGTAATTCAAAGATAATACCAGAGGCCAAAACAGACGCTCGCAATAATCCGATATAACTACTCAAATCAAAATCATTAAAGATCTCACTACTTACAGAATAGTTACCCAAGAAATTAATAGACAAGGGAGTAACGATATAGTATCCAAATAAAACACCTATAAAAAATAAAATAGAAGCAATAAAGATAAAGCCTCGTGCATTTTTACGTTCTTTTTCATAAAGCCCGGGGCTTATGAATTTCCAAAATTCGTATATAATGTAAGGAAAGGAGAGAATAAACCCAGCGAGTACAGAAGTCCATAGGTGAGCAGAAAATTGTCCTGCAACCGTTCTACTTTGAATTCGGAAAGGGAGTTCATCAATACAAAAACTGCTCCCTTGACCAAGGGTTTGCGAAATTGTACAAAACCATCGATAGGTTATAAAGTCCTTGTTTTTGGGACCAAACAGGAGCACATCAAAAATGAAATCCTTAAAAAGGAAAGCAATAGTAGCTATAATAACTATTGCCAGTACCGAACGGATCAAGTGCCAGCGTAATTCCTCGAGGTGATCCAAAAAAGACATTTCGTCTTTTGGGAGAGTTTCGCTCATAAACTAGTATTGCGGTTTTGGTGTAAAATTACTTCTGCAAAAATATCAAAAACAATCGGTATCAAATACGATAAAATTCTTTTTGCTATTTTTTTTATTAATGTACGATATAAGTTTGCTTTGAATTTGTGTTGGTATCGAAAAAGACTTATATTAGGGAGTGAAAATGTTATGAAAAATTAAACCCTCATTCTAATCTTAATGAATTCAGATGATCTGAAAAAAGCATTAAAAAAACACTTTGGTTTCTCCACCTTTAAAGGACTGCAAGAAAGTGTCATTACCCATATGCTTAATAAAGAAAATAGTTTTGTAATCATGCCTACTGGTGGAGGAAAGTCACTTTGTTATCAGCTTCCAGCCTTGATGCAAGAAGGAACTGCAATTGTAGTCTCCCCTCTTATTGCCTTGATGAAGAATCAAGTTGATGCGATCCGTGGTATTTCTTCCGAAAATGGAATTGCACATGTATTAAATTCCTCTTTAAATAAAACAGCTGTTGAGCAAGTAAAGTCTGACATCCGAAGTGGGATTACTAAATTACTTTATGTGGCTCCCGAGTCCTTATCTAAAAGAGAAAATATTGATTTTTTTAAATCAGTAAAAATTTCTTTTTTAGCCGTTGATGAAGCACACTGTATTTCAGAGTGGGGTCATGACTTCAGACCTGAATATAGAAACCTCAGAGCGATTTTAGAACAGCTTGAACAACCCATCCCTATTATTGCTTTGACAGCAACCGCGACTCCAAAGGTGCAGGAAGATGTTATGAAGAACTTGCGCATCTCTGGAGCAAGATTGTTTAAAGCCTCTTTTAATCGGCCTAATTTATACTATGAAGTACGTCCCAAAACAGGACAAGTAGACTCTGATATTATTCGCTTTATAAAGCAGAATTCAGGAAAGTCGGGTATTATATATTGTCTCTCACGTAAACGAGTGGAGGAGCTAGCGCAAACGCTACAAGTAAATGGGATAAACGCATTGCCTTATCATGCAGGCTTGGATTCAAAATCTAGGGTGAATAATCAAGATCAATTTCTGAAAGATGATTGTGACGTAATAGTGGCTACTATTGCTTTTGGTATGGGTATTGATAAACCCGATGTTCGTTTTGTAATTCACCATGATATTCCTAAAAGTATTGAAAGTTATTATCAAGAAACAGGACGTGCTGGACGTGATGGTGGTGAAGGGCATTGTTTGGCATTCTATGCTTATAAAGATATTGAGAAATTAGAAAAATTTATGTCAGGGAAACCCTTGGCGGAACAAGAGATTGGGATGGCTTTACTAGCCGATATGGTGGCTTATGCCGAAACTTCTCTTTCAAGAAGGAAATTTATTCTTCATTATTTTGGAGAAGAATTCGATAATGAGACTGGTGATGGAGGGGAAATGGATGATAATATGCGTTTCCCTAAAAAACAGTTTGAAGCACAAGACGATCTCAGTTTGCTAATTGAAACGATTCTTTTTACAAAGGAAAAATACAAAGCCAAGGAGGTGGTAAAAACTTTAATCGGAGAAAAAAACGCTTTAATACAATCTCATAAAACCCATGAATCTGAACTATTTGGAAAGGGTGCCTCAAAAGACACGTTCTTTTGGATGGCACTTATTAGACAAGCTTTAGTTGGCGGATATTTGCTTAAAGAGATTGAAACCTATGGCTTATTAAGGGTCACTTCACGAGGCAAATCGTTTCATTCAAACCCAGAGTCATTCCTGATGACTGAAGATCATAAATATGACACTTTACCGAGCGTAAATATCATTCAAAATAAATCTCAAGGCGTTCTTGATTCAACATTAATGAAACTCTTGGTAAGTCTGCGTAAAGATATTGCAAAAGCCAATCAAGTTCCACCTTATGCCGTTTTTCAAGAGTATTCTCTCGAGGATATGTGTCTTAAGTACCCTATTGATCATGAGGAAATGGTTAATATTAACGGGGTAGGGGAAGGTAAAGCCAAACGCTATGGCAGCAAGTTTTTGGAATTGATTAACTCGTATGTGGAAGAAAATCAAATCGCTCGTCCTCATGATTTGATAGTTAAAAGCACTGGGGTTAATTCCTCTCTCAAGTTGTATTTAATTCAAAATATAGATAGAAAATTGCCCCTCGAAGATATCGCCTCTGCAAAAGGGATGGATATGGAAAAGTTAATTACCGAGATGGAAACCATTGTTTTTGCTGGGACACGCTTGAATATTGACTATTGTATTGAGGACCTTTTTGATGAAGACCAGATAGAGGAATTATATGAATATTTTATTGCGGCTGAGTCTGATTCTATAAAGGCTGCTTTTGATGAATTTGATGGTGATTATGATGATGAAGAATTGCGCCTTTATCGATTGAAGTTCATGAGCGAAATTGCCAATTAAGCTTTTTGTAATTTAACTTTTAGGATTAAAGGGGTTTCTTATCTTTGCCACCAAATAAATTTATTATGGAAGGCATTTACGCGAAATTTGAAACCTCTAAAGGAGATATATTACTTCAGCTTACCTATGACAAGACTCCAGGAACTGTTGGAAACTTTGTTAGCTTAGCGGAGGGTAAACAAAAAAATGATCATAAAGCAGAGGGTGTGCCCTATTATGATGGATTAAAATTTCATCGTGTAATTGCCGACTTTATGGTTCAAGGAGGCTGTCCTCAAGGTACAGGTACAGGAAGTCCTGGTTTTCAGTTTGATGATGAATTTCATCCTGACTTGAAACACAACAGAGCAGGAACACTTTCTATGGCAAACGCTGGTCCTGGGACTAACGGAAGTCAATTTTTTATCACTCACGGCGCAACCGATTGGTTGGACGGAAAGCATACTGTTTTTGGTTATGTTGTTGAAGGGCAAGAAGTTGTTGATTTAATATCTCAAGGTGACACTGTTAATGCGTTACGTATTGAACGTCATGGTGAAGCTGCAAATAATTGGGATGCTTTAAAAGCATTTCAGGATTTTAACTCAAGCGGTGAAGAACGAAAAAATGCTGCAATAGCAGCAGCTGAAAAAGCATTGGAATCGCTTACTGATGGTATGCAAAAAACCGACAGTGGCTTGTATTATACCATAACAAAAGAAGGGACAGGAGCGCATCCTCCTAAGGGCGCAAAAGTCTCCGTTCATTACCGTGGGACTCTTGTAGATGGAACTGTTTTCGATTCTTCTTATCAAAGAAATCAACCTATCGAGTTTGCTGTTGGAGTAGGACAGGTCATTCCAGGATGGGATGAAGGAATTTTATTGCTAAAAAAAGGCGCTGGAGCTCGTTTTGTAATTCCTAGTCATCTAGGTTATGGAGCGCAAGGAGCGGGAGGCGTTATTCCTCCAGACGCAACTTTGATTTTTGAAGTAGAGTTAGTTAGTTTTTAGACTTTTCCTCTGGACTATTTCCTTGGTGCCACTTAATGTTACACCCCATGCTGGGATATTGTAATTCTTCAATGGGATTATTATTTAGCATATTATCACATGCTTTATGTAAGTCATTTCCTGTCACTGGGATGTCATTTCCTGGACGAGAAGCGTCATACCTTCCTCGATAAACTAAACTCAAGTTTTCATCAAAGAGATAGAAGTCTGGGGTGCATGCAGCCAGATACTCATGAGCGACTTTTTGAGTACTATCAAACAAATAGGGAAAAGAAAATTTTTTTTCTAATGCCAACTTATTCATTTCCTCGGGACCATCTTGTGGATGTGAGATTATGCTGTTGCTTGAAATAGTAATGGTATTAATTCCTTTATGGGAAAATATTTTAGCAGTTTCAACAATGGCATCCATTAAATGAACAACATAAGGACAGTGATTGCACATAAAAATAACCAGCGAACCCTTTTCTCCTTTTAGTTCTTGTAGTGATCTATCTTTATTAGTAACCACATCGGGTAGTTTGAAATCAGGTGCTTGGCTCCCCAAGGGAAGCATATAGGATTCAGTAAGTGCCATAAAATATTATTTAACTGAAATTAAAAGTAGTATTTTTATAGCAATCAAATAATTTACATGATTGATTATACCACTTTTGAAAAATTAGATCTTCGTGTCGGGACGATCCTGTCTGCAAAAGAATTTCCGGAGGCTAAATACCCTGCCTATCAATTGCAAATTGACTTTGGACCCTTAGGAACTTTACAATCGTCTGCTCAAATAACAAATCGTTATACTCCTGCTGATTTAATCAACAAACAGGTTATTGCAGTAGTTAATATTGGAACTCGAAAAATTGCTCATTTTGAAAGTCAATGCCTTGTCCTGGGGGCTACAGAAGACAAAGACGTTATACTCTTATCTCCTGAATCTCAGCTTCCCAACGGGCAACAAATTCTTTAATTACATTTTATCAGACAGGTATAATGCATTTGTTAAAATACGATTTGTCCCAAACCAAAAGGCTCTAAAGTTCGTGTTGTCAGTCAATGCAATAACTCTTCCTCTACCTAATCGGCTTACTTTAAATGGGACTGTATTTTTGAGGATAGCCAAATTTTCTTCTGAAATATAACCACTTAATAAAGGTTCTGAGGTATATTGAATGGGGTTGTTATAACTCTGTTCATCTGCTTTAATGTAGAGGTTTGAATTTCTAAACAAGGGTAATGTTTCGTTTTGATATCCAAAATTAATAGGATGGCTTCTGTCAATTGTAGCATTAAAAATAGCGCCACCCGTTTGTTGTGCTCCCCTAAAACTTTCTTTTTCCTCAAAACTTATTCCTTTGGCCACAGGGCTTTGGTCTATGAAGTCAAGCTTAATAAATTCATTTTTGTTCAACCATTTTGTTGCATAACGGTATCCAATTACGGTTCCCCCTTCACGAACAAATTCTTTTATTTTTCCAGTATATGCATCCAGTCTAGTCCCAGAAAAGTTAGGTATGATAAAATGGGTATATCGACTTAAATCATTTTGCCCCAAATTACGAATGTCAATTTTAGTAATTGAAATTTCATGTCTGGTGTCTAGCAAATGCCATATCTCACCGGCATCATAACTTCGAACACCATCACCTACTAAAAGTGCAATTTCAGGCTTTTTTACTGTTGAAAAGTCCCGCGACCCTAGATCTATTCCTTGGGTATGTCCTGTATCAACACCTGCTATGACAGTATGTGTTTCTTTTGCTAATTTTTTGAGTATATCATATAACGCCACTTCATCCATTGACTGGTTTTTGACGGGAATCATATAAGTGCCATAATCATAAGATTTTCCTTCTAGGGTAAATGGAGAGAGTCCAATTTTTACTCTAATGTCATGCTGTTGAAGTTTGTTAATGAGCTTTGGAACATAGTAATTATGTGCTTCAAAGAC
>Ga0102812_10002444_pt1 | contig 12563 bp, 9 predicted proteins | sample ColrivemetaGS713_FD_79334 | JGI IMG/M metagenome (GOLD analysis project Ga0102812, IMG submission 79334) | Estuarine microbial communities from the Columbia River estuary - Flood tide ETM metaG S.713 | ecosystem: Environmental > Aquatic > Marine > Intertidal zone > Estuary | place: USA: Columbia... | reverse complement strand
TGGCAGCAAGGGAAGTATTGATTTCTGCGTCCTTGAATGTTTCGCCTAGGAAGGTTTTTATTTCATAAGCCGCTAAAAATGCCTTGGCAGCATCTTCGTACTTTTTATTATTGTAGGCCAAAATTCCAATGTTAAAAACAAAGTCTACCTTCGCATTGATGAAATTCTCGGCGTCAGCTTTAAAAGTTTTTTTTGGATCATTGCGCACTTTGTCAAAAGAGGCAATAACCGATTCTTTGTATAATGCCAATGCTGCAAGGTCTGGGCTGCCGTTGTTCTGAGCGGCCTCAAGGGTAGCTGTTTCAATGAGTGCGTAGTAAATTTGTCCTCGATAGAAATGCATTTTGAAATCTTCGGCAGTTTCGGGGTTCGCGGCTGCTAAATCAATGAAGTTTTTTGCCTCGGCAACTGTTTTCTTGTTTGCGGCAAGTTCACCAGTAGGGTCATACTTACGCATCAAAAGAATGGCATCGGTAACGTTTTTTTTCTGACCAATGGCGCTTGTCGCCAAGAAGATGGCTAAACCTGTAATAAAAAAATGCTTATTCATAATTTTAAATTTATTCGCTTTGAGATTCATTGTTTTCAATTTCCGTGCCATTTTCGTTCTCATCAAATTCAGCATCGTCTTCATCTTCCGTTCTTGGTACGCGGGCAATGGCTGCAATTTCAGCGTTTCCTTTTAAATTGATGAGTTTAACCCCTTGAGCTGCACGGCCCATGGTTCGGATGCCATCGATATGCATACGGATAGTCACCCCAGACTTAGTGATGATCATCAGGTCATCCTCATCAAATACATTTTGAATGGAAAGTAATTTACCCGTTTTCTCAGTGATATTTAGTGTTTTAACTCCTTTGCCACCACGATTGGTAATGCGATAAACCGGTTCCTTGTCTTCTGGATCGTTTAGATAGGTGCGTTTGCCAAATCCTTTTTCAGATACTACAAGAATAGTAGAGAAAATATCTTCAACACAAATCATACCAATCACTACATCAGTAGGTGAGGTGAGGCTTACTCCCCGAACCCCAGATGCATTGCGCCCCATAGGCCTAACGGTTGCCTCATTAAATCGGATGGCCCGACCTTCACTTGTTGCCAAAACAATTTTGTTACTTCCGTTGGTTAATTTGGCCTCTAATAGTTCGTCGTTTTCTCGAATTCCTATGGCGTTGATACCATTGCTGCGTGGTCTAGAATAGGCCTCTAAAGAAGTTTTCTTAATAACCCCTTGTTTGGTACACATGACAATGAAATTATTCTCTACATATTCCTTGTCTGTAAGGTCAAGCACCTTGACGTAGGCTTTTACTTTATCGTCTTGTGGTATATTGATGAGGTTTTGGATGGCCCTTCCCTTGGAGGTTTTGTTTCCTTCTGGAATTTCGTAAACGCGCATCCAAAAACAACGGCCTTTCTCTGTAAAAATCAACAAGTAGTTGTGATTGGTCGCAACAAAAAGATGTTCAAGGAAGTCTTGATCACGGGTGGCAGACCCCTTAGATCCCATGCCACCGCGGTTTTGAACTTTGTATTCTGCAAGATTGGTGCGCTTGATGTAGCCGGCATGTGAGATCGTTACCACAACTTCTTCATCTGCAATGAGGTCTTCCATGCGCATTTCACTAGCGCTATATTCAATCGAAGAGCGGCGTTCGTCGCCATATTTCGCACGAACCTCATTGAGCTCATCTTTGATGATTTGCATACGTCTTTCCTCTTTGTCGAGGATGTCTTTGAGATCTGCTATAAGTTTCATTAACTCGTCGTACTCGGCGCGTAATTTATCTTGTTCAAGGCCAGTCAACTGTCGCAAACGCATATCTACGATCGCTCGGGTTTGAATTTCTGAAAGACCAAAACGCGTTGCTAGGCGATCGCGAGCATCGTCGGGGCTTGCTGAAGATTTGATAATCTCAATGACCTCGTCAATGTTATCAGAAGCAATAATAAGACCCTCTAAAATGTGCGCGCGTTCTTCAGCTTTGCGCAATTCAAAGCGCGTACGACGGATCACTACTTCATGACGAAACTCTACAAATTCATGAATGAGGTCGCGGACGTTGAGTAGTCTTGGACGGCCATCCACAAGACAAATATTATTGACCGAAAATGAGGTTTGTAGTTGCGTAAATTTATAAAGCTTATTGAGTACAACGTTGGCAATTGCATCGCGTTTGATTTCAAATACAATGCGCATTCCATTTCGGTCAGACTCATCTCTTAAATCAGAGATTCCCTCAATTTTTTTATCGTTGACAAGCTCAGCGATTTTTTTGATCATTTCGGCCTTATTGACCTGATAAGGAATTTCGGTGACAATAATTTGCTCGCGCCCGTTTTCTTCTTCAATTTCAGCCTTGCCTCTGATGACCACTCTACCACGACCAGTCAAGAAGGCATCTCGTACACCCTCGTATCCATAAATGATACCGCCTGTTGGGAAATCTGGAGCTTTGATGTATTGTAAGAGTTCTTCTGCTGTAATATCTCGGTTTTCAATGTAGGCAATCGTACCGTCAACAACCTCGGTAAGGTTGTGAGGGGCCATGTTTGTGGCCATACCAACGGCAATACCTGCAGCACCATTCACTAATAGATTAGGGATTTTGGTAGGTAAGACACTTGGCTCTTGAAGCGAGTCATCAAAATTGGGACGAAAATCTACAGTCTCCTTTTCTAAGTCGTCGAGCATTTCTTCGGCTATTTTGCGCAAGCGTGCCTCGGTGTATCGCATCGCAGCAGGGCTATCACCATCTACGGATCCAAAATTTCCTTGACCGTCAACTAGTGGGTAGCGCAAGGACCAGGGTTGTGCCATGCGCACCATGGTATCATATACAGAGCTATCGCCGTGTGGGTGGTATTTACCTAGGACTTCACCGACAATTCTAGCGGACTTTTTATAAGGTCTATTGGAGAAAACACCAAGATCCTGCATTCCATAGAGGACACGTCTATGCACCGGTTTGAAGCCATCGCGTACATCGGGGAGTGCTCTTGAGACAATCACAGACATCGAATAATCGATGTATGCAGATTTCATTTCATCTTCAATATTTATTTGAATGATTTTTTCGCCTTCAGCCATAATCTTGTGTTAGTCTTTACGTTATAATTTAAAGTGTTTCAAAGTTAATAAAATGACAACCTTAAGGCCTCTAATGACTTTATTTTTACTAACAAAATTCACCTATAAATTGTGAATAAAACCGAACGTTGTGCAGAGATAAAAGTTATATTTGTCAGAAGCAATATCAATTCATGGAAGCTAAATTTTCACCACGGGTAAAAGACATGATCTCTTACAGTCGAGACGAAGCCGTTCGTTTGTCGAATGAATTTGTTGGTGCTGAGCATTTACTTTTGGGTCTAATTCGACTCAATGAGGGCACGGCAGTACAAATTTTACAAGAATTTAAACTAGACATGTCCCAACTCAAAGAGGAATTAGAGCAAATTCTTTCCAAGACGGCTGTTCGAGAACTCGTGAGTCTGAATTTGCCACTGCTCAAGCAAGCAGAAAACATCATCAAACAATCATATTTGGAGGCCAAAGAATTCAAGCAAAATATCATTGGTACTGAGCACTTACTCCTAACTATTCTGCGCTACGAAGACAGCGTAGCTTGCCAAGTACTTAACAAATATGGCGTCATGTATGAAAACGCCCGAGACGAATACGAACTTATGTTACAAGATAAACAACAACCCAAATCAGAGTTTCCGGGATCCGGGCAAGAAGACAATGAAGAAAACTTAGGTCAATCTCAGAAAAAGAGTACAGATCCAAAGTCCAAGACGCCTGTGCTAGATAATTTTGGCCGAGACCTTACCAAGATGGCAGAGCTAGGCCGTCTTGACCCAATTGTGGGTCGCGAGAAAGAAATAGAGCGCGTAAGTCAGATTTTATCAAGAAGAAAGAAGAATAACCCCATATTGATTGGAGAGCCCGGCGTAGGTAAATCAGCGATTGCAGAAGGTTTGGCCCTGCGCATAGTACAGCGCAAAGTGTCTCGCATTTTATTCAACAAGCGTGTGGTATCTTTAGATCTGGCTTCCTTGGTTGCCGGCACCAAATACCGTGGTCAATTTGAAGAGCGCATGAAAGCTGTCATGCAAGAAATAGAAAAGAATCCAGACATCATTCTTTTTATCGATGAAATTCATACGATCATAGGAGCTGGCGGCGCAAGTGGTTCACTGGATGCATCCAATATGTTTAAACCGGCTTTGGCACGAGGTGAAATGCAGGCGATTGGTGCTACCACTCTTGATGAGTACAGGCAATACATTGAAAAAGATGGGGCCTTAGAACGCCGTTTTCAGAAAGTAATTATCGAGCCAACGAGCATCGATGAAACGATACAAATTCTCAATAACATCAAAGAACGTTACGAAGATCATCACAGCGTCAGATACACCGACGACGCCATTGCTGCCTGTGTGAAGCTCACAGAACGTTATATTACAGACCGCCATTTACCGGATAAAGCCATAGATGCTCTCGATGAGGTGGGTTCTAGAGTCCATATTACAAATCTCCATGTCCCCAAAGAAATAACTGATATTGAATCGCAGATTGAAGCCCTAAAGGGGCAAAAAGCCGAAGTGATTCGATCTCAACAATATGAAAAGGCCGCCGAATTGCGCGATGCCGAACGCAAATTACAAGAAGAGTTAGAAGCTGCCAAAAATAAATGGGAAGAGGAAGCCAAGAACAATAGGGTTGTAGTTACAGAAGAAAATGTGGCCGAAGTTGTTTCTATGATGAGTGGCGTTCCGGTTACTAAAATATCTGAATCTGAGCTTGGTAAATTAGTCAAGATGGCCGAAACAATCAAAGGAAAAGTGATTGGCCAAGATGACGCAGTTGCTAAAGTAGTAAGGGCAATTCAGCGCAATAGAGCCGGGCTCAAAGATCCAAATAAACCCATTGGTTCATTCTTTTTCTTGGGCCCAACTGGGGTTGGAAAAACCCAACTTGCGAAAATTTTGGCAAAGAACCTATTTGATTCCGATGATGCTTTGATTCGGGTAGATATGTCTGAGTACATGGAGAAATTTTCTATCTCTCGTTTGGTGGGGGCCCCTCCCGGATATGTAGGCTACGAAGAAGGTGGCCAGCTTACCGAAAAAGTGCGGCGCAAACCCTACGCCATTGTATTGCTCGATGAAATTGAAAAAGCACATCCTGATGTGTTCAACTTATTATTACAAGTACTCGACGACGGCCATATGACTGACGGTTTAGGAAGGAAAATTGACTTTAAAAACACGATTCTCATCATGACTTCCAATATTGGGGCCCGTCAATTGGCAGACTTCGGTACCGGAGTAGGTTTTGGTACAAAAGCACAGCAAGATGCTCAAGATCAAAATGCATTGTCTGTGGTGCAAAATGCATTGAGAAAAGCATTTTCTCCAGAATTTTTAAATCGCGTAGATGACATGATCATGTTTAAATCTCTCAGACGCGAAGACATTCATTTGATCATTGATATCGAGTTAGAAAAATTATTGTTGAGAATCGGAAATTTAGGTTACCAAGTAAGTTGTACAGATGCAGCCAAGGATTTCATTGCAGAGCGCGGATATGATGAAAAATTTGGTGCCCGCCCGCTCAAAAGGGCAATTCAAAAGTACATAGAAGATCCACTGGCTGAACATATCATTAATTCGCAACTCCAAGAAGGAGATACGATTATACTTGATTTTGAAACTGGTGCTGACGAACTCAAACTAACCATTCAAAAAGCCAAAGCCAACAAGAAAAAAGGAGAATCAAAGGCAGAATAATGCCTTAGCTTTTGAAGACAACCTCTTCATAGGGAACCCTTACACGCTTACCCCAAATTCCTGGTTCGGTTCCAAGACCAACAGCCACGACCATGTTGATTTCTGCGCGTCTAGGCAATTTAAGGTGTTTTTTAAGTCGTTTGGCGTCAAAGCCTTCTAGTGGGCAGCTGTGGAAACCCTCAGCTGCAATGGAAAGCATGAATGTTTGGGCCGCAAGTGCACAAGACTTGTGCGTAACCACCCTAACGGCTGAGGCACCTCCAGTTCGATAAAAAGGCTTGAACAAGCCTCCAAAAAAGCTCACGCTTAAACGCAATGCAGCCAAAATTCGGAGTGGGTCGTTGGCATACAAAAGTGGCATTACTTTTCCATAATATTGTTGCATCATTTTTTGTGCTTTGGTCGGCTCGCCAACAATTTCCTGATTTACCTGATCAAGATGCCAATTTTTGCGTTCTCTCCATTTGTCAGGCCTTGTGACAAACACCACCAATTCCTGAGCGGTGCGTGCGGCAGATTGACCCAAACAAAGCGCAGCAAGTTTTTGCTTTTCAGTATTTGATGATACCCAATGAAAACTCCACAATTGCATATTGCTCGAGTTAGGGGAGAGAATCGCACGTTGTAAGCTGCGCTCGATGACCTCAGCAGGGACCGCTACATCAGGGTTGAATTTGCGGTTACTGCGTCTGAAATCAATGATTTGCTGAAATTGTTCTTGAAGTTGCATATGATGTAAAGAGGAAAATTGAATCAGTCTTGTTTGATGGCCGTTACTTTAAATCCTTGGTCGCGCAGCAATGCAACCACACCTTGTGGACCAGCTAAATGACCGGCGCCGACTGCAAAAAATGTACTTTCTAGGTGCATTTGCTTATCTATAGCTGCAATCCACGTCAGATTGCGATTGTTGAGCATGAGTTCTGTAAATTCAGGATAGGATTCTGTTTCTGCATTCATCAGCACATTGAGTTTTTCAAGGTCTTCGCTGAGGTAGCATTCAACGAGCGTATCAATATTATGAAGGTTGTTCTCTAAATCGGTTTGTAACATGCCTATTTGAGTTGTCATGGGCAATTGGTCGAAGAGGCTGAGTTGAAATTCAATGGTTTCAAGACCCATCACTTTTTTGTGCTTTTTTTTGGCCATTTTATTTAATTCCATTTCATAAGAGGCCATATCCTTTAGGCTTTCTTGAATCATGATACTGGAGAAAAACATCGGTTTGAGTTTGCTGCTTCTTTCAAATTTACTTTCACTCCAACTAAGGGAATCCATACAAAATTGCTTGAGTGCTATAAATTCTTTTTCCGCCATAAAGTCCTTTAGCGTTTTTCCTTCCGGTAAGAGCACTTGTTTGGCAATGGCAATTTTTTCAGCACCAGACATATTGATATCCACTTCCATTGCCAGTGTGCTCGATGCATCAAATGCACGTTTCAAACTATTACTTAATTTAAAATCGTCATTGGGCATCATGTGAATGGTGCCAAATAAATAAGAGGGTTCCTTGAGGCCGTTGCCAGTAATTTGATAGAGTAGCTGCGCATGAAGGCTGCCTCCAAGAAGCAATAAAAGCAAAACTATTTTTTTCATATGACAAAATTACACAATCTTTATGGAGTGCAATTCAACTGCTTTTTTGACACCATTTGTCAGTCATCTACTGACACCTTGTCTCAATTCACCGCTTGGCCTATTATTTGTCTTGACATTGCTTATAAAAAATAAAAAACATGTCAGAAGAAAAAGAATTGCCTTTGGACCATCCTCAAGACGAACAACAAACCTCAGATTTATCATCAAATGAGCAAGCAGCTGATGAACTACCAAAAGAGGTGATTTCAGACACCACTGACGAGCCAGCAACAGATGAATACAAAGAAAAGTTTGTGCGTTTGTATGCAGAATTCGAAAATTACCGCCGCCGTACCAATCAAGAAAGGCTAGATTTAATCGCTTCGGCCAATGCGTCGTTATTAAAAGATTTACTCCCCGTGCTTGATGATTTTGAGAGGGCTATTTTAAATAATGAAACCTTGGAAGACAGTGCCGCACTCAAAGAAGGATTTAAATTGATCCAATCAAAGTTCAAGCAAATACTTTTGTCAAAGGGGCTCAAGGAGATGGAAGCCAAAGGCTTACAATTTGATGCTGATCTGCATGAGGCCATTGCCAATATTCCGGCCCCTGAAGAACAATTGAAAGGAAAAGTAATAGATGATGTGGAAAAGGGTTATTACCTCAATGACAAAGTGTTGCGCTTTGCAAAAGTTGTTGTTGGACAATAAAATAAACTATGAGTAACAAACGCGATTATTACGAAGTACTTGGTGTAGATAAATCTGCAGACGAGTCTCAAATCAAGAAGGCTTATCGCAAACTTGCCATCAAGTACCATCCAGATAAAAATCCGGACGATGCCTCTGCCGAGGATAAATTTAAAGAGGCGGCCGAAGCATATGAAGTACTGAGCAACCCTGAAAAAAAGGCCCAATACGATCGTTTTGGCCATGCAGGAATGGGCGGAGCTGGAGGTTTTGGTGGCGGCGGCATGAACATGGACGACATCTTTTCCCAATTTGGTGATATTTTTGGTGGCGCCTTTGGCGGTTCGTTTGGCGGTAGTCGTGGTGGTTCACGGGTGGTGAAAGGCACAAATTTGCGTGTCAAAATGAAGCTTACTCTCGACGAGATAGCCACTGGAGTCAAGAAAAAAATTAAAGTAAATAAGCTTGTTCAGGCCGAAGGCGTAACTTATAAAAATTGCCCGACTTGTCAAGGAACAGGCAGAATAACTCGTGTTGCTCAAACATTTTTAGGTGCAATGCAAACACAGTCTGCTTGTCATGTGTGTCAAGGTGCAGGAAAAAGCATCGACAAAAAACCTGCAGATGCAGATGCTCAAGGTCTTAAAAGACAAGAAGAAATCATTGAGATTGACATCCCTGCTGGTGTTGAAGACGGTATGCAATTGAGTGTGCGTGGTAAGGGAAATGCCGGCCCTTTCAATGGTGCACCCGGCGATTTAATCGTTGTAATTGAAGAAGTTGCGCACGAGGAGATTCGCAGAGATGCTGAGAATTTGCATTACGATGCATTCTTACATATTTCAGATGCAGCACTTGGAGCCTCTATTGAAGTACCAACAATAGGCGGAAAGGTAAAGATTAAGGTTGATCCTGGGACCCAAAGTGGGAAGGTGCTCCGTTTAAGAGGAAAGGGCTTACCAAGCGTTCAACGTTATGGAACCGGAGACTTTTTTGTTCACTTGCATGTATATACACCTACTACGGTAAGTAAAGAAGAACGCGAAATACTTGAAAAATTAAAACAATCAGATAACTTTGACCCATACAAGGCGCAAAAAGACAAAGGTTTCTTTAGCCGTATGCGCGATATGTTTAATTGATGCAATTTTTAAAACTAGCTCATAGCGGAAACAATTCACTTCGGCTCTATTTAGGTGGTTTCGCACTGATCATATTGTCTTATATCATCGGTAGTTTACCGCTTGTTATAGATGCTATGCGTCTCTATCCAAATTTGAATCCGGATCTTGATGATCCAATTTTCATTGAAAATTATGGATCTACTCGTTTATTGGCCGGAATGTTATACCCGTTTGTATTGGTTTTCATTGCACTAGTACTTTATTTGTACTTTGCCCATCAACGAACCCTGCGCTCTATGTTTTCGGCTGCAGCCACATTTCGATGGAATTATTTCTTTGGATTTGCCTTTGTGCTCTTGCTTTTTATTATTTCCCTAACACTGCTAGAGCTATATATTACTCAAGATTTCAATCGTATCGCTTGGAATTTTGAATCCAAAGACTTCTGGATCCTACTTACTGTTTCAATTTTTTTAGTACCGTTTCAAATTGCTGCTGAAGAACTCGTTTTCAGGGTTTACATATTGCAGGGCTTATACTTACGAACCAAAAATGCATGGTTGAGTATATTCCTTAGTGCACTTATGTTTGCAGTCTTGCACATCGAAAATCCAGAAATAGAAAGTTTGGGCTTTGGATTGCTATTGTACTATTTCATGGCCGGATTTTTTTTGTCAGTTATCTCTATCAAAAGTAGCGGACTTGAATTGGCCTTGGCCTTTCATCTGATCAATAATCTTTTTGGTATTGTACTTTTTAGTAGTGATTGGCAGGTTTTTCACACCGATGCATTATTTTTAGACCACCGACCACCGAGCTCCTTGATACTTACCCTAGGAACGGGTTTGTTTAGCTTTTTATTTCTTTATTTTATTTTGGCCAAAAAATTGGGTTGGAAACTTTTCAATCTGCAAGATTAGCACTTATTTTTCTTAGCTTTAGGGCATGATTCAGATCACCGAAGTGAGTAAGTCGTATCAGCGCAAGATAGTCCTCGATGCAGTTTCAATGCATGTTGATCACGGTCAGATTTTCGGCTTGCTTGGCCCTAATGGAGCGGGTAAAACTACGCTCATACGCATACTCAATCAAATGCTCGAGGCTGATTTTGGCCAAATATTATTTGACGGTCAGTCAATGAATAATGCTCATCTTCAATACATCGGTTATTTGCCAGAGGAAAGAGGATTATATAAAACCATGACCGTTTGGTCTCACTTGCTCTTTTTGGCTCAATTAAGAGGGATGAGTAAGGCAAGCGCTTCAGCCAATGTGCATGAATGGTTGGCTCATTTTCAAATTCAAGACTGGGCTCAAAAGCGCATAGCTACACTTTCTAAGGGAATGGCTCAAAAAGTGCAATTCATTGCAGCGCTCGTTCATAGACCAAAACTCCTAATTTTAGATGAGCCGCTCTCAGGATTTGACCCGCTTAATGTGGAGCTTATACTCAATGAAATCAAGTCACTTAAAGCACAAGGTACAACCATTATCTTATCTACTCACAACATGAAAAGTGTTGATGAAGTTTGTGACCAAGCAGCGCTATTACACAAGGGGCAGATTTTAGTTCAAGACTCTATTCAGAACTTCAAAACCAAACACAGCAAAGGCTATATTTCTGTTCGTTTTAAAGGGAATATGCTCAGTTTTGCTAACGCGCTTTGGACAGACTTTACTTTACTCCACCAAAGTGAGGTGGAGGATGGTGTTTTTGAGTGTACACTTCAAATGAGGGGCCAAAGCAATATCAATGTACTGATGGCAAGCTTGTTGGATAAAGTTGAGGTACAACACCTTTCAGAGGTATTGCCGTCGATGCAGGAAGTTTTTATCGATTTGATCAATCAAAAAGAGCCACAAGATGCATAAATTAATGTTGCTAACTCAAAGAGAAATCATAGAACGCTTCAATCAGAAGGGATTTTGGTATATGCTTTTTTTTGGGCCTTTGGTGGTATTGCTATTGCTTGTAGTACTTTTAAAAGCTGCCGATCAAGGCAAGCAAGAAATCAAAGTGCTGATTGCAGATCCTGGTCAAATAATGGCGCATCGATTAATGGCACAAGAAGAAAAAAACTTACACTATTTTTTCATAGATGATTACCTCGAACTCACTGAATTTCAAATAGGAAAAGCATATCAGGAATTTGACGTATTACTTGAGCTCAATGAGAAAGTCCTTAATAATAAAAAGTGCTTTGTATTTTACCGAGAACAACTTGGTCTAGATGCACGCATGCAATTAAAGTTTCAGGTGGAAAGGCGTCTTGAAGAGTTGATTGCGGCTCAGCATTCGAAATTGACCCAACAAGAGTTCAGTCAAATCAAGCAAGGTATAATTTTTGATTTCAGGGACTTACGAGACCCTAAAAATGAGTCGAAGGAAGCAAATGCCTGGGTGGGTTTTGTCCTCGGCACCTTTGTTCTTTTCTTCGTCGGACTCTACGGCATGACTATATTTCGAGCCACAATCCGTGAAAAAAGCAATCGAATTGTCGAAGTATTGTTGGCAAGCGTTCGTCCTGGGCAGCTGATGCTGAGTAAAATCATTGGTATTGGATTGGTGGCATTGGTTCAAATTATTGGATGGGCTTTGCTTTTGGGAATAGGCTTTACGGTACTGCAACAAACAATTTTTCTTGACATATTTGACCCCAGTAATTGGGGTGGTGGAGGGCCGCAAAGATTGAATCCACTTTCAGCATTGGTTTTTGAGCAATTAAATTTCCCTTTCTTGCTCATTCATTTTATTTTATTCTTTCTGGCTAGCTTCTTATTCTTTGGTGCCCTTTTTTCGGTTTTAGGAGCCCGAAGCAATGCCGATGCCGATGGCCAACAATTTCTATTTCCATTACTTATTTTGGTGGCCTTTGGTGTTTTTTCAGGAGTTTATGGGGTGTACTACCCAGAAACTACCCTTACAGAAGTGCTGAGTTATTTGCCTTTTAGTGCACCAGTTTTAGCCTTTATTTCTTTGGTTAAAGGGGTGGGCATAGCGGGTTACACCACGATCTTGTTGAGTTTATTGATTTTAATAGTGAGTGCATTTATCCTACTGAGCTTGGCTTCAAATTGGTATAGAAAAACTATTTTGAGATTCTAATATGCGCAAGGCCGTTATAGATTTAGGCACCAATACATTTAATCTGCTCATTGCAGATATCCATACTCAACAAATACTTTTTCAAACTAAAGAAGGTGTTGCGCTAGGAATGGGGGGGATCAATAAAGGTATCTTGAGCTCCGAGGCCATGGATCGCGCTTTTGATACTTTGAGCGCATTTTATGACATTTGTCAAGAATGGCAGGTACAAGAAATACACGCCATCGGGACGTCAGCGCTGCGCGACGCCTCAAATGCAG
>Ga0102812_10002439_pt1 | contig 12576 bp, 3 predicted proteins | sample ColrivemetaGS713_FD_79334 | JGI IMG/M metagenome (GOLD analysis project Ga0102812, IMG submission 79334) | Estuarine microbial communities from the Columbia River estuary - Flood tide ETM metaG S.713 | ecosystem: Environmental > Aquatic > Marine > Intertidal zone > Estuary | place: USA: Columbia... | reverse complement strand
CATCATGATAAATTTGATAATCATCTGCATCACCAAGTTTAATCGTATCATTGTCACCCATATTAAGATGAGATTCTAAAGTGGTTTCACCAGCCACTTCCAATCCTGTTCCGTTAATTAATTTAAGATCTGTGCTTGTGAATCTTGCACTAATGTTATTACTGCCTGCTTTCTTATGTGCTATTTCAATAATACCATCTTCAGTTCCGTCACTTGCATCGTCAATCTTGCCAGTAATTTTTGCAAATACTGTACTTTGGTTAGCATCATTATCTGCCGTAAATTTTATTTGTCCAATGTAATTTGCATCTGCGCCAGTAATATCTCTATGTAGTGTAACTATTGGACCTGCATCACTACCAGCAGTTGTATCTGTTATGTCTAAACTACCAAGCTGAAGTGCAGTTGGTGTAATTGTTAGGTTACCTATACTTGCACCAGTGGCTGTGGTTGTTCCCAAAATAAATGAATCTGAACTTTCGTCCCAACCCATGAACGCATTATCACCTGTTGTTCCACGTTCAATAATAATACCAGAATCAGCATCATTTGATCCTGCGCCTGTGTTTAATTCTATTAGGTTATCTGTAAGTGTGGTATTTGTTGAAGAAACTGTTGTTGTACTTCCGTTAACAATTAAGTTACCAGCCATTGTTATGTTGTTAAATGTACTTGTACCAACTGTACTTGTTACATTTCCATAGTTAATTCCTGTTGTGGATCCAACCACATTACCTGTTAAGTTTCCTGTAAATCCTGTTGTGGCTACAACGGTAGCACCAGTCACATTATCTGCTATTAGATCATTGACTTTTAAATCAGAATAACTTGAAATAGTTACATCGCCTGCTGTTAACCCTGCTTCATCTGTATTAATAAAAGCAAACTGATCTGTTGATTCGTCCCACAATAGAGCAACATTTGTATCAGAACCTCTACCAAATATCATGCCTAGATCTTTTGTATTAGTTCCAGTAGCCCCAGAATTAATCGCTATTAGAGGATCAGTCATCGATGAAATTGATGTGTTGACTGCTGATAAGTTAATTTGTCTGAAGGTCATCTTGACTCAGTCTCCTATTGCTTGTATGTATGTATTTAGCAATAATATTAGATTAATTTAGATGAAAGAAAACGGGCAGTTTCCTGCCCGTTTCCAGTATTAGTTTTTATTCTGTGTCTATACTATTAGTGCATAGTTCCAGTTGCTTTAAGATCGTTAACTTCTTCCTTAAGATCTTTGATTGCTTCAATAAGTAGACCAACTAGGTTACCATATTTAACAGCCATTAGACCTTCGTCATCAGTTGCCACAGCTTCCGGAAGAACCGCCGCCACGTCTTGAGCGGATACACCAGTTGATGTTGATCCATCTGCAATACGATCGAAAGTAATACCACGAAGTGCCATCACTTTATCTAGACCATTATCAATAGTTTGGATATTAGTCTTTAGGGATTCGTCTGAGTAAGCAGTTACGTCACCAGTAGCATAAATGCTACCACCAACACCAACACCACCCGTTACAACCACTGCACCAGTTGTTGCACTTGTAGACGCTGTTGTGTTACTAAACGTAATTATACCAGAAGCAGTATCATTAGCATTGCTCTTAATACTATCATCATGCTTTGCTAGTTTGACCCAGTTTCCACTATGAGCATAGTAAGCCAATCCTGTTCCATGAACGTGTGCAAACATACCGTGATATGTACTTGCACTTGGAAGATCACCTTCTGCACTATAAACGTTACTGTATAACATCTTACCAGTAGTTGTGATATTGTTAGCACCCATAGCCAGGTCTGCACCTTCGATATGTGTTCTAACTCTTGTATCAGTATAATACTTGTAATCTGTATGCTCTGTTAAGTTAGCAGTTGTACTGTTACTTAAATCAAAGGCTCCAGATCCCAGGCTTAGGTTAGCACCTGAAGCACTAAGAGTTGCACCACCAAGTTTGATTGTGCTTCCACTTAGATACAAGTCTCTCCAAACATTACCACTAGCACCTAAGTCATAAGTGTTATTAGTTTCTGGTAGTAGGTGTCCAGCTCTAATGCTTTGACCTGCTGTTGTCCAACGATCATTTGCTTCGTCCCATAAGAAACTTACATTTGATGATGTACCACGTTCAATAACAATACCCGCATCCTGTGAAGGAGTTCCAGCTTCATCACTATTAAGTGTTAGTGTTGAATCTGCAATGTTAACATCATTTGAGTTAACTGTGGTTGTAGTTCCTGAAACTGTAAAGTTACCTTGTACAACTACATCACTACTTGCTGTTAGTGTTGTTACAGTAGCCGCCGCTGGAGTAGTTCCACCGAGTATACCGTCTACGTTACCAGTTACGTTACCAGTTACATCACCTGTTACATCACCAGTTACGTCACCAGTAATATTACCTGCAAAGTTTGTGTTTGCTGTAATAGTTGTACCAACAATAGTTGCCGGTGTTGTTGCACCGATTGTACCATTATGAGCACCTGTTGAAGCACCAGTTAAGTCACCAGTTACATCACCAGTCACGTCACCTGTTACATCACCTGTTACATCACCAGTTACATTACCTGTTACGTTACCTGTAATATTACCTGCAAAGTTTGTACTTGCTGTAATAACAGTACCACCGATTGTTGTACCTGTGATGGCTGCTGGTGTATTACTACCAATTATGCCGTCTAGGGTACCAGTTACGTTACCTGTTACGTTACCTGTTACATCACCAGTTATATCACCTGTTACATCACCAGTTAAATCACCAGTTACGTTACCAGTTAGGTTACCACTTAATGTACTTGGAGCTAGTCCAGTTACCGTTGCACCTGTAAAGTCTACAGTTCCGGAGAAGTCACTAGTTCCACTAGAAGTTACGTTACCTGTTACATCACCAGTTACATCACCAGTTACATCACCTGTAACATTACCAGTTACTGCACCAGTGTGAACACCAGCAGAGTTACCTGTTAAGTTACCTGTTACATCACCTGTTACATCGCCTGTTAGAGCTCCGAATACAGTTGTTGCGTGTACTTCAGCAAACGCTGTACCACTAGCACCTAGATCAAGTGTGTTGTTTGCATTTGGAAGAATATCACTTGCGATATCGGCTCCAAAGCTAACTGTATCAGTTGCCGCATTACCAAATGTTAGGTTACCACTAATTGTTGCATTACCTGTAACGTCTAGGTTACCGGAAATAGCAATGTTAGTATCTAGTTTAGCACTAGTAATAGCACCATCGTTGATTTTGGCTGTTGTTACGTTACCATCAGTAATCTTGGCTGTTGTAACTGAGTCAGTTTGTAACTCACCACTACCAATACTATTTGTTGGAGTATACGGAATCGCACTACTTTCAGTACTCATAATAACCGCTGATGTACCTGTTGGCATTACTGAGCCTAAAGTAATCTGATCATTATCTGTATCGATAGTATAGTGTGTACTTGGATCCTGGATAACACCGCCCACAAACACCATTGTTGCTGAGTTTGGAGTAAATCCTAAGTTAAATGTAGTTGCAACACCATCACCGTTTACTGTGATTCTGTTTTGCGAACTAAATGATACAGTTGATGGATCAACTAATTCAAATCCACTTGCATCTGCTTTAACTTGTAGTAGGTAATCACCTTTTCCACTTAGACTTGTATCACTAACGTCTGCTAGATCTACAACATTGAAATACTTAGTAGCATTTACCCAAGCACTACCGTTCCATTGTAGAACCTCACCACTTGCCGCACTAGAAATTGTTACATTGCCTAGTCCGTTTAAGTTATGGTTACTAATGTCTGAAACTGTACCAGTAATATCACCAGTTACATCTCCAACTAATCCACCATTGGCTGTAATTGCACCAGTAAATGTACTTGTACTTGTTACTGCCGCTGTTGACATTGTTGTTAGTCCTGTAATACCAGCTGTTCCGCCAATTGTTACGTTACTACTAAATGCACCAGTGGTTGCACCTGTTAGAGCACCACTTGTGAAGCTTGCCGCTCCGTCAGTTAGTGTTCCGCCTGTGATAGTTCCTGAAGCAGTAGCATCACCAGTAATATCTAGTAGAGAACCACTAAATGTTAGGTTTGCACTATCTTCAATTGCACCATCTGTACCAGCAAATACAACACGAGTTGCTGTTAAGTCACTTACAATAGCACTTGCCAATGTAGCCTCACCAGTTACTCCTAGAGCACCGCCAATATCTATGCCGTTAGTTGTTGTTACGTCACCAAATGTTACGCTGTCTGAAGTTGCGACTGCTTGTCCAATAGCAAAACTTGCCTTGTTATCAGATACTGTTGTTGTAACACCAGTTCCACCTTCAAATGTTAGGGTATCACTACCTAGTCCAACACTATCACTTCCAGAGTCACCAGCAATTGCTTGTGTTACTGCAAATGTTTCTGAAGTTGCGGCTGTAATGCGACCTTTTGCATCTACTGTGATAGCAGGAATTGTTGTTCCTGAACCATATGTACTTGCAGTTACACCACTTGCTGATAAAGTCATTGCACCAGTTACGCCAGCAGTACCATCAAAGGCTCCTGAAGTATATGTTGCGTCACCAGTAATTGCAATTGTTCTACCTGTTGCTAGAGCTGTTGCAGTATCGGCGTTACCAGTTAGATCACCAGTTACGTCACCAGTTACATCACCTGTTACATCACCAGTTAAATCACCAGTTACGTTACCTGTTACATTACCAGTTAAGTTACCAACAAAGTCACTACTTGAAGTTACGCTAGTTACAACTAAGTCACCAAATTCTGCATCTGCAGCCGTACCAGCAAAAGTTTCGCCAGTGTTAGTTGCGTCATTGTAGAATACAAACTTAGAAGCTGAATCATCATATCCGAAGAATCCAGTTTTTGCTGCCGTACCATTATGCCAATGGAATTCAATACCGCGGTCTTTATTATCGTCTGCGGAAATTCCACTATCACCTAGTGTAAAGATTGGATCGTCAATCTGTACTGTTGTTGAGTTAATAGTTGAAGTTGTACCATTAACTGTTAGGTTACCAGAAATTGTTGCGTTACCAGCCACTGTAATATCAGTTGATGTTAAGTCATCTGATGTTAGTGTACCAGAAACGTTTACATTGTTAAATGTTACATTATCTGTTGTTGCAACAGCCTGTCCAATAGCAAAACTTGCCTTGTTATCAGTTACGGTTGTTGTTACGCCTGTTCCACCTTCAAATGTTAGTGTGTCTGTAAAACTAACAACTTGGTCAGTTCCTGAATCACCAGCAATTGTCTGTGAAGTACTTGTTGTTGCTGTAGTTGTACCAGTAATACGACCTTGTTGGTCAATTGTAAGTACTGGAATCGCTGTTGCACTACCAACTGTACCTGGAGTTACGGCTGTGTTATCTAGAGCAATAGTGACTGTGTCACTAGCCGCTGTAGATGTAAGTCCTGTTCCACCAGCAATTGTTAGGGTATCAGTTCCAAGAGCAATACTCTCAGTTCCAGAGTCACCAGCAACCGATGTGCTAATAGCAATAGCAGTTTCACTTGCACCAGTAATACGACCTTGAGCATCAACAGCAAATGTTCCTACTGCACTTGAAGTACCGTATGTTGCCGCTGTTACGGCTGTATCTGCTAGTAGAAATTCTACTTGGTTCGCTGTTACGGCTGAAGTCATACCAGTACCACCACTAAATGTTAGTGTCTCAGTATTTGTTACAAGAGCATCTGTACCTGTATCACCAGCATAGTTAATACTAACTGCCGGAGATGCTGTAGACATTCCTGTTACACGACCTTTTGCATCTACAGTAACTACTGGAATTGCTGTTGCACTACCAGTTGAACCAGCTGACACACCAGTGTTAGCGAGAGTTACAGTTGCAGAAACATCAGCTGAACCATCAAAGCCTGCTAGGGAAGCCGTAGCGTCACCTGTTAAACTTAATGCACGAGCTGTTTCAAGTGTAGTTGCCGTATCTGCATTACCAGTTACGTCACCAGTTAAATTACCGGAAGCCATACCTGTTGTTGCGTTTATAGTAAACGTGTTATTAACGTTAACGTTACCAGTTGAAGTAAATGTTGTTACTCCAGCTAAAGCACCACTACCATTAAGTGAAGCAACGCCATCTGTAATAGATGTACCAGTAATTCCACCAAATGTTACGTCATCTGATGTACCAACGTCTTGACCAATACTTAGTGTTACTGTATTGTTAGTAACTGCTGAAGTTACGCCTGTACCACCAACAAATGCTAGTGTATCTGTACCAACTGTAACAGAGTCAGTTGCTGCACCATCACCAATTGTAAGTGATGCACCTGAAGCTGCCACTGTAGCCGCTGTAATACGTCCTTTGGCATCCACTGTAAGCACAGGGATTTCTGAAGAACTACCATAAGTACCAGCTGTTACGCCAGAAGCTGCCAATGCAGTTGTTAGAGCAACGTTACTAGAACCGTTAAATGATACTGCGGCGGCTGTTACGTCACCTGTAGTACTAAAGTTTCTTGGAGTTGCCAATGTTGTGGCTGTTGAAGCGTTACCTGTTAGGTCACCTGTAACATCCATAGTTGCTGTTGCATCAGTACCATCAGTACCGTTGTCAAGAATCTTAACAGCACCATCATTTGAGTAGATGTCACCAGTTAAGTCACCAGTTACTGCACCAGTGTAACCACCAGTTGAAGTAATTGTTGTAAATGCACCAGTTGAAGCCGTAGTGGATCCAATTGTAGTTCCATCAATAGCACCGCCATTGATATCAACAGTTGCAAATGTACTTGATCCTGCAGAAGCAATGTTACCAGTGATATCACCAGTAAGATCAAATGCCGCATTAGAAACAACCGCACCGTTTAGGTTGATTGTACCACTGAATACTGAAGCACCTGCTGAAGTAATATTACCTGTTACATCACCAGTTAAATCACCAGTTACGTCACCTGTTACATCACCTGTAAGAGGACCTTCAAAGCCACCTGCTACAAAAGTTTCTGCACCAACTGTCCATTTGTCAGTAGTTTCGTTCCAGATCAAAGTCTTATTTGTATCTGTTCCACGCTCAATTTCGATACCAGCGTTCTCTGACGCTGAACCTGTTTCGTCACTATTCAGTAGTAGGATAGCATCACCAATGTTAACTTCATTTGAGCTAACAGTAGTTGTTGTTCCTGAAACTGTTAAGTTTCCGCCAATTACCACATTGCTTGATGTGTTAACTGTTGTAAATGTACCAGCAGCCGGTGTGTTACCACCAATGATACCGTCAATATTACCAGTTACATTACCTGTTAAAGGTCCTGTAATACCAGCAAATGTGACTGAATCACTTGTTGCTACTGCTTGTCCAATACTAATTTCGCCTGAAGATACGCCAACACCTGTGCCACCCGTAAGGTATGCATCGACTTGTGTATCTACTCTGCCTGTTGTAAAGTACTGGTTAGAACCTTCTGGAAGATCTCCTGTTGTCAAACTTGTCGTAATTAAGTCTGTAATAGATATCTTCTTTAAGGCGCTATTCGCACTATCGAAAATCATAATAACATCGTCTGTCTTGCTAGATATTGTACCCAACGCCGTTTGACCGGTTATCGACGTTACATCTAACTTGACATTTGTTACTGCCAGATTCGCGAGAGCGGGAGTTTTAATTTGTCTAAAAGCCATAGTTAAATTCCCCATTCATTATAATGATCTTTTGTCCTCAGGACAAAAGAGAGGATAGCTGGCTAGAGCTATTCCTAGTAATATTTATGTAAAAGTGGATGGAGTTAAGTAGTCTGTTTTTAAATAAAATATAGATCTACATAACTGTTAGGGCGATTTTTATACTGGCATATACCTAAAGAATATGTCCTGTCCTACAGTTGGAGCAGTTGTAAAACTTAATGTGCTTCCTGAAATTGTGTAAGTGGAAGTTGATACTAGAAGTCCAGCAACAAAAACAAGGACACTATCTACGGTGTGTTCTGCTTGGATTGTGTAGTCAGTTGTTGTACCGTCTCCGGTAAATTCATTACTTGTATAAGTTAAGTTTAGGTTGTTGTTTGTAATTGAGTTTGCATTCACGGCCGCCACAGTTGCATGTGGTGTTCTGTGTTTAACAAATACTTCACTACCTGCCTGTACTGCTGAAGTGAATGTTAATGTATTACCTGAAACTGAAAAGTTTTCACTTGCTCCTGGTACTTGTATAACACCATCAACATATACGTCAATGGCTTCTGCGTCTGCAGGAGTTGTTGCAAGTGTAAATGCAGTTTGTATCGATCCTACTGCAAACACTTCTCCTGTTGGAACCGTTCCAGTTAAAATAGAATCTATGAATTGGTAATTTTCACTACCATCAGTACTAAGTACTTGTCCTGCTGTACCATCTGTAATACCTAAATCAGTAAGGTTACTTGCGCCTGCTGTATATTCAACTAGTACAGATCCTGATCCTTCATCTGTTAATTGAAAACCATCTGTAGTATTAAATCTAATTGCTGAAGCGTTACTAACATCAACGTTTGGACTATCGTTTGCTTCTTTAACTGATAAACCGCCTGATGCGACTGCACTTAATCCAAATGATCCTACATACCTAGCACCTGAGATGTAAACACTTTTTCCAGTAAAACTTTTTCCAGATGGTAAGTTGTCACCAATAAAGTTTAGAACACCTGCTTGGTAATCAAAGAACCATTCATCATTATTGCCACTACCAGTAACAAACACTTGGTTACTAATACCAGCGGCTCCGGCTGCATCTCCGGCTGTGTGAATATATACTTTAATAAGATATGTACTACCAAATTCTGGGGTAATCCAATCTGTTAGTTCTGTTTTCCATGTTCTATTTGCTGATGCTGTTACATCATTTACACACTCAACTGGTGTAGAATAAACTGTTACAATACTAGTACTTGTAGCTGGAATAACTGCTGGTACCGAAGAGACTTCTGTTAGAATCTTATCGCCTCTGAGTAATAGAGGACTAACAATAGCTTCGTTGGCCGCTAGTTTGTTACTGTTTATATCAGTTTTGGCTGCACCATAACCTAATTTTTTCCATACAAAGTCAAGTTTCTGGCTATCGGAAATTGCCATTAGGCTGCCTCCTCAATACTTAGACTTGATATTGTTTGAAAACCATCTAAGCCAATTCTAACTAGCACAACATTTCCTGTTGCGTTTGACATATTCTCACTACCCAATGTAAGTGTATAACTGTTGTTTATACTAGATCCTGTTGGAATAACATCTCCACCTGTTAGGGCACAACCATTACCACCATTACCGCCTGCGCCAGTGTTTGATCCAGGAACACCTACACCTAAATATTGTGCTGTTCCATCTAGCCATCCATTCAATCCTGATGCACTATCTACACCAGTTCCTGGTGCTGCGATCCAAACACCTGCTATTCCAGTTGATGAATTAATAGCAATATCAAAGTTAGCAACAACTTTTCTACGGAAAGCAAAAGTAAAATATTGTCTTCCATTGTCACCGCTTCTATCAGGACCTGCTGGTAAATAATCAGTACTTAAATCTTCTATGTAATTTTTTAGTACACCAAATCTAATAGTAGCTTCTTTTGTTCCCTCTACTGTTTCTGCACCTGTAAACAAATTGTTTGTATAAAAGTTAGTTGATCCAGTGAATGATGGGTTATCAGTTGTCTCACTTAGGAAGTCTGCTATACGCAATCCACTATCAGTAAAGTCTCCGTTACCCAAACTACTGTTAACATCTATATCATCTTCAACAATACCAAAAGGACTTGACTTGTGATACTGTATCTTTTTGTCTGTAAATTCGGAAAAACTTCCAGTACCGTTTACATTATACGCTCTAAACTTAATTGTTTCAACCCCATATGTGGTACTTGTAGTTAAATTAATTGTTTGTGATCCTATTTCATAACTGTTTGAAATATCTTTACCTGTGTTGGCATGTGGTGCTCCGCCGGTAATATAGTTAATGCCACCCTGCAGGTCTGCATAAGTCTTATACTGTGTGCTAATAGTTGCTCCACTTGTACTTTCATAGTTCGTACCATTACGAATCTCAAATATATTTGTTTCATCTCTATATGCCTGGCCAATCCAATTATAAAGTTCTACACCTGATAATGTTAAACTAGGAGAACCAGTATTATAATAACTAATGCCACTGATTGTTCTATAAGTTCCGGCAACATTTTCTGTTAGTGTTGCGTTTGTCAAATCAACTGTTGGAGTTGTCGTTACATCATCTCTAAGTATAGAAACATAATTTGTGTTACCTGTTGTTGTGTGTTCAATTCTTTGATCACTTAATCCTGCAGGATAATCTGCAATTGCTTGTGTTATCTTTGCATTGAATGTTTGATAAAATCCAGTTGGGTATGTAGAACTACTAATTGTATCGTGTGCATCTCCATTGTTGGATAGTATTAATTTTGAGTATGTTCCGTTTTCATTTAGAGTTGTTGACAGCGTTCTATTACCTGCATCTACGCCATTGATCTTAGCACTTACTATACCAGTTGTTGCATCATATACCTGTGAAACAACATTGGTATCAATTGTACCTGTTGCATAACGTCTCGCTGTTGTTGAAGTTAAACTTTCACCTGCTGACATAGGACTGGTTGCACTATTATCTGTGAAAGCGTATGCTAGTGCTGGTGAAACTCCTTGATAACTATCTTGTAGCGTTAAACTTTTAGCACTTAGTCCACTTGGTGCACTTGGTATTGAATTAAGTTGTACTGTTATGGAATCTGAATCTGTTTGTGCTGTAATATCGGGTGTACCATTTGCTGTAAAGGTAAATGTTTTGTTTCCAGCTGATTCACCAGAATAATCATGATCTAATGTAGCAAATATTGTTCCTGCTGATGAACCATCTTCAGTAACGTTTTCGTCTGCACTTGAGTCGCCCCAATCATATACATATGCATCTCCGTTCTGTGAAGTATTAGTAGCACGGAATAAAGCACGGTTCACACCGTTATAATCAACTCCGTCATATAGATCATATATGTTATCACCACTTCTATCACTTACTGATACGGCTGTACCGGCAATGTTTGCTCTAACGTCTGGTTCCAAGTGAACAGTAAAGTTAGTACTTGCAAAAGGACTATTTGAGTGATTACTTATAACTTGTAGATTACCTGTGTAATCTTGAGCAACGCCATTTGCTTGATCACTATTGCTTAGTGTGTATTTGTGTGATAATGTATTTCCAGTATCACCAAAGAATCCAGATCCTGTATTTACAGAATCGGTATCACCATCACCCCATGTCCATAAGTATCGAATACCATATGTAGAGTAACTACCTATTGTTGTTTCTGTTGTGTTTGTTACGTTAACAGTTAAACCACTGGTTGATTCTTCATTAATTCCCGTTGTTAAATCTATGTTAAAACTAGGAGTGTGTTCATCATATATTTTAAAACTATCACTTTCAACAATTGGAATTTCTGATGGTGTTGCTGTTGAATGTGATACAAGAGTTAAAGTAACTAATCTAGTAACTTCTGTTTCTGTTCCTGCTGATGCAAATGTGTGAGCAAGGCGTCCGCCTCCTACTCCGCCCGGATCAGAGTCTGCATTTACTGTATCAATGCTGGTTCCATCTCCCCAATTATATGTATACTGTAGTGTTGCTCCTGATGTATTGGTTGTTGTATTCTCAAAATATACTGTATCGCCGTCGTCCCATGTTGTTATTGGACTACCTCCTGAACTAGCTGAGTAGGCCGCTAAATTAAGAACCGGTGTTGCTGTATAGATTGTAATAAAAGAATTTTTTTGTTCTACTGAATTGGATCCAGATCCACTACCGCCTGTATTTTTTGCAGTTACTGAAACATTAAAAGGACTTCCAACATTTGTATTATATGTATGTGAAGGTGTTGTATCAACTGTAGTTAATAGTGAAGAACCATCACCCCAATCTATAACAAATTGATTTGCGTTTCCATCTACTGTAGTTGATAATGTTACTAATAAACCCGCTCCACCTGTATCAACATCAGCAGTAAAATCAACATCACGAACAAATGTATTGTTACGGATATTTTCTATTGTTTCGTTTAGATCATCAATAGCATCTGTAATTGTTGACGTTGAATCTAAATCTTTATATGAGCCGTCTCCAAAAGTACCATCAGTTGGTGTTCCTAAGGTAAGATCACCCCCACCTCCTGCTACTTGTGAGTCGACGTATGCCTTTGTTGTTAAATCTTGTGCATCTGTTGGATCAACGGCATTTTTAATTTGCGAAGTTCCACTTAGACTGACATTGTTGGTTGAATCAACCGTTAATGTGCTATCTGTTGAGAGTTTATTTTGTGCATGATTTATATTAATTGGCAATTTATAATTCCTCTGGTTCCTTAATGTATTTATACGATATTATTAAGCTATCGTAGTCCTAAAAGCGTTGATGATCGTCCAACCGTCTGCTCTGTATGTTGCTGTTACGCTATCTCCAGCGGCAGTAAATGTCATAGTAGTAAAGCCGTTAGCTGTAGTGGGTGTTATAGTTACTGAACTTCCAGAACCTGCACCTGTTGAATCAACATAAAATACATATACT
>Ga0102812_10002435_pt1 | contig 12591 bp, 7 predicted proteins | sample ColrivemetaGS713_FD_79334 | JGI IMG/M metagenome (GOLD analysis project Ga0102812, IMG submission 79334) | Estuarine microbial communities from the Columbia River estuary - Flood tide ETM metaG S.713 | ecosystem: Environmental > Aquatic > Marine > Intertidal zone > Estuary | place: USA: Columbia... | reverse complement strand
TTTTTTACATGATTGAATTCGAATACACTTACCGTTGGATTTTCTATATCCCATGGCAGAATTGATGGTGGAAGTTTGAGATGTGGGAAATCGACCACAACGTAATCCGGTAATGGATCCTTTTCTTTATCGTTTGGTCCTTTTGGTCTGTTTTTATAAACAATCTCTTGAACTGTACCAAAAGCTCCATTGTATAATCCAATTTCTGGAAGATAGTTATAACCATCTATTGCTACTTGAGCTCCAACACAGATATCTGTATCGTGAGTTATTTTCATGTTGTAAAAGTGACTTTTGTTTGCTGAAGGCAATCTTCCTCCTTGTTGTTTGTTAGTCCCCCATTGGGCCTTCAGTCTTGCTACAGGATTGCCAGTTTGTTTTGATTTGGCAACCAACATCTCAATATTCTTACGTTCTTTGTCAACATTGCATGCATAGAGGAACATGGTTTTGGGATGATGTATTATTTCTGACATGACTGTTTTTTTGGTGGACTTGATGTAGTTTGAATATTTCTTCAGCGTCTGAACGTGACGGTTGTCCCATACGAAGACGTATTAGCATTTGCTTAAATGATTCATCCTTGACCCTGTAATTATGTGTGAGTTCATAAACATTACTAGTCATATGATGGATGAATAGATGGTGACCGTGATGGGTAAGAAGTTGTCTGGCAGCTGAAGGTTTCATCGATTTAAACTTTTTCTTCTCATAATCTGACTCTGAGCTTTGTTTGTTAAACCCAGAAATTGCTCCTTCACTTGCAACCGGGGATAGTTGATAATCGTCCCCAAATAACAAAACAACTGGGAGCCCCCCCCAGTACTCTTTCGTATTTCTTCCTTTGAAAATACACTGTCGTGTGTGTACTTCAGCCGCTCCCAAGTCCATAGAATTGATTTGGCTTCTTTCATCAATGATCAGAACGAGCAATCTTCTGAGCTGTTTGAACAGTGTTTCTCTTTGCTCGACTGTCAATGGTTTCTCAGCTTGTTTAGGTGTGACCTTGAGTAATCGATGCAAAGTACAACCTTGAACATTATAGGCCGCGGCCCCCGTCGGAGCAGCAACTTGAACTGTGTCATTTGCATTGGTCATTTTTCGGATAATGGATATGATGGTATTTATGATGAATGATTTCCCGGTACCTCCGCCTCCCATCACTGTTGCACGGAAAGGAGTGTAACTTGGATCATTGTTCAAGAACTTGATAATTGTGTCCACTGACCGGATAACAATGTCTTGTTGTTCTTCTGATAGAGCTTCAATTGTATAAGGTTTGCCATTGCTTTGCGTTGGTATATTTAAATCGTCATCGGATGTGACGTCAATTCTATTCAGCTCGAATGCTTGCTCTTGAGCATACGTGATCCAATCTTTGCCGTTACATAGTTCTTTTCGTCGAACATAGTCTGACCAGTTTTTATCTAAGCCCATACTAACATTCAGTCTTTCCAATAAACGATCGTTCCCTTTGTTGTCTGATCTTTCACACGCGTGTTGCCATTCTTCAAACAACTCTCTTTCATCATCATCTAGATGATCGAGATTTCTGATTTCTTGTGTTATTCCGCCCCTAGCAATTATCTCAATGCGTTTCTTGTTTGAATACTTGATTGCACATATATATTGAGCTATCACCGAACTGGGTAATTCACCTTTATCAATCATGGTCTTGAATACCTGTTTAGTCTTTTCTTTGTCCTTCAAAAGGGCATTGTGTGTATTTTTTTGTCCCAAGGTTTATGCATTAATATCATTCCTCTGGCATAAGAATAATCTATTGGGTAACAGGGCTTGCAATTTAAGCCTTTCCCAATCAATATTCTTCCTTTCCCTCCTCGTTTTCTTGCACCTTCTACTATATATTTGTTCATACAGTACACTTCATAGAAATATTCGTGAAGAGTTTTTGTAAGATGTTCCTTCTTTCTGTTGCGATACAAGGAGATCAAATCCTTTGCCACTTCTACCTCATCGCATTTTAATTCTTGGGCCGCAGAAATACTCGCTACCGTGATTATATCTGAAGAAATAGTAAGAGGGAGCCCATCAATTTCATGAGCTGCTTCTTGCACTGCTACTGTACGCGCACCGGTCATTGCATGGAGAGCTCTTTGTGCAAACGAACGAACTGATCCGAGGTTTCCGTTGCCGGTACTGTAAATAAAAAAAATATATCGAATAACGGAAATAATTTTTTTGAAAATAATTTTTCAAAAAATATCAAGTCACTCAATTTCCGACTGTTGTGGCTTACCTCATAATAAGATCATGGATCGTGTTCTTCTCCTGTTTTGCGGTACTATGTTTCTTACTTGTATATGCCACAATATAACGACATACTTCTTCAATTTCCCCAATATCTGGATGGCTTGGATCTGAGAAATACAATAACAGTTTGATGTCACAGTTTCCACGCCAAGCTTGTAGAAGGGTCTTGCTGTGTTGAACAACCCTGTTTGATAATGTCCTCCGCATCTGAAAATGTTTTATTCCTTTTTCATCTTCTAGAATACCAGCTGATTCTCTTTTCTGGTAACCTTGGGTATCTTCGCTACCATATTCAGATTCACTGGAACCAGTGACCCGACAAACTCGAGGACCTTTTTTTGTCCGTCCACATTTGAGACAGTAATCATTGCACACATGTATCATGCAATCTTGACAAAGCCATAGATGCTCTTTCTCGTGGTTAGCTGTTTCACAAAATCTGCTTCGGAGTGGCGACGTCAATGGTCGTTCTAAATATGCTTTGTATTCCTTAGACTCGTTGAATGGACCAACATCGGCTGTCATATTCAAATTGTTCTCGGCATATTGTGCAACAACATTTGCTTTTTCTTTGTTTGTCCTAGCACTGTAGAAATCTTTCAGGTAAGCTTGATTACGGCCTATTGCAAGTATGTGCAAGTGAATTTGTCCTCGACCCGGTGCAAATTCAACCCTTCCCCAATAGTGCTCTATCCCAAGTGCTTCTTTTACAACTGTGGTCATAAAAGTGTCGGCTCTTTCCATGAAAAATTTGTTAACAAAACTAGGATACCTTCTTGCGGACTTGGCCATTTCTTTCGAACTTTCAATTGAGTTTTCAGCAAGCAGCAAATCAGCTTGATTGATGTTCCCACTTTTTCTCTCAAGTTGGGAGAGAACACGTCTAAGATCTGGCCACCAATTTTTGGCACAAGATAAAGTTATGAAGAAAGTAGGTGGACCATGTCCCATCGCAACATGGTGATGTATCCACGCTTCAAGATCCTCTGTTCTTGCTCTCCAATAATTATCACTCCCACGAATATTACGAGAATAATATCGGAGTTTTTTTATGAAAGTGTCATCCTTGTTCTTCAACTGTTGTTTCAAATCGTCTAGGGTTGGTGGGTTCTCTCCGATGAACCTATCACTTTTGAAAAACCAATGTCCATTGGAATTATTGGCATGCCGTTGTACCGTGTTATATGTGTACAATGTGAACATCTGAGATCGGGCAAATCTACCATCTTCGTAATTTAAGAGATGACGAGCCCAATGTTTTGGTTGAATGCCGCGATCGCCAAATTCAGGATCATATAAATCTCCTATCCCCCCAGGGAATAACCAAGGATATGCGTTGACAAAAATTTCTTGTGTATTGTCATACTCACTATAAAGAACAAAGTAATCAAAAAACAAAGTTTGAGAATAATATATGAATATAAAATACATGATTGAATATATTTTGAAATATATTTTTCAAAAATATCAACTTACGAAACTGGATTGGTCGAGTCAACTGTCGGAAAATCGCAAACCTTTGAAGCTTGGCCAGTGGCTCTAGCAAGATCTGCCAATTCATTGATGGGTACTGCTTGGTCAGAAGTTGGAATCTCACGTTTGGTGTTGCACTGAGCTGTGAAACATTCTACTTCACCATCAACTTGGGGTTCATGGGCAGTAGACACAAACTCGTTTCTTTCATTCTCTGCTTCTTCATCTTTGGCCAGTTCAGTTTCAGTTGCAATAATACCCTCATCTTTTCCTCCCATCCAATCTAAGTTTGATTCATCAATAATGATATTACGGTATCCAGTGTGATGATCTTTCAACCAGTACAATGCTTCCAGAATTCTCTGCCTGTTGACTCGTAGATTTTTTACCGAAGTTGTCTTTGTCCCCTTACAAGTCATGTGACGTACAAACGTGAGGATTGTTTCCTTACGCTGAGGCAATACATTGCACAAGTCATCAATATTCTGAGGAAATGTACAGCAGTGACCCTTGATTCCAAAAGTTCCGTTTCGGATATGTATAGATGGAATATACGGAGAGAACCTTCGTATAAGCAGACCTTCTGAAATAGTGAGATTTTTTAGTTCCGGTGGAATATCATAACGGATAACTTTCCCTCCATCATGGTCCAGTTTGAACGAGCCATCATCTTCACGTTCATACCAAATGGGCTGCATGTTCTTTGCAAGGTAATAATTTGGAGTTTCATAGTTTCTCTTATAGCAAAAGGAGCCTGAAGGACATTTGAATGGTTTTTCGTAGTCATTCTCTGACTTGACGAATACATCTTTGTTTTCGCGGCACAGCGTACATGTGCGAATGCCATAGCCGCACATTTTATGCTCGAAATCCAAAGTTGTTTCATTTTGCTTCACCTCTCGTTCGGAAGGGACGTCTTCATCCCACATGGGCACTTTATCTGGAACACCTGCAACACTAGGAAGCCTGATTTTCTTTACACTTGGTTTCACGGAATCTTTGTATTTCAAATTAATTTCCCTTGCTTTCTCCATGAATTTTGCCTCGGTCGTTACGGTCATCATGTCTATTTTCCCTTCCGACAGTAGGTGTCTTTCGCCGATTTCGCACAGCTTTCTGTAGCAGGTATTTAAAGTAGTAGCTGCTTTGTTGTACTCGTCTTTGTTGTGAATCCACGGAAAGAGATGTCTAGGACGACGATCATTGTGCCTATCAAGATTCCTATCACGCTTGGCTGCATTGGATGCTTCCGACCGACTGAGACCGGAGCTGTGACGGACCCGATCGGTGTACACAGGCTCATCGCATATGAGAGTGTATTCACTTAACATTAACCACAATGGTTCTGGCAATTCAACCGCTTCTCCGGTTACATGATTCATGGATGAGATTTGCCGCACAAACTGTGAATCTTCTTTCAACTGCTCGTCATTTTCCAACATGATACGATGACCGCCTAATGCGAGCGGCTTGATGGAGAGAATGTGAGACAGTTTAACCTCAGTACTGTTGACATTACATGGTCTGAGTGAACTTGTGTACTCAATTGCATCACCTTTACTCAAAACTGAGGCAGCAGCTCGAGTAGCGTCTTCCATACAATCATTACGGAAATTTTCATCTGAAATATCACCCCCTACTCGATGATGAATATCGTCATTGTCATCAATGTCGCTAGGCTGGTATATTTCATCCTCATTGTCTATGGATTCATCACTGTTCTCTACTAAATATTCATCGTGAACTGGATCCGAATGAAATGTAGCATCATCAGAGCAGCTATCAGGACTATTTGGTGCTGAAATATCTGATTGTTCATCAGTAGGAGCAAGAATATCTGATGGATTGTCAGGGACGAATCCCAAATCTTCAATGGATTTTCTTGAAGTCAAATATGTCAATTGTAAATTTTGAATAAACAATACACATTCAACACGAAGATTTGAGATGCTGGAATCTTCAAATTCGAACAGCTTGCTGGAATCTAACAAATCTTGAATGTCCCCAGTGAACTCTCGATTTCTCAAGCAAACGATACTGTGAGCCAACTTCACAGTATACAGAGCTGGATCAGATTGTTTGACTAAAACAGGAACTGTAATAGATTATATTGCCAAATGTCAATGTTAGATTGTAGAACCAAATAATATAAATGATAAAAAATGAAATACTTGCCATCAGGAGATATGATAGGAATTGAGCGGGAACCCGAACAGGAAAAAGGATTATGATTCTGGTCAAGTTTGTCACCCTGTTCATACCGATAAACTGCATTTAACCACGCTATTAGCAGTCTACCTATTTCATCACTAGAATGGCTTGAACCGTTTTTCCGGGGATCTAAATGTCATATGCAAGATCTTTCATCCTTTTGACTCAGCTCTTGATTGTTCTTCAAATAGAGACCAGCATTGACAATAACAAACAAGGATGCATGATCACTGGTAGAGAATGGAATCAAGAGCAGTTTCGAAGAAAATGGTGAAATTGATCGTGCGCCTGCCCAACCACCCATATTACAAGCCCCATGGCTCAGTAGATCTCTTAGAAAATCAGTACTAAATGAGTGCACATCGTCGTGCCCGGCAGAGAACCTGAAAGAGAAATAAATCAAATATTTATGAAAAATAAATTTTCAAAAATATTTGAGATGATATTTTCGAATAAAGTCTTACCATTTCAAACAAAGATCAACAACAATATTGTCAGCTCGATCCCCAATCAAACTTTGAACAGAATCAGAGTTAACAACCATCTGATCTATTCCAAATTCCTGGTTGATTTCAGTTTCAGTCCTTTCGGTAGGTCTTACAGGTACCACATTATCACCCAGTTCAAAAAACGAGCTTGAACAAGAATTGAGAGATCCATCAATGGTCTGGAACGGTAATGTGAATAGGTGTTCACTGTGCTTGTGATGAACTGGAGCCTGTCTTTCTAATCTACTAAGTCGAAAGATGCGTTTTTTATGAGCTTCAACAGCTTGTAGATGTCTCTCCCTCAAATGAGATATGTTGTCCTGAAACTCCTTCTCTTTGGTCAGAGCTCTCGATTCTTCTTTCTGCCGGTGAGTTTCCTGTGCTTCAAATATTGCTTCAAAATGAGCAAATGCATGGATATGATTCTCTTGTGGACTTGGATATAATTGTGTAACTACCTTGAAAAGACCTCTTTCAAACTTCACAGGAATCATAATAGAGTTCCTGTCTGAATCCGATATAAACATTCGCAATTCCAACAGTGGAGGCGGATATCTCACTTGGGTACTCACATCATCGACAGTATTTAAAGGAACTTCAATAACTGATTTACCACCAGATTTCATAGGATCTAACAGAACAATCATCTTGTTCGAAGAACTTGTAAAACCATGTACGTGACCAAATCGGTGATTGAATTGCTTATTCGGGTGATCAGATACAACGACCCGCCCATTAGTATCATTGAAGCAAGTGAAGAATACTTCTGCAGCTAGCTCATACAATTGTTTCTGAATAGCAGGATAATTCAATATCTGACAATATGTCCAATCAGGTGGCAAATTAGGACTGCACAGTAGATGACATGTCAAAAACCACTTTATTTCTGGGATGTGCTTGTAGAAATTTTGTTGGAGATATTTCCAATGGGTCTCTCTTCCATTGTTGCGTTGCAACAGGTCACTCTGATACTTGAAGTGCCGGTTTTGACGAATACGTCGTCGTTTTGGACTGATACCTATGTAATTTGATTGAAAGTATTCAAGGTTAGATATATTTTTAGGAATAGGTTTGTTTAGAAACATTATCAAATACAGTATAATGACTGCCTCATAGATCCCCAGGACAGTTTCATGATAGACAGTATCCCTAGCAAAATCAACGGTCGTATCCCTAGCAAAATCAAAGAATGAGAGACTCTTCATAAATGCTATCCCACAAAGGCATGGCACGATGGGGGTAATTACGATAAAGGCAGCGACGAGAGTCTTCGTCAAGTTCAGCCCAAGAATTCACTCCAATACTCTCAATACAAAACTGCTTGATATCGTAGTCAGTCAAGTAACAGTTGTAGTCCATATTGTACTGAATGTTGACTTTTCCAAGCTGAAACAGAGCGTTGAGTTTTGTAGTGAAACGTTCCGCAACTTCCTTGTCAGTGTGAATTGATCCTTTGCGTTTTTCAGCCTCGTACACCATAGGGCGAGCTTCAATAAGGCCATTAGCAACAAAAGGACCAATACGGCGCGTTGGATGTGCACCGAACACCTGGACATGCTGGTCAACAATGTCTTCAATCATGGCTGGGAGTGATTCAATGTCATCCTGAGGAAAAGACAAAGAAAAGCTTGAAAAGTCGGTAGTCCAATTGGATGCGGTCCTCTTGAAAGTATTGCTGCCGTAAGGAGTAGACCGAATAGAATACTTGCGGTAGGTTTCAGTCCAGTCAACCATGGTCTTCTGGTACATCTGAGTCTTTTGAACAACTTTGCCCATGATAACCTTGAGGACTTCCCAAGGGAGAAACCAAGGCATAGCATTACTGTACAGGACCAGGACATGCCAACGCTGATCTTGCCCAATGATAGGATGACCGACATGTAACGTCACACCATTGCTACGGCCAGTCGAAGCACGTACACCAGCAGCCATTGCGATAGCGGTCTCAACACCAAACACTGAATCGTCACCACCACTCTCGTTTCCTTCAACAATAAGCGTATCATTCTCACCTTGATTATTTCCATGCCTGTTATTAGTATCCGATACTCCATCATACCCATTCTGATTCATTGGAACTCCAAGCTCAGTAGGTCCAACAACACGTCCATGCTCATTACGACCACGATTTTCAGAGAAATCATATTCAGCTTCTTCCTGCACATCACCAGACGCGTCATGAAAATCAAGAGGTCCAGCATCCTCCTCGAGATTCTCGTCGTTTTCATCAGCAGAAGCATAGTCTTGGTCTTCGACAGAACTACCAGTGTGAAAGGTCATACCGGGACGAGGGAGAGACTGCTGTTGGTTCTTAGGAATTGATCCCACACTGAAAGAATCAATGTTATCATTCTCATACTGGTAGCTCAAATTATCGTCCGCGATGTTAGCCTCGTTGTCGTCATTGAAGAGACTAGGTGTAGCGAACTTTACATCCCCAGAAGTGGGACGCCTAAGATATTTTTTGAAAAATATTTTAAATAAATCTCAAATCTGAAAAACGTGCACAAAAGGACTAAAAAAGGATACTCACGATGTGTTATTGCGCCTTCGTTCTTCAATGTTCCTGGATATATTTAGAAAAATAATTTCAAAAAATATTGAATATGAGAATATTCGTACAATAAAAAAACACAAGCAACTGTTAAATACGTACATTGCATTTTCAGGAGGCTCAGGTGGATCACCAGAAAGATCAACAAGACTTGGAATATTCATCTTCCATTTGAGATTGTCAACATAATATGTGATAAAGAAAGGTAACATCCTCTTACGATCGTCAGGACAGGCAATGCCAGGCGGAACGGCACGGCAGAGTACTCCAAACAGTTGCTTGGGTGTGAAACGAGTGCTAATAACTACGATTTGCTCCATCATGGCCTCAAAAGTCTTTGGCAAGGGTACATCATCGTCACTCGCGTATCGAAACGCATCAACGATATGAGACGGTTTGTTAAAATTAGAGACGCTGATGTCAAACAAATCGTCATCCTTCTTGAGCGGCTCGTAAAGACGCTGGATACTCAATCCTTCGTCTGGTTCGGGTAATTGGTTCATTTCTGTCCCAGGTTCAGTCTTGATGGCAACAGTCTTGATAGAATTTTGGCACTTCCTTGCGGGCGTAACGAAAGGAGACGCAATAGAGCGTTTAGTCGAAGTAGTAGACATCGACATTGGGGTAGATGAGGATTGTGTAGTTGCCTGACTGCGGGTGGGAGATGCTGGCGTGTATGGATTGCGAATTCCAGCAACCAAAGACTGAGGCGTTTTTCTCAGTTCAACATCAACATTGAAATTACGCAATGGACGCTTGGGAGAAGTACTTGGGATGGATGTCGTACCGCGGATAGAGCGTGTGGCGAGAGCGACTCGTACAGCGCGAGCCGGATCAACTTGACGACGTCCAATTGAGCGCGCAGCAGGAGATCGTGCAGAAGTATTAAAGGAAGGGTTGCAAGCCGACGCGCTAACTTGAGATACAGGACGTGCGCTTCAAGTGCGAGAATTAATAGGTGAATGCGGGCGTGCAGGCCGAGCGCGAGGAGTAGCGCCACGACGCATACGAAGTGTGTTCGCCATAATGATGGAATGATGTACAATGCTGTATAATGTTGACGGATTGGTGAGGAGATAGGAAGTCTACATCTAGTATTTGTAGAGGAGAAGTGATTTTTATGACCATTAAGTTTGCACATTTATCAGAGAGAGACAGCAAACGAACTAGGGACAAGAGAAAGACACATGTCAACGCAAAGGCAGAATGAACAGAAAACACCCGCCAAAGTTAACAGTGGAATAAATAATGAAAATGATTTCAATATGAATCAATAATAAAAATAATAAAAAAACTAGAAGAACCTAAGTCACTGATCTCTTCCCTGTACAAAATCACACGAAACATACTAGAGACAAAATAAGCCACCAACGAATATCAGAACACAGGCATGACACACAAAATTGTCCATCAAATTAAGACTAAGCAAATACCAAACTAATTCGTGACTGAAAGTAGCAGAAGAAATCATACCCGTCCATACACAGAAAGATCGACTGTCAAAACACCAATGCCTAGTCCATATTAGACAAGATGAATCACTATCAAATTACATCAACCTTAGCAAGAACAAAAGGTGAGCTAAAGAAAGAATAAAAGATTCGAATCAATTCAAAACTGCATAGCAGTAAGTGGCGGTAAGTCAACAAATGTCGAGTTCTCAATTTACTTGGAAGAATGCTCAGACAACTTTTCAACCGCCGAAACATCAGAAAATTTAACGGCAACAAAAGATCGTCAAAAATCTACAAGGCATAATGACAGAATACAAACTCAACTGACACCACCACGATCCAGCAAAACACGCCATGCCACCAGCAGAATCCAAAAATGTTTGACAATAACAAGAACAAGAACAATCAACAACACGGCAATCACCACCCCCACCACCATAAAAGCTGATTCATCTTACACGCAGCTGATAACTCTGATTACACTCAACAACCTCCACCACCACAAAAATCTACAGCGACGTCTGCCACGACAACAACGAGCCGACTCTTCGAACAACAACGCCGATCGCTGCATCCCAAACAAATCGACAGTGACAGCGATATCGTGACCACCCACGCCCACACCTTACGACATATTGGAACCAAAACAACTAAGGGACACAGGAATACGAATTTTAGACAGCATCAATTGTCGCATACTACTGAGCCCAGGTAACAATTGACGACAACGACAACACCAAATCAACGCGCGAGACGCAACCACCAGCAATCTAAATCGGAACGAACATCCGACAAACAGCATCATGACGAAAACACCCGTCCAAAAAATAGACGATGGAGACATCAGAGGACGCCTAGAAGATGTTAGTACCCATACAATGATCCAAATTCGCCCTTCTATGATGCCGTTTTTCGGGAACGTATGGAACAAGGAAGGAATGGAAAATGGGAGAAAGGCATTGGAAGGGTGGAACGTCAAAAGTAACTCAAACCCACTCTATACAGGTAGAATAGCTGAAATGATTAATCACTCGGCCGGATTTCCATTGGACCGCACAGACGAATTGTATTACACAGAATTTGGTAATGATACAGTAGCAGTCCAAACGCATCGATCAAAGAAAAAAATGGTAAGAGACAAATCTAACAGCCAAAAAAATAATCATACACATTTTCTGAGATATTTTCTGAAATATTTTTCTCAAAAATATCAAAGCCGATCACAGCATTCAAGGAAGATGTTAGTCTCCCAGTTGAAGCATTGTGTAATGATGCGACCCTCCCAGGTTTTACTACAGAATTGTATCCAGAAACCCCAACAAGTACAGACGAGATCATGACATACCAGCATATCTTCAAGCTGGACCCCACAAATCCTAGTGATATGCTTGATATCGCAACACAGTTTGGAGTAGAATCAAAATGGAAAGCTTACTTGAAAACCATTGATGGTCCAACAGAAGACGCCGAAATACCAGATAGATATTTCAATCTACTATGGTTGTGCAGAGTTGAGGGAAATTGCACAATAGATCTCAATTTCATAGAAGGCCGACACAGATTCGTGATGGTGCTCTATTTCATGTGCGCAGCAAGCTACGAGACCGGCCACAATACGATCTCGCCAATGTCAATTACAGCAGCGAATTTTACGCCTTACAAAATCGGTAGAAAACAGAAGGACATGATTATGAGTTTCAAAATCAGTGATACGCTGAAGTCGGGCAACCAAAAGTTAGTAAATGAAGAAGTCACATTGAAAATCATCACAGCGGACAAGAAAAAGATGAAAGAGAAGAAGATGAGTGCGGAAGAATTCCTGAAGATTTGTACAAAATTAAGTGAAATCATCAGTCTGAAGAAACAAAACTCCAGCAAGCAAAGTATGGGATTCAAGCTGTGCGAATCAATACTCAGGATATACGATAAGATGGAGAAGTCAATGAAACACAACAAGGAAAAAAAGTTGGAGAAAAAATTTGACAACCTAAATCAACCAGTAGCCAACAAGAGATCAAATGACCTATTACAGACTCCGACGAAAGCCAATACGACTCCCAAAAAATCAACATCAAGCAAGAAGAGTTCCCCCAAGAAAACGGCAACCGTTTCATGTGAAGATTTGTCAGTCCACACT
>Ga0102812_10002434_pt1 | contig 12593 bp, 7 predicted proteins | sample ColrivemetaGS713_FD_79334 | JGI IMG/M metagenome (GOLD analysis project Ga0102812, IMG submission 79334) | Estuarine microbial communities from the Columbia River estuary - Flood tide ETM metaG S.713 | ecosystem: Environmental > Aquatic > Marine > Intertidal zone > Estuary | place: USA: Columbia... | reverse complement strand
CTATGCGCACGAGCTTCTAACAATTGTCCCATTAAAACCAATGTTAGTATTACAGTTGAAGCCTCAAAATACACATGTACTGCACCAGATTCCGTTTTGAACTGGCTTGGAAAAATATCTGGAAAAAACATACCGAAAACACTAAATAACCAAGCCACACCTGAACCAATTCCAATGAGTGTAAACATATTGAGATTCCAAGTTTTAATACTTTTATAGGCACGCTCAAAAAACATCCAAGTAGCATAAAACACTACAGGAATAGATAAGGTAAACTGAACCCAATTCCACTGTTTTTGTTCCATTACATCATATAATGGATTATTAGTAAGCATGTCGCTCATAGCTATCAAGAATATTGGCAATGTGAATATAACTGCAATCTTAAACTTTTTTAATAGCTTTTTATAGGTTTTTTCTTCTGCTGAAAGATCTGGTTGCATAGGTACTAAATCCATCCCACAAATAGGACACGAACCCGCTTCATCTTTTACAACTTCTGGGTGCATAGGACATGTCCATTGCTCTGAACTGATTGCAGATAGATTTTGTTCTTCCACCAAGTCCATTCCGCAAACAGGACAATCGCCTGGTTTGTCATAGGTTTTATCACCTTCGCAATGCATCGGACAATAAAATGTCCCTGTACCTTTCCCTTTTAGTTGATTTGACTTTTTAACTTCAGAATGTTGATGATGCTCATCTTGCTTATGAATACTGTATCTACCACCATCATTTTTCAAGGCTTTTTGAAATGTTTCTATTGGAATATGAGATTCCATTTCAATGATAGCCTCTAATTTTTCTAAATCAACAATTGCTTTTGAAACACCTTCCACTTTAGAAAGTGTTTCTTCAACGTGACTGCGACAACCGTTGCAGGTCATTCCTTGTATGTGATAGGTGTGTTTCATAGTTAATTATTCTTTTAAAGTCTATCTATAACAGTTTTAAGTTTCTTGGTAATTTCTTCAGCAATTCCCTTTAAGTCATCGTTATCTACAGCTTGCATGGAAGCCATTGGATTTACTGCTGATACTTCAATGTCTCCAGAATCTAATTCTTGTACAATCACATTACAAGGTAACATAGTCCCAATTTTGTTTTTTGCTAATAGCGCTTTGTATGCATAAGGTGGATTACAGGCTCCCAATATTGTGTAGTTATTGAAATTAACATCTAGTTTCTTTTTGAGTGTTGCTTTGATATCAATTTCCGTTAAAACACCAAAGTCTTCAGTTTTGAGTGCTTCTATCACTTTTTCTATAGTGTCATTAAAATTACCTTTTACTGTTTTGTTAAAATAATAGTCCATAATATTTTATTTTTAATGTTAATAATTTATTTGTTTCACATTGTATAATTTCAATTAATTTAATCTTAAAACAAGAAAAATTAATTGGTTAAATAGTTAATAATTGTTGTTTGCATATAATAATTCTTAACCGATTCGATTTGATTAATTTGAAACTTCAATTGCAGTTCCTGTATATCCAAAACATCATTAAAATCAATCGTTCCAGTTTCATAATTTTTAACTAGTATTTCCTCTGCATTTATGGCTTCCTTTAAGTTTTTTGTTTGGGTTGTATAACTTATACGTGCCGAAATTCTATCATTTACTGCTTTATCTAAAAGTGTTTCTAATGTATTTAAGCGTTCCTGCTTTTGAGCTACAATTTCTTGTTGTTGCAACTCGTTTTGTTTAGTTTGGGATTTATATTTTTTGTTGAAAACTGGTATTGATAATGAAACCATAGGCATTATTATATCTTTTCCATTATCACTAAAATTCATATCTTGTCGTTTCTCCACATAGATATAATCCAATCCAAAACCAATCATTGGGCTACTTTCTTTTTGGTTTAGTAATTCAGATTGTTCAACTGAATGATAGAGTTTATCATATTTCAGTAATTCAGGATGTAATTGTAAATTTTCTAAAACTATTTCAAAATCTTCCGAAGGTAAATGGAACTCATTTATAACATTTACTGTAATAGCTTTACCCCGATTTAAGAGTTTATTAAAATTAGTTTGTTCTGCTAGAAATTGTTGACTCAAAATATCTAATAATTGTTGTATTTCATTTTGACGCATTTGTAATCGTAATACATCTACTGCTGAAGCTTTACCAACTTCGACGGAAGTCAATGCCAACGTTTCATAGGTATCAAGTAATTTGATGTTTTCTGTTAATACTTCGTGTTTCGCCTTGTTAGCATAGAGATTGTAATAGGATTGTGAAACTGAAGCCATTAATTTTCGTTTAGCAATAACAATATCTTCGTATTTAGTATCTGCCAAAGAACTAACATAGTTTTCTCTTGCGGTTATATTACCAAACCAAGGCATCATTTGTTTAGCTGATACTTTAAATCGTTGTGCTCCTGTACGTGTTTCTGGTTCACTTACAAAGTAACCTACACCAAATTCAGTATTCGGAATAGTATTTACTTCATTTACTTTTTCAGTAGCTCTCTTATATTGTATTTCAAACTTTTGAATCTCTGGACTGTTTGCTAGCGCTTCTTCAATAAATGATTCTAATTGTTGTGCATTTGCAAAGAGACTCAAGAAACAAGATCCTAGAACCAAGACAAATTTTATATTTATTTTTATGTATTTCATTTTACTGTTCTTTTAAATTGAAATTCTTGTTTCCAGCTGTATAATACTGGGACAACAAATAATGTGATTAATGCGATTAACATGCCACCAAAACTTGGAATTGCCATAGGAATCATAATGTCACTTCCGCGTCCTGTTGATGTTAAAACTGGCAATAATGCCAATATGGTGGTTGCTGTAGTCATTAAACAAGGGCGTATACGTTTCTCTCCTGCTTCTACAATCGATGCTCTAATTTCTTTCTTATTTTCTGGTGTGTTTCTATCGAAAGTTTGTGTTAAATAAGTTGCCATGACAACGCCATCATCGGTTGCAATACCAAAGAGTGCTATAAAACCAACCCAAACGGCAACACTTAAATTAATGGGATGCATTTGAAATAAGTCTCGCATATTTTCCCCAAAGAAATTGAAGTTTAAAAACCAATCTTGACCATAGAGCCATATCATAACAAATCCACCAGCAAAGGCTACTGCTATTCCTGTAAATACCATTAGAGATGTGGCTACTGAACGAAATTGGAAGTATAAAATCAAAAAAATAATTACTAAAGCTAAAGGCACTACAACAGATAATGTTTTTTCTGCCCTTAACTGATTTTCGTAAGTACCTGTGAATTTGTAATTAATACCTTTTGGCACTACTAATTCACCTGAATCAATTTTTTGCTGAATTAAGGTTTGTGCATTCTCAACCACACTCACTTCCGCAAAACCATCTAATTTATCGAATAAGACATAACCTACTAAAAAAGTGTCTTCACTTTTTATGACTTGTGGACCTTTTTCATAACGAATAGTTGCCAATTCGCTTAAAGGAATTGGACTGCCTTTCGCAAGAGTAATATAGATTTGCTTTAAATCGGTTGGATTCGCTCGTAATTCTCTTGGATAGCGTACACGCACTCCATAGCGTTCTCGACCTTCAACAGTTTGGGTTAAAACCATACCACCAACAGCAACTTTTAATACATCTTGCACATCCTGTATGGAAATACCATAACGTGCAATTTTCTCTCTATCAATATCAATTAGCAAATACGGTTTACCAACAATACGATCCGCAAAAACTGCTTCTTTTTTAACACCTTCTGCTTGTTTGATTATGTTTTCTAATTTTATTCCAAACGCTTCAATTTGTTTTAAATCTTGTCCTTTTACTTTTATACCCATAGGTGCTCGCATTCCTGTTTGAAGCATCACCAATCTGGTTTCAATAGGCTGTAATTTTGGTGCTGACGTTACACCTGGCAATTTGGTAACTCTTACGATTTCATTCCAAATATCATCAGGTGATTTAATTTCTGGTCGCCAATTACGGTAAAACTCACCATTATCGTCTGGAATGAGTTGTTCTTTTGTATTGAGAGATTGCCACGCTGCACGTTGTTCCGCTCGCAATGACATTCCGTTCTTTAATACATATTCACCATCATCATTTACCTTATAGCGTTGACGTTCCCCGTTCTCATTTAGCATATATTCAGATTTGTACTGAATAATATTCTCGTACATTGATAATGGTGCAGGATCTAAAGCCGATTCGGTTCTACCTGCTTTACCAACTACCATTTTAATTTCTGGAATACTGGCTACTGCCATATCTAATTGCTGTAAAACCCTTTTGTTTTCTTCTACACCAGAGTGTGGCATTGAGGTTGGCATCAATAGGAATGAGCCTTCATTTAAAGATGGCATAAACTCTTTACCTGTGTTTTTCATAATGAAAAGCCCAGCAATTACAATAGCTGTAGGCACTGATAAGAACAACAACTTGTTATCTAAACACCATCTTAAAATTCGTGTATAATAACTTCTAAACAAGGTGAAAACAGCTAATAATCCAAAACAAATAACACTTACAAAAATGAGATTCCAAAAGATGTTTTTATCAACTCCTAATGGTCTCCAATATTCTGCTAAAAGAAATACAATTGCAGTTACGGAAATGATAATATTGACAAGGTTTACTCGCTTTTCATTTAATTTTTCTAGAAGTTTTAATACGCCTGTAATTCCAAAACCTATTAAAATTATTCCTAACCAATAACCATAGATAACACCTAATATTCCAGCTAAAATTAAAGCCGCGTTTATAATGTAACTGAAATTCTTTTTGATGCTTTTTCTTCTAAATAAAAATGCTGCAAAAGGCGGAATTAAAAATAACGCTACAATAATTGAAGCGGTTAAAGCAAAGGTTTTTGTAAAAGCTAATGGTCTGAATAATTTTCCTTCTGCGCCAATCATCGTAAATACCGGAATGAAACTAATTATAGTTGTCATTACTGCAGTAACAATTGCACCAGATACTTCTGCTGTAGCATTATAAACTACTGTATTTATTGGTAGTTTGCCATCATCTTCGTCCAGATGCCTAATAATATTTTCGGAAAGTATGACACCTACATCGACCATTGTACCAATAGCAATAGCAATACCTGAAAGTGCTACAATATTTGCATCTACACCAAAAAGTTTCATTGCTATAAAAACCATTAACACTGCAACAGGCAACAAGCCTGATATTAGTATAGAAGCTCGAAGATTAAATACCATTATGATAATCACCAGAATGGTAATCAAAATCTCTAATGTTAAGGCTTCATTTAGTGTTCCTAATGTTTCTTTAATGAGTTCTGTTCTGTCGTAAAAAGGTATTATTGTGACTTGTGAGGTTCTTCCATCTGCTAAAACTTTAGAAGGTAATCCTGCGCTTAACTCGTTAATTTTTTCTTTTACATTGTTGATGACTTCCATCGGATTAGCTCCATAACGTGCTACAACTACAGCACCAACAACTTCGGCACCTTCTTTATCTAATACGCCTCGTCGGGTTGCAGGACCTAATGAAACTTTACCAATGTCTTTAATCCGTATTGATGCATAATCTTGAGAAGTAACCACTGCATTTTCTATATCTGATATAGATTTTACATAGCCCAAACCACGCACTAAATATTCGACTTTGTTAATTTCTAAAGTCTGAGCACCAATGTCTTTATTGCTTTCTTTAACTGCTTTTACAACGTGATGCAATCCAATATTATATTGACGCATCAACTCGGGATTGACATCTACTTGATATTCCTGAACATATCCACCAATAGAAGCAACTTCAGACACACCACTTGCAGACGATAACGCATATTTTACATAGTAATCTTGGATGCTACGCAACTCTTGTAAATCCCAACCTCCAGTAACGTTTCCTTTTTCATCACGACCTTCTAATGTATACCAAAATATTTGTCCTAACCCTGTCGCATCTGGACCCAAAGCAGGATTAACACCTTCGGGTAATAATCCGCTTGGTAATGAATTGAGCTTTTCGAGGATGCGACTACGACTCCAATAAAACTCTATATCTTCTTCAAAAATGATATAGATACTTGAAAATCCAAACATCGAAGAGCTACGAATGGTTTTTACTCCTGGAATTCCAAGAAGAGAAGTCGTTAAAGGATAGGTAATTTGGTCTTCTATATCTTGTGGTGAACGTCCATCCCACTTTGTGAATACAATTTGTTGGTTTTCGCCAATATCTGGAATAGCATCTACTGCTACTGGATCACTAGGCAAAAAACCTGTATCCCAATTAAAAGGAGCATTTACAGTTCCCCATCCTACAAAAAGGACAAGCAACAGTACCGCTACAAGTTTATTTTCTATTAAAAATTTGATGCTTTTATTTAGCATTAGCTTTGATTATTAAACAGTTAGACATTAGTGTTAGGAAAACACCGAATACAACAAATTATCCTTATAACATTATAGCCATAGGATAAAATAGTCTATTTTTTAATAATCAAATTAAATAGGTCTCGTCTATCTTGAAGATTTGCCTTATGACGAGTGGTGGTTTGTATTGTTTGTAAGAAGATACATTCTTATCTATAAATTCAAAAAGATTAATATAAGTGTAAACAAATGAAGTTATAAATACTTGCTGTTCAAAAGAAATGGTGTCAACTTGTAGTTGTAATTCATCTTGACCATCAACTACTAATTGTTCATCACTACAGCAATTTTTTTTTGCAATAGAACAATCTTTGGATGAAGGATTATCCATTTCCATTCCACAACCTTTTGCTTTATGAAAAATTGCAGTTTCTACTAAAGTATTTCCACAATAGTGCATATTTATCGTGAATGACAATGTAGAGAATAACACTACAAAAGCCATTAAGATTGAAACTGATTTATAGAAATATTGTTTCATACTAAGTGTAAAGTTACACTTATTCGATTAAAATCGAATTTTTTAACAAATATTTCTGAACTAGAGACTTGAATTAGTTTCAATAAAATAAATACCTATTTATAGGTTTTTAAGTTTAATTTATTATTTAGTTTTACTACTGGAATCCATTGAAAATTAACAGGAAACCAATTATCATTATTTTTTTTTCAAATAAACTGTATTATCTTTCTTTTCTGAATACACATACTTAGTGTTAATTGGGTTTGTGTTCATTTTATTTTAAATTTTTATTGTATAGCGGATTGTTTTAGAATTATTCTACCTATTCTCATGACGAATTAAGTATTTGAAATGTTACATTCAATTTTTTAAATGTTTTATAACCTTGTTTTTGTTAACTAAAACTTGATATTACTTCAAAATAGCTTTAATAAATGAGTTGTTGAGTTTTATTGATGGAATATTTTATTACATATCAAATTCTGTTTGAACATCTTTAGTTTTCTTTTTGTAATTACTTAATTTATAGCTTATATTAAAAAATACTATAGGAGATTCATTGTTAAAGTCACCCAATAAATCCATATTACCTGTTTCAGTTGATAGTTCATAATTTAAAGACTGTAAAATGTCTTTACATTGTAAACTAACAGACAATCTACCATTCATTAATTGTTGTTTAAGCGCAATATCTAGAAAATAAAAACTGCTTAATTCGCCTTGTGATCTAACTGATTTACTGTTATAATAGCCTGTAAGTTGAAGTGAAGTAGATTTGCTTATATCAATAGAGTTTACTAATTGAGCACTCCAAGTGAAATTATTGCGCGATGTTTTAACATCTTCTACAATGGCCCAAATATCATAATGAAATAAATTAGTATTTGCATTGACACCCCACCAATCAGTAATTTTAAAATTCCCCATTAATTCAAGTCCAACTGCTTTGTCGGCTGCATCGTTATGAAAAATGGTTCCAATTTTGCCATCTTCTCGAACGGTTAATTTTTGCTCTAATTTATCAGTTGTTTGTCTGTAATATAAATTGGAAGAAAAGGATGTTTTGTTTTTTGAATAGTTATATCCAAACTCAATATTGCGAACTATTTCTGGGATTAAATATGGATTTCCTTCAGCATAAAAATAATCGTCTTCAAACTCAGGAAAAGGATTCATCATATATTCATCTGGACGATTGATTCTATTAGACATTGCCAAGCTTAAACTTTTATTTTCATTGAATGATTTTGAAAACGAAAATCCTGGAAAAAAGTTGAGTTTATCATATTTATAGTTGGTGTTGCTGCCTTGTTGTTTTAGCAAACGATCCATATATTCTAAACGTAAACCTAATGATGTTTGTAAGCCCCAAAATGAACTGTTTACATTAGCATATGCCGCATAAATGGTTTCATCAAAATTGTACTTGTTTGTGTAGTCTGGATGATTTATCCAATCATTTTGAGTATAATCAAACTGTGCATAAGTTATATCTAAGAAACGATTGTATAAATGATATGATAATCCGGTTTCAAGGGTTGTGCTTTCTGAAATTACATTGGTGTAATCTCCATCAATCCTTAAATCATGACTGTTATTGTTATTCGTAACATCTTGCAAAAAGGGTTCAGAATCTATGATGTTAAAATTTGAATCAGTTCTTGATAAATTCTGACCATTAAAAAGGAAATAATCGATGTACGAATAATATGCATTGAATGCTAGTTTACTTCCTTTTTTGTTTAGAGATTTAGTATATCCTAAATTATTGGTGAAGAATGTAGGTTTAGCCTTAAAATAAAAGGTGTTATACATTTTCTTTTCTACAGTTACTGGTACTGAACGACCAGAAGTTTTAACCAAAATATCTGTTTCGTTTTCTGTATAACCAGTATGAAAGGCATAAGTTATGTTTGTTTTATCAGTTAGATTATAATCAAATCCAAATCTAAAACCTAAATTTGATTCGGTAAACCTTCTATCTTGAAGCATCTGAGCATAATGTGTGTTATTGTCATTATAGAGTGTTCTATAATAATTATTGTAGGCTACTCTTGTAAAGTCTCTCCAATCGAAGCCAAGAGAATAACTAATCTTCTTTTTATTTAAGTTAAAGTTCGCATCACTAGAATATTTACTTCTTGATCCAATAGATGCATTCACCATCCCATTTAATCCACTCTCAATGCCTTTTTTCAAAATTATATTGATAATTCCAGCACCACCCTCAGCGCTATACTTAACCGATGGGTTTGTAATAACTTCTATCTTGCTTATTGAATTAGCTGGTGTTTGCTTTAGTACCTCGTTAGGAGTTAAAGTGGTTGGTTTTCCGTTTATTAATACAATAAAGTTAGCACTTCCGCGAAGTTTTACATTACCATCGGAATCGGTTTGTATTGATGGAGAGAGTTTTAAAGCATCTACTGCTGTGCCACCAATTGCAGATAGGTTCGAGGCAACATTAAGTATTTGCTTATCAACGGTATTTCTTATAGAGGCTACTTTTGCTTTTACCTGAACAACATCAAGTTCTTCAAGACTAGGTATTAAAATAATAGTACCCAAGTCTAGGACTTTGCTGTTTTCTGTAAATTCTAAATTATTTAGGATGTAGTCTTTATAACCCATAAAACTAATTTTAAAAAAATAATCACCAAGGGGTATTCTTTCAAGAGTAAATTGACCATTGTCATCACTAATAGTTCCGGTAACAACACTAGAATCTATTTTATTATAAATGGCAACAGTAGCATATGGAATGGCTGCTTCTGTTTTGTCTTCAATAATTTTACCTGTAATTTTCCATTTAACGTCCGTTGCAGATAGCATATTTGACATTAAAAATATTCCTATAATTAATTGTTTGAATTTTATTTGTTGCATAATTTCTATGGTTTGATGAGACAAAGATGTGATAGAAATCATTGAGAATCGACCGAATAAAAAAAGTCGAACCAATTTATTTTAAATAAAGGGTTCGACTTTTTCAGCCAAGGTGTTCGACTTTTTGTTAAGCCACTGATTTTAAAGCCTTCTGGCGAAATTCAGTAGGAGTTTGATTAGCGTGTTTCTTAAAAGCCGTATTAAAAGATGATTTAGAATTAAACCCAACTTCATATAAAATTTCAAGAACTGTTAACTCTTTTTTCTCTGGGTCTTTTAAAATCTCCATAGCTTTTCTAATACGATAGCCATTAATAAAATCGAAAAAATGCTGGTTTAAATCATGATTGATTAGTAGTGATAATTCACGTACATTCAAGTCTATTTCTTTTGATAAATCGTGTATAGTTAAGGAGTCATTTAAATAAGGTTTCTCCTCTAGCATATACTTTTTAAGAGCAACTATTTCTTGAGACTCAATACTGTCTTGTTCTCTCATGCGTTGCTTTTCTTGAACAATACTTTTTACCAATTGTAAATTTGAATTGATACCTCTAAATATCTCTGGTGAATGCATTGCCCTTAACACAATCCAGCACATAAATACTAGTGCACTTAAGGAAGTTGTTAATTGAGTATAAAAGTAAATAGTTTCCAGCTGTAGAAATAAAAATATGTTTTTAAATGTAGCAATGAAAGCTTCAATTGCTAAAAGAACAACTAACTGAAATAGCCATTTATGATTAAATAAATTAGCGTTGGAGTAGTTTTCAAGTAAAAGTATTTTATATTTTTTAATTAGTATAAAACTCATTATAAAGTAAACCATAACTTGGACATGTACCAGTATGTAAGAAATTCTGATTTCAGTTAATTCCCGATAATCTGTACTATTTAAAAAGGCCCATTTTGCATCAAAATCAACCACAAAATATCGAGGAGTTAATACTATTAGATTAAGAATCCATGGAATAAGATGTAATAAGTGAATCTTTTTGAACTTAAAATCAGAATATACTACAGATTGAATATATAAGAAAAGAAGAGGCATTTTAAAAAAAACAGTGGAATTTATTATCATACCCATGCCAGGAAATTTTGGGTAAATAAAGTAACTTGCAAACATACCACTTGAGTCTTGCGCGTTTACCAATAAAAATAATATTAAAATAGCATTACTAGTTTTATTTTTTGATTTCGCGGTTAAAAGAAATGCGATTAACAGCCAAGAAACAAATACAATAATTAAACTAATAAAATTCTCTAATGATAATGATTCCATTTATAGATAGACTGTTTTTAATAGTGTTTTTACAAATGTATAAATATTTAACTTTATAGAGCCTACTAAAAAAATGTCGAACCTAAATGAGTTTGTGAGGGGTTTTTTGGAAATTGTTGAATTTTAAATAATTCTAGCATAAACTTTAGCTTAAGTATGATATTTATCATTGTTAGTCCGTATCGTTTTATTTAATATTATTGACTATATAGATTGAAATACTATATTCAATTCAAACTATAATGAAACGAAAGACTTGGAATAATTGGATTATAGCACATGTATTTGCTTTCCCTTTGGCTCTTTTAGTAGGCTTTATCGCTATCCATTTATTTTCTTTTATTGGCAATCTGCTTCCTGAAATTATTGCGTCTGGATTAGGTTATATACTTTGGGGAGGAATAATCGGTTGTGCAATAGGGTATACGCAATGGTATTTCTTGAAGAAAATTAATATTCCTTCGGGATGGATATGGCGAAATGTTATTGGTTTTGCAATTGCCGAAACTATTGGTGTTTTTGTTCTATTGATGATGGATGTTGATAGGAATATTGATTTAGTAGATTCCTATGGTATGGAAGTTTGGACATTAATTTATTTTGTTGGAGGAGCGATCTCTGGTTACTTACAATCTCACTATCTTAAAAAACACATTACTTATTTTCGATTTTGGATATTAGCTAATTCACTTATTTGGGGAATTAGCACACTGCTATGGACTGCACTAATAAGATTTGTGCCTAGCGGAGGAGGATTTATGGCAATTTTTGGAGGCTTATTTTATGGTTTATTATCGGCTCTGGTATTAAATCGTATACTAAAAAATGACTCAGACAAGAGGATTAGATTTAAAGACGGGAGATTCTTAAAAGACTAAATTTCAGCTTAATAATTATCTAAGTTTCCCTTTACTTTTTCTAATTCTAACGGCTACAACTTTATATTCTGGACACATGGCTTCAGAATCATGTACATCGCCAGTTAAATTATTAATCATAATATCTGGAAAATGGAATGTTGTACTTAAGATACCTTCTTTTACATCGTCTGTAATTCTTGCTTTAACATCCACCTTACCTCGAGGCGATTCAATGCAAACATAATCACTTTCATTTATTAAATAGGTTTTGGCGTCTTTAGGATTTATCATCAAATAATCATCACTCAAAATTTCTTCGTTAGCTGTTCGTCTGGTCATGGCTCCACAGTTATAATGCTCTAATTCCCTATTGGTGGTTAGTATTAATGGATAATCTTTTGCATGTTCTTGCAATTCTTTAGTTTCTTCCCAAGCGTTGAATTCAAATTTCCCTTTACCACGTTTGAATTCTGTTAAATGTAAAATCTGAGTGTCTGTCCCATCAGGTGAAACTGGCCACTGTAGTCCGTTTTTTCCTAATCTATCCCATCTTATTCCTGAGAAAAACGGAACAATTTGAGAAATTTCTTCTAACATGCCATCTGGTGTATAATCAGGTTGTTTATAGCCCATTTTGTTCATCATTTCAACAATAATCTGTCCATCTGGTTTTGAACCTTCAATTGGATTAACGACTTCACGAACGGCTTGAACTCTTCTTTCACCATTTG
>Ga0102812_10002433_pt1 | contig 12593 bp, 10 predicted proteins | sample ColrivemetaGS713_FD_79334 | JGI IMG/M metagenome (GOLD analysis project Ga0102812, IMG submission 79334) | Estuarine microbial communities from the Columbia River estuary - Flood tide ETM metaG S.713 | ecosystem: Environmental > Aquatic > Marine > Intertidal zone > Estuary | place: USA... | reverse complement strand
TTTACCTGTGTTTGTATTGATTACGACTTTGTCGCCTCTGTTTACAAATAAAGGTACTTGTAATTTAAATCCTGTTTCAACAATGCAATCTTTTGTCGCACTTGTTGCTGTGTTACCTTTTACTGCAGGGTCTGCTTCTGTTACTAATAATGTAACTTTTTCAGGAATATCTACTCCTAAAATTTCACCTTCGAAGCTTATAACGTTTACTTCCATTCCTTCAATTATGAAATTTAATTGTTGTTTGATTTGACTTGCATCAATTTCAACTTGTTCATAACTTTCATTATTCATGAATACATGTTGGTCTCCCATTGAGTATAGGTAAGCCATTTTATCCTTATCAATATGAGCTGTCGCTATTTTTTCTCCAGCTCTCCAAGTTTTATCTAATATTGCATTTGTACGTAAGTTTCTTAATTTGCTTCTAACAAACGCTGGACCTTTTCCTGGTTTTACATGTTGAAATTCGATGATAGACCATAAGTTACCATCGCTTTGGATTGTCATTCCTGTTTTAAAATCATTTGAACTTGTCATTTTAATTCACTCCTAATCATAGCTAATATTATATAAAATATAATGTGCTTTGTCTATATATTGTCTTAATATATTAAATATATCATTATTTATTATATATGGGATTGACATTAAATCAAGAAAAACTTATAATTCAACTGATAGGAGTGGTACTATGAATTTTTGGTCTATAGCAATTGCAATTGTAGCTGGGGTGTCCATCGGTTTACTGATGACAAGGAATAAAAATTTTGATTTTACAAAGATAAGAAAACTACGCAGTGAAGAGTTTAAGAAGAATATGCGTAAAGGTCAATTAATAGACGTACGAAAGAAATCTGAGTTTGCGGTAGATAAGATAAAAGGAGCTCGAAATTTTACTGTTTCACAAGCTTCATCTAAATACACAAAACTTAGAAGAGATCAATCTGTTTATTTATATTGCTCTAACGGTCGAAAAAGCAATAGAGTTGCTCGAAAAATGATAAAACAAGGTTTCAAAGATATTTTTATATTAGAAAATGGTTTTGCTGGGTATGAAAAATAAAAAGCACATATATTGTGCTTTTTTTTAATAGTATGAAATTGTTCCATCACATCTTGTTTCAGTACCTACTTGATATCCATTTCGTTCTTTCAAAATGATTTGTCCTCTTCCAAATCCTCCATGATTAAGTTCAATCTTGATAGAATGACCTTTTTCAAGTAACTTATCAATCACGTAATCATCAAAAGAACTTTCTAACGCCACATTGAGTTCTTTATCCCATCTAAATCTAGGAGCATCTAGTGCTTCTTGTGGATTCATCTTATAATCAACAATATTCATTACTACTTGTAAATGTCCTTGAGGTTGCATAAACCCGCCCATAACACCAAAAGGTCCAACTGGCTTATTATCTTTCATTAAGAAACCTGGAATGATTGTATGATAAGTCCTTTTTCTTGGCATTAGAACATTGTGGTGATTTTTATCTAGGCTAAAAGTATGCCCTCTATTTTGCATAGCTATTCCTGTATCATCAATAACTATTCCACTACCAAATCCCATATAGTTGCTTTGGATAAAAGAGACCATATTTCCATCTTTATCAGCAGTTGCTAAGTAAACTGTCCCAGCTTTTTGGTACTCAATAGGTTGATGCAAAACAGCATTTTCTTTTATGTCATTTATTCTTAGTTTTACATATTCATCGCTAATTAAAAATTCCTTATTTATTTTCATAAATTTTTCGTCAGTAACATATTTTAATGTATCACTAAAGGCTATTTTCGTAGCTTCTATCTGCTTGTGTATCGTATCAATATTTCCTTCTTCAACCGTGAATTCTTTCATTAAGTTCAAAGCCATTAAGGCTGTAATTCCCTGACCATTTGGTGGTATCTCATATACATCATACCCTTTATAATTAACGCTTATCGGTTCAACGATTTCTGCTTTATATTCAGCTAAATCTAGGTGATCTATAAATCCATCATGTTTTTCCATAAAAGCTACTATTTTATCAGCAATTTCTCCACTATAAAAGCTATCAGAATTGGTTTCACCAATACTTCGTAAAGTTTCCGCATGCCATTTAGATTTAAATAAATCTCCTGCTTTATATCCTACTCCATTTTTTGTGAATACGTTAAAAAAGTGTTTAAACTCTTCCCCTTTGTTTCTCTCTTGATATAGCTTCATTGCTCTTTCAAAATAGTATCCTACTGTCTCACTTATAATAAAACCTTCTTCAGCTAATTTAACAGCTGGAGCCAATACTTTTTCTAAGCTTAGGTTACCAAATTCTTCAATTAATTTTGCCCATCCTTTAGGAGTTCCAGGTATAGTAATTGGGATAATTCCCCCAACTGGCATTTTATCAAATCCTCGTTTATTTAGTTCTTCAATACTAATATTTCTAGAAGAATAACCTGAACTGTTTAACCCATGTAATTTGTTATTAAAATAAACCAAAGCGAAACAATCACTACCAATACCATTACTTGTTGGCTCTACAACTGTTAGTGCCGCTGCAGTTGCAACTGCTGCATCAATAGCATTTCCACCCATTTTTAGAATTTCTAGTCCTGCTTGGCTAGCTAGACCTTCACTAGTGGCAACTACACCGTTTTTAGCCCAAACAGGTTGTTTCTTACTATAAAATTTATTATTCATGTTATCACTCCTATCAAAAAAATTATATCACAAAAAATAGTGTAAAAAAAAAGAAGATTTCTCTTCTTATTTAAATTTATCTGCAATAATGAATAAATCGTCTTTAAAAACTGGGCTTTCAAACCCTGTGCAAATCTCTGTATCTCTAGAGCATGTTATTATCATGGAACCATTTTTTTCAACTGAAAGATTAGATTCATTGACAGCTATAAAATATATATCATTATCTAATGTATGCCATATTTCTAATACTTCTTCTGTATCCAATAATTCAAGCTCGGAACTATCACTTCGATACAAATCATATCCATTTTCTAGTTTTGATAAATAGGTATAAACTTCACCATTAAAAGAGAACGATATTGGTTCAATTTCAATTTCTTTTTCTTTCTTTTTACACCCTGATAAAAGGATTATGAGTAATAATACAATCAGTAATTTTTTCATTTTAATCTTCCTTTTTTAAGTTTCTACATCTTCTTTTTAATTCATCAAATACTTCTTCGATGTCTTTTGGAGAGATATCGTATTCACTTATAAATTTTCTGTTACCTAGCTTAATAACTATTCTATCTGAAGAAAGTGCAAATGTTGATTTTTTCGTTCTTTTTTGCTTTCGCACTTCTACTATATCATCATACTTAATCCTTTTATAAAAGAAACTTACTCTCATATATATATGATCATCTTCAAGTTTATAATATGCAACTACTGCTATTGAGAGGATGAACATTAATACCAATACAAGAGAAAATATGGCAATCCCTTCTCCTTCTAATGCAAGAAACACAATTACTCCTAAGAAATATAAAGACATTCCAAAAAATAAGTATCTTATACCTAACCCCATTTTTATATTATATTTCATATCATCACTCCTTATAACTTCCATTTATATATCTACATATTTCATATAAAACAAATTGATTTCTAATATCAGTTAAATTATAAGTTATACCTTCATAATCAAAACTAAAACTATGTCTCATTGTATTTACTTGATGTTTTATTTTTGTTATGTCAAATTCGATTTTTTTGATTCTGTTCTTCATAGTTAATGTTTTGTTTTTATATCGAATTTTAAATGAACCTACTTTTTTGTTTTTAAGTCTTTTTGAGTCAACAATGTTCAATGTTGCCAGTAAAACAAAATCTGATTTGATTACTTTTTCAATATTAGAATATTGTTCTTTATTATAATCGACAAGATTATCATGTTTGTTTCCTTCAATAAACTCATATTCATTTATATGACCAATTTTACCACATTTAGAACAAAAAATATCATCACCTTTTCCAAAGACAGACATAACACTACCACATTTATTACAATAGTATATTAATCTCTCTATCCCTTCGGCTCTATTTTTTCGGATAAAAGGAATCATTTTTTCTCTTTGGAAATCATAATCATTATTATATAGTGCAGTCTCGACTTTTTTGTTGATTTCTTCAGCTGTTAAACTTTCTAATTCTTCTTTTTTAATTAGAAACTCAGTATGTGTGTGAACAACCCCGTTTTTTGCAAAGTAATCAGCCCATCTTGGTTGTGATATGTACCCACCTTGTTGTTTGATTAAGATTACATCAACATTAGCTTTTTTTAAAAGTCTACCTGTTGATTGGTAAATATCCAATGTTTCTCCGTAAAAAGTATTGTCACCCTCAGGGAATAAACCAATTGAGTATCCTTGTTTTAAAAAGTCAAAGATTGCTTTTGTAGCTTGATAATCTGATTTTCCTACTCTTTTTTTGATTGCCCTTGCAAGATGCTGCATACCTATCTTTTTAGACCAATCTAAAAATGCCATCTCTGTTGCTACAAATCTGATTTTTGTTTTAACATTTTTCATTACAACAAAGCTATCCCATGTATTAAAGTGATTTGAAACCAAAATAAAAGGTTCTTGCTTCTTCTTTATGACTAATCCGCTATGAGTAACTTTAAGTTCTTTTCTCATTAAAATGTTAATTATAGGTCTAGCAACTACAATAAATACATCTGAAAAAATATCTCTTGGTGATTTTCCCATTTACTGCACCTCATCTACAATTTATTTATCTAAAATTATTATAACAAAAAAAAGATAGTTAAACTATCCTTTTATAAGCGTTTTTATCTATTTTACTTAATTCTATCAAGTAATTATCATAACTATCAAAAACTTCTATCTGAATCCCAAATAAGATTCTTTCAAAATTCTTTCTAACTTCATGAATCGATTTATATAAAACATTGTTAGGATCTTCTTTGAGAAACTCTACAGTTAATTTCAAACAGTCATATGCCTTATTTTTATCATAATTTTTAATAAGTAATGCTTTTTCAACAAATTTATCAGTTTCTTGATTGTTTGAAGCATCTCTAATAATTTTTTTAGTGATTGCGACAATGCAAGTATTGATATCACACTTCCCACAATTGCTTAATCCTAGACATAAATCTTCAAGTTTTATTTCCATCTTACTGTAAAACCTTTTTAGGTTTTCTGCAGTTCTTTGATATGGAGTTTGTAACCCATGTTTTCGTAGTAATAATGTGGGCTTTAATATCATATAACCCATTACAAATACCAATGCAACAAAAGGTATATAGAACATTGGAGTAAGGTATCTGTCTGGCATATTATTAAATAATTTTATAAAACCAAACATAAAGAATATAATTCCAGCTCCAAATTTAATATAAAATTCAGGTACTTTACTACCTAGTTTACGACCAACAAATATCCCTAATAATCCTGCAATTACCATAGCAGATACTGTGCCTAGTAAAATAAATATAGGATAAGTAGCTTCTGAAGATAGTGCTATCGCCGTCAACTGCGTTTTATCTCCTAGTTCACCGATAAAGAATGCTAATGATACTGTGATTATTGGACCGTATTTTGATGTTCTAACAGTATCTTCATCATCACTCATTTTTAAACTCCAAAGTCCAAAAATGATAAATGCAAAACCTGCAATATTTGCTAGTAGTGTTAACGGTAAAACTGAATTTAAAGAATACCCAAGTAAAACTGCAATAGAATGATTCAATAATGAACCAAGTGCTATCCCTATTACCACATACTTAATTTTATATTTTGTTGAAAATGCCATTGCTAAAATTTGTGTTTTATCCCCCATTTCAGCAATAAAAACAAACCCTAGGGCTGTCAGAAATTCTAATAACATGTCTCCACCAACTTATTTCAATATTTGTAATGCATCATTAACTGTATTTGAGAAATCATTTAGATCTACAGTTACCCAATTAACATCAAATTGATTGTTAAAAAAGGTAAACTGTTTTTTTGCTAGATTACGTGAATGTTGTTTAATTTTATCAATTGCTTCTTCTAAAGTCCATTCATCATTAAAATATTTAATTAATTCTTTATATCCAATAGCTGATAAACTATATGAATTTATCCCTTTGTCATAAAGATTTTTAACTTCATTAATTAAACCATCTTCTAACATTTTGTCAACTCGTTTATTAATTATTTCATAAAGTTTTTCTCGCTCTAAAGTCAATCCAATTATTTTAAAATCATATAGCGGAACATCTTTACTTATATTCTCAGACATTTTATTTTCATCAGCTCTGTTGAGAGCTTGAAGAACTCTTTTTCTATTATTTTTATGAATATTATTTGCGCTTAATAAATCTTTTTGCTCTAAGACTTTATGTAATTCTTCATTGCTAAAATCATTATAAATACTCAATTTACTTTCATCTCTTTTTGTATCTTTAAAATTGTAATCAAATAGAACACTTTTAATATATAACCCGGTTCCACCAACAATAAGAGGTGTTTTTGATTTGTTAGTAAACTCTTCAATTTTATCTCTAACAAGTTTTTGATATAAAGCAACACTAAATGACTCAGAAGGGTCTAAAATATCTATTAAATGATGTTTGATCCCTTGTTGTTCATCTTTTGTTACTTTTCCACTTCCAATATCTAGTCCTTTGTAAACTTGAACACTATCTCCTGAAATTATTTCAGTATTATAATGTTTTGCTAATTCAATAGATAATTTTGTTTTACCTATTCCTGTTGGACCAACAATAACGACAATCATCTACATCACCCTTTTAAACATTTTTTCAACATCGTTTTGAGTGAATTTGATTATAACTGGTCTTCCATGTGGACAAGTATATGGGTTATCACAGCGTTCTAAATCAAATAACAATTTGTTGATTTCATTAAGATTTATGTATTTATTTGCTTTAATTGAATGTTTACAAGATAAGTTTTTTGCTAAAGAATCTCTAATATCTCCTAGAGTTACATCTTTCCCATCTAAAATATACTTAATAATTTCCTCAGTATAAATTCTTTCAAATCCTTCGTTGAACCATGTTGGTACATGTGTAATATCAATTCCATTGTATTTATTAATGATTGCTTTAACACCAAGTGGTTCTAATTTCGACATTTTATCAGTTAATGCGATAACTTCATTATTGGATAAATCAAGAGTAATCGGTATGATTAATTCTTGATTTATTATATCAATTGTACTCATAGCTTTATAATAATTCTCATATCTAATTCTTTCAGCTGCTGCATGTTGATCTATCAAAAATAAACCTTCTTCATTTTGAGCAATTAAATATGTTCCTAAATATTGACCGATATATTCCATCATTGGTATTTTTTTATTTTTTTCTTTATCATCGACATTACTAAATGTTTGTTTACTTTTAACTTTTTCATCAATAAATGCAACAAAATCTTCTTTAACTAAACTCGGTTCTGAATCATTAGAAACAAGATTCAATTTATCATATTTGTATGGTTCTGGTTTCTTTTCTTTGATTTCTGGAATTAACAAAAGCGACTTTAATCTATCGTTAATAGTATCACTTATAAGTCTTACTAATAGTCTTTGTTCAGTAAACTTTACCTCTAGTTTTTGTGGATGAATATTTACATCAATTAATAATGGATCCATATCTATCTTGATAAAAACGATAGGGTACTTTCCAATAGGTAAATATGTCTTATATCCATCAACTACAGCATTTATTATTTTACTATTCTTAATCATTCTATTATTTACTATGATTGTAATATGTGTTCTTGTCGAACGAGTGAATTCAGGTTTTGTTAAATAACCTTTCACGTTGAAAAGTGTATTTTCATTTTCAAAAAATACCATGTTTTTAATTATATCGATTGAATATATATTAGACAAAACTTTCAAATAGTCATTGCTACCTGAAGTTTTAAATAGTGTTTTATTATTATTGGTTAAAGTAAACGATATTTCTGGGTGGCTTAAAGCAATTTTATTGATGTAATCAACAATATAAGATAACTCAGTACTTGTGGCTTTTAAATGCTTTAATCTCGCTGGAGTATTATAGAATAAATACCTGACCGATATGCTAGTTCCTTTACGAGGAGCATATGATTCGCTCTCTTTAACTTCACCTTTTAGAAGGAATAATCTATGTCCAATTTCACCTTCTGAACTGATTATTTCAACATGAGAAACAGAGGCAATCGAAGGAAGTGCTTCTCCCCTAAAACCAAGTGTACTAATATGATAAAGATCATGACTTGTTTTGATTTTAGATGTCGCATGTCTTTTGAAGCACATTTGCATATCATCATTGCTCATACCAATACCATCATCAGTTACTTTTATCTCATTAAGTCCATTGTCTAACAAATCAATTTTGACATTTTTGCTTTCTGCATCAATTGAATTTTCAACAAGTTCTTTGACAACACTTGCCATATTTTCAACAACTTCACCTGCAGCAATCAAGTTACTTAAGTCATCATTAAGCTGAATTATTCTACCCATATTATCACTTCTTTCTACTTTACAATTATATAATAATTGAGATAATATTTCTATATTTATTCAAATAGTTTTTTATACTCCTGATATCCTTCTTTTTCTAAATCTTCTTTTCTAATAAACCTTAAACTGGCACTATTAATACAGTATCTTAACCCATCATTTGGCCCATCATTAAATACATGTCCTAAATGTGAGTCTGCGTCAGAACTTCGTACTTCTGTTCTCATCATAAAATTTGAAAAATCTTTCTTTGTTTTCACTTCATTTTCATCAATAGGTTTTGAAAAAGATGGCCATCCACAGCCACTATCAAACTTATCTGATGATGAGAATAATACTTTTCCTGATACTATATCAACATAAATACCCTCTCTAAATTCTTGATCAAACGCATTACTAAATGGTGGTTCTGTACCATTCTTTTGCGTTACATTAAATTGCATTTCATTAAGTTTCTTTATTTCATTATTATATTTTTTCATTATTTCACCCTCTTTATTTAATTATATCAAAGATAATCCTAGTACAAAAAGAAAAGGCAACATTAGTTGCCTATAACTTGTTAATTATTTTATACAATAGATTCAATGCTTCGATTGGTGTAAGCTCATCAATTGAAACTTCTTTTAATTCTTTTATAATCTCATTCTCTTGTTCTTCAACTTTTTCCTCTTCATAGTCATCAAAATTGAATAAATTAATATTTATATCATCTGACAGGTTACTATGATGAAGTTCTAAATCATTAAGTATAATTTTGGCGCGTTTTATTAGACCTTTTGGTAGTTCAGCTAAGCTAGCAACATTAATACCGTATGACTTATCAGTTGGTCCATCTTTAATTTTATGCATGAAAATAATTTTACCATGTTCATCTTTTGCACTTACATGTATATTTTTAAGTTTGCTTAATGATTTTTCTAAATCTGTGAGCTCATGGTAGTGGGTTGAAAAGAATGTAATACATTTTATTTTTTCGTGAATATATTCGATTATTGCCTGAGCAAGTGCCATACCATCATATGTTGCTGTACCTCTTCCTATTTCATCAAATAGAATCAAAGAGTTTTCTGTAGCATGTTTTATTGCGTTATTTGCATCAAGCATCTCAACCATAAAAGTTGATTTACCACTAACTAAATCATCAGCAGCTCCGATTCTTGTAAAAATTGCATCAAATACAGGTAGACTCGCTTCTTTAGCAGGTACAAAAGAACCAATTTGAGCCAAAATAACTGTTATAGCCATTTGTCTCATATATGTTGATTTACCACTCATATTAGGTCCGGTAATAAGTAATATGTCTGTTTTTTTATCTAGTTTTATGTCGTTTGGAACAAATTCATCATCCGTCAATACTTTTTGCGCTACAGGATGAACTGAATCTATAATTTCAATTTCTTTTTTATTGATTATTTTAGGTCTAGTTAAATTTAATTCTTCACTAATAATACTCAGCGATATCATCATATCAATTTCGCTGATTAAATTTGCGTTTTTTTGAACTATCGATATAACTTTTTTTGACTCATCTCTTAATTCAATAAACAAATCATATTCTAGTTTAATACTTCTCTCATCACTTGTTAAGATAATAGTCTCTTTTCGTTTTAATTCTTCAGTTATATATCTTTCACTATTTGAAAGTGTTTGTTTCCTAGTATATCCATATTCATCCAGAACATTTTCAACTTGTCCCTTTGGAACTTCAATATAATAACCAAATACACGGTTAAATCCAATTTTTAATTTTTTAATTCCAGTTTTAGTACGTTCTTGCTCTTCTAATTCTTTTAACCATGATTTAATATTTAATGAGGCATTCCTTATTTCATCTAAATCACTATTATATCCTTCTTTAATCATTCTACCTTCTTTAATTGTTAAAGGAGGATCATCAACGATTGATTTTCTTAATAAACCATGAAATTCTTCAAGAGAGTCTAGTGCATTTGATAAAAAATCAGTATGAGGATTCTTAAGATCAAGTAATTTATCTTTTAATGAAGGAATAATACTTAAACTTCTTCGTAATTGAGCAAGATCTTTTGCATTTGTATTCCCATATGAAATACGACCAACAATTCTTTCTAAATCATATACATTTTTAAGCAATTCTCTTATTTCTTCTTTGGCTATAAATCCACTATTAAGAGCATCAATAGTATCATACCTAGTTATTATTGTATCTTTATTAACTAATGGTCTTAAAATTTGTCTTTTCAAATATCTAGAACCCATTGCAGTTTCACATTTATCAATCAACCAAAATAAACTTCCTATTCGATTATTTTGTCTCAACGTTTCAGTAAGTTCTAAATTCCTTATTGTATTTGAATCCATTTTCAAATAAGAACTCGCCTCTAAAACGATTGCTGGTTTAAGATGCATTAGTTCTCTTTTTTGCGTTTTAATTATATAGTTTATCAATCTTTTAAAAGTCTTTATTTCTTCTTTTGTTGAAATGTTACTAAAAAGATTGTTAAAAACCTCTGGGACTTCAACGCTATTATTATATGAAAGCAATACACCTTCAGACACTATGTATTTTTCAATATGTGATTCATCAAATACATTTGATATTACAATTTCTTTAGGATCAATTTGAAGTAGTTCATTAATTAGAATATTGTTATCTTTTGGTAATAATATCGAATAAGAATCTCCTGTAGCTAAGTCTAAATAACTAATAGTATAATTGTTAATATTCACACCAATTGAAGCTAAATAACTAACATCATCAGACTTACTTTCTATATATGTACCAGGAGTTATCAATCTAACGACATCTCTTTTAACAATACCTTTTGAGGCTCCTACTTCTTCAACTTGTTCACAGATTGCAACTTTGTATCCTTTATTTATTAATCGTTCAATATAAGCTTCAGCTGCATGATGGGGAACCCCACACATTGGAACTCTCTCTTTTGCTCCAGCATCTCTTGCAGTTAACTGAATTTCTAGTTCTCTAGAAGCTAAATATGCATCCGAAAAGAACATTTCATAAAAGTCACCTAATCTAAAAAAGACTATAGCATCGTTATAGTCTTCCTTAATAGTTAAATATTGTCTCATCATTGGAGTATATTGTGACTTATCAATTTTGTTCATAAAATCACCTTTGTTTTAAATATAATTCAGTGCAAAATATGCTCCTGCTCCTACAGCTGCAACTACGATAACACCAATTACAAGTTTTCTGAATTTCTTTCTTTTTGCTTCATTAACTTTCGCAGATATTTCTTCAAATTTCAAGTTATATAAATACTCTTCAATATTCATTCCATCAAACACATTTAATGAATTTGTATATTTAGGAACTTCTTCTTGAGGCATTTTTATAAGAATATATTCTATCATATCTGTTTTCTTAAGTTCAATAGATACATTGATTTTTAAACGCTTTGCATATCTCTCAATTTCTAGGATTGACTTCTTAGAAATTTGCTCGCGTTTTTCATCATCAAAGCCAAGTTTTAAAGAAACGATATCTATTAGTTGTTTTTTATTTATTCTTCTAGGAATATCTACTTCAAATAAACGACCCAACTCTCTAATTTCAGAAAGAGTTGTCGCACTAGATAATACTTCTTTTGCCTCTTCAATTAATGTACCATCGAAATATCCAACAGGTTCAAAATAAACTTCACTAAAATTTTCTTTCATTTCCTCATAAGTTTCCTGAGGCATTTTTGAATATTTCATTGTAAGATTTTGAAGTTTTACAAATTCAAGGTTATTAATTCCAAGCTCAGTTCTGTTTCTAATTATAATATCCCAAAAATCTTTTTTATATTCTGTTACATTAATCTTTAGTTGGTATCCACTTGCTAATCTTTCTAACTGAAAAATTGTGAATTTATCAAACCATTTTAATCTATGAATCATTTCATCAGAAAACTTATCAGAACTTTCTGCATTTGCAATTACTGGTGCAATGTTCTTTCTGATCAATGCTTTGTGAAAATAATTTGGTAAATAAATCTCTTTATTTTTCAAATATTTTACAATTTCCCCACTAGGTATTACTGTGAATGCTTGTACAAGTTTAGCGATTTTCACTTTTTTAGAATAAAGAAAAATGAAATCCTCTTGCTTTTGTTTT